>Ga0209184_1000049_pt1 | contig 155459 bp, 135 predicted proteins | sample EN8Hudsemesocosm_2_FD_184627 | JGI IMG/M metagenome (GOLD analysis project Ga0209184, IMG submission 184627) | Methane-oxidizing microbial communities from mesocosms in the Hudson Canyon - EN8C Hudson Canyon (SPAdes) (version 2) | ecosystem: Environmental > Aquatic > Marine > Cold seeps... | reverse complement strand
TCTTAACGGGCATACGGCTTTCAATATCTTGCTCGGTACCTTTTATGGCAATCAATGCTTGTTTTTCTTCTTCGGTGTAAAAATTGAGCATATCTTCAGGTGCTCGATCATCAAGAAATTTTTTCAACCCGTTGATTATTTGTCTATCGTGCTTAGCGTCAGTTACTTTGTCTAAGAATGCTTGTGCTTTTTCACTAGGGATATACTTTTCAGCTTTTGCCATCTCAATCACCAATTGTTAAATAGTCAGTAGGAATAAACTTGGTAATAATAGTGTCGGAATCTTGAACAATGAACAACTGATTATACTTCATAAACCTCATTACCTTTGGTAATGATATTTGAGTGCTAAATAATGTTTAAAGTGTTGTTGAGTCTAATAAAAAAAGCCACCTTATTTAAAATAAAGTGGCTTTTAATTAATGTTATTTGGTTATTTCTTTAGGTTAGATGCAGTTATTTGTGGAAGAAAGCACGGAGCCTATGATCATAGCTGAGTGCTTTCGACAACAAAATAGCAAATATAGCGACAAGAAATCAGCAAATTAAGCTTCTACTTGTAAGATCACAGTATCAGCTTTCTTCGTGTACTCTTCCATCTTATCAAAGTTCAAATAACGATAGGTATCTGCAGCGGTAGCATCAATTTCTGAAGCATACTTCATATACTCGGCAGTACTTGGAAGTTTGCCTAAGATAGCACCAACACCAGCAAGTTCAGCTGACGTTAGGTATACATTAGCGCCATTACCTAAACGGTTAGGGAAGTTACGCGTTGAAGTAGACAATACCGTAGTATTATCACCTACACGTGCTTGGTTACCCATACATAATGAACAACCAGGAGTTTCTACACGAGCTCCGGCTTTACCATAAACGTTAAAGTAACCTTCATCTTTAAGTTGCGCACTATCCATTTTCGTTGGTGGTGTCACCCACATACGTGTAGGTAAAGAGCCTCCGAAGTTTTCGATTAACTTACCAGCCGCACGGAAATGACCTATGTTCGTCATACACGAACCGATGAATACTTCATCAACTTCAACGCCAGCAACATCTGATAATAACTTTGCATCATCAGGATCGTTAGGACAACAAACGATAGGTTCTTTAATATCAGCTAAATCGATTTCGATAACGTGCGCATATTCAGCATCTGAATCAGCTTCCATTAGTGAAGGATTAGCTAACCATTCTTCCATGCCTTTAATACGACGAGTAATGGTACGAACATCGCCATAACCTCCACTGATCATCCATTTAAGCATAACAATGTTTGATGTTAAGTATTCAGCAACAGCATCTACTTCAAGTTTGATTGAACAACCCGCAGCAGAACGCTCAGCAGAAGCATCAGATAATTCAAATGCTTGCTCAACTGTTAAACCTTTAAGGCCTTCAATTTCTAATACACGGCCAGAAAACTCATTGATTTTTCCTGCTTTTTCAACAGTTAATAAACCTTTTTGAATAGCCGTGTAAGGAATTGCATGAACCAAATCACGTAAAGTAATACCTGGTTGCATTTCACCTTTAAAACGAACCAAAACTGACTCGGGCATATCAAGTGGCATAACACCCGTGGCGGCAGAAAAAGCAACTAAACCAGAGCCCGCAGGGAAAGAAATACCTAATGGGAAACGCGTATGTGAATCACCACCAGTACCTACAGTATCTGGTAATAACATACGGTTTAACCAAGAATGAATAACACCATCACCAGGGCGAAGTGAAACACCACCACGGTTCATCATGAAATCAGGCAATGTGTGGTGAGTAATTACATCAACAGGTTTAGGGTAAGCTGAAGTATGACAGAAAGATTGCATAGTTAAATCAGCAGAGAAACCTATACAAGCTAAATCCTTAAGTTCATCACGTGTCATAGGGCCTGTTGTATCTTGTGAGCCTACCGTTGTCATTTTAGGTTCACAGTATTGCCCTGCACGAACACCGTCAATGCCACAAGCTTTACCAACCATTTTTTGTGCAAGCGTAAAGCCTTTAGCTGAGGCTTCAGGATCAACTGGCGTTGCAAATAAATCAGTCGCTTCTAAGCCTAAAGCTTCACGAGCACGGCCTGTTAAACCACGACCGATGATAAGAGGAATACGACCACCAGCACGAACTTCATCAAATAATACTGGGCTAAGTTCAAATTCTGAAATAACGTCACCAGCAGCATTTTTAACAACTCCTTCGTATGGATAAATGTCGATAACATCACCCATGTTCATTGCTTGAACGTCTAATTCAATGGGCAATGCGCCTGAATCTTCCATAGTGTTATAGAAGATAGGAGCGATTTTACCACCTAAACAGACACCGCCACCACGTTTGTTAGGGATAGAAGGGATATCATCGCCCATAAACCATAAAACAGAGTTAGTTGCTGATTTACGTGAAGAGCCTGTACCAACAACATCACCAACGTATGCTAGTGGAATGCCATCTTTTTGTAACTCTTCAAGCTGAACTATAGGACCAATAACACCATCTTCATCTGGATTGATACCTTCACGGGCAATTTTAAGCATTGCTTTAGCGTGTAATGGAATATCAGGTCGAGACCATGCATCAGGTGCTGGTGATAAATCATCAGTGTTAGTTTCACCCGTCACTTTAAATACTTTAACAGTAATTTTTGTCGCTACTTTTTCTTTTGATGTGAACCACTGTGCATCAGCCCAAGATTGTAAAACTTGCTTAGCAGCAGCATTGCCTGCTTCAGCTTTTTCTTGTACGTCATGGAAAGCATCAAACATTAATAAGGTATGTGATAAACCTTTAGCTGCTGTAGCAGATAACTTGTCACATTCTAATAAGTCAATCATTGGCTGAATGTTGTAACCACCTAACATGGTGCCTAATAATTCAGTGGCTTTTTCAGCTGTTAAAATAGGTGAGGTCGCTTCACCTTTAGTAATGGCAGCTAAAAAACCCGCTTTAACATAAGCTGCGTCATCAACACCTGCTGGAACACGATTTGATAATAAGTCAATTAAAAAGGCTTCTTCACCGGCTGGTGGGGTTTTAACTAATTCGACTAATGCTGCTGTTTGTTCAGCGTCTAAAGCTTTAGGTACTATACCTTCTGCTGCACGTTCTGCTATGTGGTTACGATATTCTTGAAGCATGATATTCACCTTCTTATTGGAGACACTAGTCACTTTAGGGATGACTCGTTAATGTAGAGCCAATTTAGAACAAAGCTTTTAAGTATCTAGGATTAAAGCTGGATTAAAAAATTCGTCTTAATAATACAATATTGTCGACACTTTTTGTTGTTTGCGATTAGTTACGGTGCCTATTTTGAATATTCATGGTTATTATGTTTGTTATATATCAATGCCTTAGGTGCGTTTTTGTTTTTATTTGTACGACTATAATACTAGTCCAATATTTTTTGTTTTAAATATTGTCGGAAATGTCTCGGTTTTGCTTAAAGTTCTATTATGCAAAAAGTTAACCATTAGGCTTGTTAAAATGGCTGCATGTTGAGTTAGGTAGCTTGATTATAATTATAGTATAGGGGATAAGATGGTTTTCAGCGACTAGACTAATTTTACATCTGCCAAGATAATCGTATTTTAGTCGCGAACTTGCATGGATATAGGGGACATTAGTACTTAACATCACCTTGAAAGAGTATTTTCAGTGTAACCAATAATCCAATATAAGTCACATAACTATATTTTCTAGTTGTCATTATCGTTATGAATAGTGCTTATTTAAGCAAATGATTAGTAGTTAGCAGAAAATCAGGTAAAATAGGCGCAAAAATTTGTCCTTGCTAATAATGACAATATTATTAGCCATATTATCGCTAGAGAGAGTATCAGATGAGCTTATATTCAGAGTACATTACAGAAATAGAAAGTCGTAAAACCGATCTAGGATTGGCACCTTTGCCAATTGATTCTGCCGAATTATTATCTGAGATTATCGCTCAGATTAAAGACTCAGGAAATGCGCATCGCGAAGAGTCTCTTAACTTTTTTATTTATAACACATTGCCAGGTACAACAAGTGCTGCCGGTGTTAAAGCTGCATTTTTAAAAGAAATCATTCTAGCTGAATCAGTAGTCGCTGAAATTACACCAACGTTTGCTTTTGAGTTGTTATCTCACATGAAAGGCGGCCCTTCAATTGAGGTGCTTCTTGATTTAGCATTATCTGATGACACATCAGTAGCAAAAGAAGCGGCAGAAGTATTAAAAACTCAAGTGTTTTTATATGACGCAGATACAGCACGTCTTGAAGCTGCGTTCAAAGCAGGCAACTCGCTTGCGAAAGATATTTTAGAAAGCTACGCTCAAGCCGAATTTTTTACAAAACTACCAAATGTTGAAGAAAAAGTTGAAGTGGTTACTTATATTGCTGGTGAAGGCGATATCTCTACTGATTTATTATCTCCAGGCCATCAAGCTCACTCACGTGCAGACCGTGAATTACATGGCCAATGCATGAGTACACCAGAAGCTCAAGCAGAAATAAAAGCATTACAAGCTAAGCATCCTAAAGCGAAAGTAATGCTTATCGCTGAAAAAGGCACTATGGGTGTTGGTTCGTCTCGTATGTCTGGTGTTAACAACGTTGCACTGTTGGCAGGTAAACAAGCAAGTCCATACGTACCTTTTATTAACATTGCACCGGTTGTTGCAGGTACTAATGGTATTGCTCCAATCTTTTTAACTACGGTTGACGTTACCGGTGGTATTGGTCTTGACCTTAAAAACTGGGTTAACAAAGTAGATGCAAATGGTAATAATGTTACTGACGAAAATGGCGACACAGTATTAGAAGAAGCTTACTCAGTAGCAACTGGCACTGTATTAACTATCGACACTAAAGCGAAGAAGTTATTCAATGGCGATAAAGAGCTAGCTGACATATCTTCAGCATTTACTCCTCAAAAAGTGGAATTCATGAAAGCGGGTGGCTCGTACGCGGTTACATTCGGTAAAAAACTGCAAACATTTGCAGCTGAAGCGTTAGGTGTTGAACCTGCAAACGTATACGCAGCTTCAAAAGAAATTTCACATGAAGGTCAAGGTTTAACGGCTGTTGAGAAGATATTTAACCGTAATGCGGTTGGTGTTGTATCTGACTCGCCTCTACATGCAGGCTCAAACGTTCGTGTTAAAGTAAACATTGTTGGTTCACAAGACACGACTGGCCCAATGACATGCCAAGAGTTAGAAGCAATGGCTGCTTCTACTATTTCTCCAATTGTTGATGGCGCATATCAATCAGGCTGTCACACAGCATCAGTTTGGGATAGCAAAGCGCAAGCGAACATTCCTAAATTAATGGCATTCATGAACAAGTTTGGTTTAATCACAGCACGTGATCCAAAAGGTGTTTATCACTCAATGACTGACGTTATTCATAAAGTATTGAATGACATCACTATTGACGACCGCGCTATCATTATTGGTGGTGACTCACATACGCGTATGTCTAAAGGTGTAGCGTTCGGTGCCGACTCAGGTACGGTTGCTATCGCTCTTGCAACAGGTGAGTCAGCAATGCCAATCCCTGAGTCTGTTAAAGTAACTTTTAAAGGCAAGATGCAAGACCATATGGATTTCCGTGATGTTGTTCATTCAACTCAAGCGCAAATGCTGAAGCAGTTTGGCGGTGAAAACGTATTCCAAGGTCGTATCATTGAAGTACATATTGGTACATTAATGGCAGACCAAGCGTTTACATTCACTGATTGGTCTGCGGAAATGAAAGCTAAAGCGTCAATCTGTATTTCAAACGATGAAACATTAGTTAAATCTATCGAGCTTGCTAAGAGCCGTATCCAAATTATGATCAACAAGGGTATGGAAAACGAAGCTAAAACACTTAATGGTTTAATCGCGTTAGCTGATAAACGTATTGAAGAAGTTAAATCAGGTTCTCAACCTGCATTAGCTCCAGATGATGCTGCTAAATACTACGCAGAAGTTGTTGTAGACCTAGACGCAATCGAAGAGCCAATGATTGCTGACCCAGATGTAAACAACGAAGACGTATCTAAGCGTTACACTCACGATGTTATTCGCCCAGTATCTTATTACAGCGACAAATCTGTTGATTTAGGTTTTGTTGGTTCTTGTATGGTGCACAAAGGTGATATGCAAATCGTTGCGCAAATGTTACGTAACCTTGAAAAGCAAAATGGTACAGTAGAGTTTAAAGCACCATTAGTGGTTGCTGCACCTACTTACAACATTGTTGATGAACTTAAAGCTGAAGGCGATTGGGACATTTTACAAAAATACGCTGGTTTTGAATTTGATGATGCAGTGCCAAAAAATGCTGCACGTACTAAGTACGAAAACATCTTATACCTAGAACGCCCAGGCTGTAACTTATGTATGGGTAACCAAGAAAAAGCTGAACCTGGTGATACGGTAATCGCCACTTCAACACGTTTATTCCAAGGCCGTGTTGTTGCAGATACTGCAGAGAAAAAAGGTGAGTCTTTACTTGGTTCATCAGCTTTAGTTGTACTTTCAACTGTATTGGGTCGCTTCCCTTCACTTGAAGAGTACAAAAACGCAGTAGAAGGCATTGATTTAACTAAGTTCACTCCTCCAACACAAGAGATGAGCACTAAGTTCACTGGTCAAGCGGTACCAGTTAAAGTGGTATAACACTTAATAGAAGTTCTATTGTATTTAACAAAATAGACTAAGTCTGAGGGTTATTTTTTTGGTTGAGTAAGGTAAACTTATATTCAACTAAAATAGTAACCCTTTTTTGTTTCTATTATTACTTACGTTAGATATTAGAAATTATATCTAACATTCAACTTTTGCTATGAGGGAAGGAGTTATATAGTTTGGCATAGCGCGCTTATCATCAAAACCTTCAATACCTTGTATAATCTCAATCTTGTAATGATAACTGCCACAAAGCTTGTAAGATTTACGAAGTAAAAAAGTTGCTAACTGTTTAAATTTCACATTATTGTTCGGGATAACTTCAAGCTGAAAACTGTTTTTCTTTAATTGGGTTTGTATAAATTGAACATGATGATCAAAATCCCATTGAGTAGAGTTTTTTTGATTTTTATCATTTAAGTTAGAACAGGCAATAAGACTATTACAAAGAATAAAAAGCAGTATCATTGAGGTTGTTTTCTTCTTCATCAATGCTCCGGTGAATATTTATAAGGAAGAGTGAACAAGAGTATTGCTCACTCTTTTAGTATAACGCGTTAAAGTGTTATCGCCTTCTTAATCATCAAACAACGTTTATCTTCTTGTTGCTTAATCAGTAAGCTGCGCTTGGTTCCAACTGATAAATTAGTTAAATCTGCCACCGCTTTGTTCAATCTATCAACACTAAAATCACTGCAAGTAGCAGGGATCAAACGGCTGTAACTGCGCATAAATACGGGACCATTGGCTTTATCTAATGCTGCTAAGCTTGCCATGCGTTGAGTAGCACTTTGTTCATTAAAGTGGCTTTGCTCACTAGGATAAAGTGCTGACATGGCTGTACGTAATTTTGAAAATGGAAAGTCAGTATTTTTTTGCTGAATTTTTGTTAGCCAATCAGTTTTCACTTGAGCATCTGGAATAATAACACGCGCATAAATAGCGGATTTTACTCCGGTGTCAGAGCTGTCGAGAGTTAATTCATGGGCAATTAATTCAGCAGCCTTTAGATGTTGAAAGCGGCTCAGTTGCGCAATAATATCCCAACGGATATCTTGGCTGATAGTTAAGTTCTCAAGCGAATGTTGCCCCGTTAGTAATTTATATAAGTTATCTAAAGCGCCTTCTGAATGGGCAAAGTTTAAGTAACTGCTAAACCAACGTCGTTGCATGTTTTTATTATCGCTATGAGCTAAAGTGCTTTGCCAAGTGATCTCTTCTAATTGCAGCGCGATATTTTTTACATAATCATTCTGGCTGCCTAAACCTTTATTTAGGTATACTTTGGCAGAAGACATTTGTCCTAATATTTGCCCTAACGTGGTGTAATCTTGTTCAAGTGGTGCATTAGCTAGTACCACGGTTAAATATTCGTTTAGCGGCAGTTCTCCATCGCGAACACTGTCCCATAGACTTTGCCATAACATAGAGCGTAAAAGTGGATCTTGAACCTGTGCTAAATAATGTTTAGTGGTAGTGAAAGAGCGTTTATCTAAATTTACTTTTACAAATGCCCAGTCTTGGTAATTTGGGTAGACTAAATCAGGGCAATTAGCACCAACGAGATCTTCAATCTTGGTGGTTTTTCCTTGATAAATAACTTCTATTTTTTTCGTTAAACTAAATCCTGGCTTATTAGCGCTAAATAAGACTATTTGAACTTTTTGTTCACGCAACGTTGGCTGACTTTTATCGGCTGTTTGCAATAGTTCAAAAGAGCTGATTTTACCTAATTTACATTGGTAGTTTGCTTCAATGGTATTTACACCGGCTTGATAAAGCCAGTTTTGTTGCCATTGGCTTAAATCTTTACCACTCGCTTTAGCTAAGCTGTTAACAAAATCATCTAATTCTGCATTTTTATAAGCATTGTCTTTTAAGTAGTTATGAATGCCTTGTTGGAATGTTTTTTCACCCAATAAATGGCGCAATTGATTTAGAACCGAAGCGCCCTTTGAGTAGGTAATAGCATCAATATTATCGAAAGCGTTCGCGGTTGATGGTACAGGCACTTCAATTGGGTGGGTTGTTACCCGTTGATCTGCTCGATAGGCGCTTTGTTTGCCCCCCGAGTAAAAGCTGCGCCACGCATTATCAAACTCTGTCGCTTCACTTGTTGCGAGTGTTGCCATAAATGCAGCAAAACTTTCATTTAGCCATAAACCATTCCACCACTTCATCGTGGCTAAGTTACCAAACCATTGATGCGCCATTTCATGCATTATCACACTAGCAAGTCTTTGACGTCGGCTTTGACTCATTTCTCCATTAGTTAGAAATGAGCCTTCAGCAAAAGTTACCGCGGCTGAATTTTCCATAGCACCATATAAAAAGTCAGGCACTAATACTTGATCGTACTTTTGAAAAGGGTAGTTTATGCCAAAATAATCATCAAAAAACTCAAAACCTTGTTTGGTATAAGTGAACCAGTGTTTAGGTGTTATCTGATTAGCCACTGATTGACGAGCAAATAAACGTAGTGGATATTTGCCGCTATTATCTTGCCACATTTTGTATGGGCCAGCGTGCATTGAAAAATTGTAAGGGCTTAAGACTAAACTTTTAGGGAAATGCCAAAGTGTAAATTCGCCTTGTTGGGTTGTTTTGTTTTCTTTTGTTGCAGAAAACACAGTCCAACTTTTTGGCGCAGAAACGCTCAATTCAAAAGTGGCTTTAAGGTCAGGTTGATCAAATAAGGCAAACATTTGTTGAGCTGCTGCTGGCTCAAAATGAGAATAAAGATAAACTTTACCGTCGACAGGGTCTTGAAAGCGGTGTAAACCTTCACCATTTGTGCTGTGCTTGCGTGTAAAGCTCACGGTAACTGTATTTGCACCTTTTATTAGCTGTCTCGCAGGTAAAGTGATAAACCAACTGTTGTAGTTTTTGCTCAGCTGTTCCCCAGTCATAGTTTTGCCATTAATGACTAGGTTAATAATTTTTGCTTCACTTAAATCTATTGTTAGTGGATTATCATTATCAGATAGATCAAAGTTGATGGTTGAGCTTGCTGAAAAACTTTCCTCGCCAGTTAAATTGAAATTTAATTGATAAGCGACATTGGAAATACGTTTGGAGCGCTTAAATGCTTGCTCTTGGCTTAAGTATTTATTTTCAGCTCTTGGTGTGAACGTATTTTGACTCTGTGTTGTTAGGTGTATTGATTCTCTATCATTATGTTGATCTTTTTCTGTAACGACACAAGCATTGAGTAATAAGCTTCCAACTAAGGCTATTATTGATGGAGAAATTTTTGCAGTTATGGATTTCAAGGGCATTCCTATAAATGACTATCAATTTGTATTGAAAAAGCTTATCAGAGTATAAAGCAGAAAGATCTTTTGAAAAGGGAAATGGAATCTCACCAATTAGTAAAGTGTAAATAATTGTTAAAACTCTTCAATAATGTCGTATTTTTTCTTAAGTTGCTGTAACAATTTTGGGTTGTTCTGTAAAAAGTTATCAAACTGCTTGATAATTTCAGGGTGTTTAATGGAAGATAAATGATAGCTGAATACTTCATGCTTAATATTGGTATTTAGCACAATTTTGTTTGGTTTATTTAACAGCTTCAAATTGTGTCTAATGACATTGGCATCAATATTTGTAGCATCCACATTGCCATGTAAAAGGTGTTTTACTATGCCATAAGGGGTATTTTCTTCTACTAATTGAAGTTCTTTATTTTCTATTTTGTCAAACCATAACGTTGGTACAAAACCCAAAATGGTTCCTAATTTTTTAATATCTTCGCGTTGATAGTTAGCGTTAGATGTTAACACATAGCTACCAGCCATTAATTTCACAACGGATTGGCTAAAAGTAATGTTTGATTTGAGCTGTTTATCTGTACGCCACCTGACATTGTCTGGAAATTTAAAATCAATGCCTTTCTCAGCATACCATTTATTGAAACGCTTAATAGGCAAAGCAACAAAGCGGTAGGAATAATTATGATGTTCAAAAAAGGCTGTTAATATATCTTTTGTAAAGCTTGGTCTGTTGGTATCAGTTGCAGTGTAATCAAATAAAGGGTAATAACTAACTTCTTCTACGCCAATAATATACTTTTGTGCATAGGTGAGGTTAATATTTGCAAACGATAAGAATAAAGTTAGGCAAATTTGTTTGATGTAATTAGTCATTTTCTTCTTATTCATATAGTGACATATTAGTATTTTTCTCACAAAAAATCCTATTATATCGAGATATAATAGGATTTTTAAATTGTCGATTGAAGTATTGCATTGCTCATAAAAGTGATATCAATTTAGCCTAACCACCCACTATATGTAGTGTTTATCTTGTTTTTATATCCTCAAAAGTTATCGGAGCAGTTATGATGGCTTTCTTAAGCAATCGATAGAATAAAAGCCCCCTCGATTTTGATTTTCTTCGATTAAATCTATGGATATATTCATCTAGATGGGCTTGTTCATCATGAAACCAATTTTTGAGTAGTCGATACCTGATTTTAGGAAATTTGAATTTTTTGTCATTACTACACATTGACTAGGTCTGGCTAAGTGGATAGCCCTTGTTAGTTGATAGCGCCTGCAAAGTTGATTTTTAATTGGGTGTTCAACTAAGTTAACGTTGGTGCTAGGCTCACCAAAAACAAAAATATTGCAACTTTTCCAGCTACTAGGAATTTTCCAAGTATTGTTTTCTTCCACTGTCATCGAGAAAATTATATCTTCCTCATGAGTACTCAAAACAAATATAGGCTATCGGATAAGCATCTTGTGTATCATCGCAATCTGATGCAACAATTGGCAATATGGTGCTAGTTGTCAACCAAATCCTTTCCTATCCTTACGTTTATGCTTGATAATAATCAACATTTTTAACTCATTGTGAAACTAATGGTGAATTACTGTTGGAGCTTTGAAATGTTATCTACTGTTTAAAATTGGCTTGTTAAGTTCTCAACAGCTATTTACACATTTATGCGGTGATGAATTACTTGCTATTGTCAGACTATTAATTGGCAGAAATAATAAGGATGCTTTTAATGAAAAAAACAATCCAGTTAATAAATATAGTGATCTTATTCTTATTAATCGGTTGTGGTGGCGAAGAAGTAAATCAGCAGAGTATCGACGAACATTTTAACGGTCAGACAGATAATATTCCACCACCAACTTCCAATGCTACTACCTTTGCCTTCACTATGTCGTTAACTAATGAAGCAGGTGGAGATACCTTAAATATTAGCAATAACTCCCCCGGTCTAATCAGTGCAACTTTATTAAACAACAGTGAACCGGTATCAGGTGTCTTAGTCTCATTTAATTTAGCTTATGGGTTAGCAATACTTGACCCAATGAGTGGTACGGCTTTAACGAATGAAAATGGTGTTGCCTCAATCATCATCAATGCGACTGACTTTAACGGTGCTGATAAAATCACCGCGAGCATTGATGGTGGCATAAGTTCATCGCTAGATTTTTCGATTAGTGCACTATCCAATGAACTATCAATGAGCATTCCTTCGGTATTACCCGATCAAATAAGTGCACATGGCATTGCCACCATTGCTGTTGCACTAAATGAAAATAGTAATGGGCAATTACAACCCTATGAACAATCTGTTGCCATTGAATTTAGTTCTGCATGCGTATCATTAGGGTTGGCAACAATTGAATCCCCAGTTAACACCATTAATGGCATTGCGCAGGCAACGTATAAAGACATTTCCTGTGGTCAAATTGATACCATCAACATTTCCACCCAGATTGGACAAACCATTCTTTCGCAAACCACCCAGCTATCCGTTCAAAATGCTGCTGTCGGTAGTATTGTCTTTATCAAGGCCTCTAATAACTTTATCGCGTTAAAGGGAACAGGCGGCAGTGGTGGTAATATTTCCCGGATAGAGAATTCAACGCTGACTTTCCAAGTGCATGATCTCACAGGCAGTCCAGCGAGTTTTGAAAGTGTAGCATTTTCTTTATCCAGTGATGTTGGTGGCCTGAGTTTAAATCACACTAATGCAACTACTGATGCTAATGGCTTTGTTGATGTTATCGTGCAATCGGGCAATGTACCTAGTAGTGTCAGGGTTATTGCTAGCATGATTGACAATAATGCAATATCAACCGTTTCAGATCTATTGGTGATATCAACGGGTGTTGCTGATTATAATAGTTTTAGTCTTGCAGCCAGTGAATTAAATGTTGAAGCATGGAACATCGATGGCATAAGAGTAACTATTACGGCACATGTCGCCGATCATTTTAATAACCCCGTTCCAGATGGCACCGCAATTCTTTTTAATACAGAGTTTGGCCAAATAGAACCATCATGCTTAACTGTAAATGGTAGTTGTTTTGTTGATTGGACGAGTTCTGCACCACGTACACCAATCCCAGAATTTAGGGATGTTAGTACTCAAACCCGCCGACTTGGAGATAATAGTATTTGTTTAAAGGCTAATGGTACGGAGTCGTCGTTAAACAATGTCGGTTATCCTTGTTTTTATACAAATTATAAACCTGCCACTAGCAATGCTCCAGTAATGATGGGCGGGTTAGGTCAAGTTTATGGTAATCGGGTAACTATCCTTGCTCATATGATCGGCGAAGAAAGTTTTACGGATACTAATGGCAACGGCCTTTTTGATAGCAATGAAGCTTATACTGATATTCCTGCCGAAGGCTTTCGTGATGACAATGAAGACGGTCTTTATGGCAGTCGCTTTAGTGATGGTAGTTTAGAGCCTGATGCAGAAGCCGCAATTAATACTTGTAAACAAACAAGCGGAGTAGTTTGTTTACAAGCTGGTGGCGATAATGAAGAGTACGTCGACTTTAATAATAACGGACGTTATGACTGGCAAGGCAATAACCTACTGAACAATGTATTGTGTCAAAGCGAAGGTGATGGCTGCACCAAAACATTGCTACCTATCTGGAAAAACATCACTATTTTACAATCAGGATCTGGCGCTGCCATTAGTATTATCGAAGCCGGTTTAGACCGTGAAGATATCACCAACTATTTTAAAGTGGTTGATATTAGTAATGGCGCAAAAACTGTCATCGCATATTTTGCTGATTTACATAATGGTAGAATGCCGGTAGGGACAAAAGCTGAGTTTTTTGCCAGTAATGGTCTCATTGTTGGGCCAGCGGAATGTATTGTGTTGAATTCGAGTAGTTTGGGTTTTGAAGGCTGTCAGGTTGTGATTAAAAAAGATGAAGAAGATCTTACTCCAGATAGCGGTCCGCTGACATTAAAAGTGACTACACCTTCAGGATTAACAACACAATCAAGTATTAGTATACAAGATTAAGTCATTTATTTATAAAAAGCATAGGACAAATTTTATTTGATTAGATATGTCAGGTATTTTTACAACACTCAAGAATCAAATCAATAGTCTGTTCATAATATGTTGAAATTTTGTATGATTTTTAATCTGGATTAATATTTGCTTGGTAACTAAAAAACTAAAAAACTAAAAAACTGAATTTACCGTCATCCAATTCTGTCGAATGGATACTCATTGTAAAAGGGATTTACAATTCTGTCGTATGGATACTTTTTAGAAGAGGGATTTATATGATTGTTCAGGGACCAAAGCTATACTTTGCTCTAATAGGTAATCATAAAAATAATGTAGAAAAAGTTTCCATTTGTTTATCAAAGCAATTTGATACAAAAACTATCACGTCATTTGATAAAATAGCGCAGATGAAAAAATCATTTGGTGCTATCGGTTATGTAATGGACAATCAATCAAAGCTTGATAACTACAATTTAGAACAACTTCGTCAACAATCCTTACATCGACCGATCTATATATTCACCCAGCATACTTCTATTCCTTTACTGCATTTTGCGTTACGTTTAGGTATTAAGGATGTCTTCCAAACCCCCTTTGATGAACAAAAGGTCACTCAGTTAGTTGCAGAAATACACACTACCACTAATATAGAATGTTTTAAACAAGGCCTTAAACTGTGTGATGTTATGACGTTAACGGAAGAAATATTAAACCATCCACTTAGTGACTTATTCGTATTGCTTGAACAACATTTTGCCTCAGGACCATCTCTGCGAGACATTGCCAAAAAACTGTTTTTAAGCCCCAGCAGAATAAGCCATATGTTTAAGGATTTATGTGGTATTGGTTATTGTCAGTATATTTTATGCAGACGTCTTGAAGAAAGTGAATATCTATTGAGGCAAACAAATAATGGTATAACCACTGTTTCTTATCAGTTGGGTTTTGCTAATCCCTCTCATTTTTGTCGAAGTTTTAAAGAGCATATCGGTATCACCCCAACAGCCTTTATGAATAATGAAGTAGACATTAAATTAAGCCAGCTTTATCAACATTATCAGAGCTTAAGAATGGACTTCTTTCCAACACCTATGGCTGAACAGGTTAATGAAGAAAGACGTGTTAATAACGATCGGCGTGGTAATGCACATTAACGAGGTAGCGACATGAAACCCGTTTTTTTATCTTTTTCATTAGTCTTGTTAATTGTATCGCTTGTGGCAGTAGCGGAGCAAAGTCTAACGCCGACGCGGCAGCCTGCTGTATTAAACAATGATGAGGTATTGAATTATCAACTACTCAAAAAGAAGAATAGTGATAAATTTTTATGGTTTGCTCATCAACAACTTAATTTATCGGGTTTATCTTTGGTAAGCCTGATTAATGATCTGGGCCTCTCTATTTCACCCATCGCCATAAACAGTGAGAAGAGTGATATCACAACAATTGACCAACAATTAACGTTCCAACTAGTTTATATTGCGAACTTGTTTAATGGCTATCAGTTCAAACCTAAAGAAAACCCGCAAGCAGACATTATTGCTGCAGTCACCAATAAAACGCTCGCTAATTATGTTGACCAACTCTTACCTCAATTCGATGAAGTAGTGCGACTTCGAAGCGCCATTGCTAAATATAGACAATTATCCTCATTACCTTGGCCTAGTATTGACGCAGAATTTAATCCACAGTTGGGACAAGGCCATCAAGAAATTAGAAAACTCAGAACAATACTGTCTGCATTAGGAGACATCGACAATAGTAAACTTTCAAGCTATCGACAGCATATTTTTGACCCAGAAGTAATAGAAGCGCTTAAGAATTTTCAAGCTCGTCACGGTTTAAAAGCAAAGGGCATATTAGATAATAAAACCCGGCTTGCTTTAGCCATAACACCAAAGCAGCGTATCGAAATTATGCAAGTCAACTTGTGGCGCTGGTTATCATTACCAAGCAGTCCGCCGCAACGTTATTTACAGGTTAATATTCCGTCTTATCATTTATCGTTAATTGAAAATAACCAGCAAACCTTGGCGATGAAGGTTATTGTTGGTGATAAACAGCACCCGACCCCCATTATGGTGACTGAAATAAACAGTGTCACCATTAATCCAACGTGGACGCCCACCTACAATATCGTTAACAATGAACTGCTACCACAAAATACGCGAGACCCTGGTTCGTTAAAGCGGCAAAATTTTAAGCTGGCAAAAGGGGCATGGCATCAACAAGAGTTCAGAGAAATAGCAAAACAAACGCCAGACATTAAAAAGTTTTTACCTGAATATCACTTAGTGCAAACCGCAGGTAAAAATAATGCCTTGGGTAAACACCGTTTTAATATAAAAAACCATCACTCGGTTTATTTACATGATACGCCAGTGAAGAATCTTTTTAGCAAGTCAAATCGAGCGTTAAGTCATGGTTGTATCCGTTTGCAGTTTTCCGAGAAGTTGGCAAAAGAATTTTTTGACTCGAAAAACAAACTCAAACAACAAGTGCGAAAGGCCGATCGAACAGGTGACACCTTCCACATTCGCTTATCTTCAAGCGTACCAGTTTATATCACTTATCAAACCGTTTGGGTTGCCGCTAATGGGCAAATAAATTGGCGCGATGATATTTATCAGCTCGATAATACTGAATTTATTAATCAAGATGATTTTGCTTATAATAGTAGTTTAACAAAAGTCTTACATTAAAGTTAATCACTGAATATTAGCAAGTTACTAAGTTTATTCTGTTCTGATAGACGATATAAATATTTTATTTAATACACAGTCAATAGATAAATAAAGATTAAGGTGCTGGTCGTACCTGTGATAGCTTTGAATAGATAAGTTGTATTAAGAAACAAAAGGATAAATTTAAAAACCATTGAAAGTGGACTTTTGACTTGGTTGTGATTTTGGACGATACAACTGTTCCCCCCAACGTAAAATATATTTTCTGGGTAAATGAAATCCTTGAATAGTATGATTCCCTGGAGCTAAATATATAGATTCTCCGGGGAGTAAAATACGTCCATTAATTAACGCCTTAGCTGTACTTTCTAAAGTATAAGTACCATGGATTTGGATAAAAAAATCAGTAACTGGCTTTGTCTGGGATAAATTAAACTGTTTTCCTGCAACATACATTTCACCCCAATGGTGAATATAATTATCTTTTAATGCGTTAAGGTCAGCCACCAAAAGTTCATCTTGTTTATAGATCTTCAGTGATTTTTTATTTTCAACATCAAGAGAGCCAATATTGGCAATGTAGAAGGGTGGATTATTATTTTTTATGGTTTGCTCCAAAACAGGATTTTGTTTGTTTCTATAACCCTCTACTCCCCAAGTACTCATAAAAAATCCTACCTGTGAATATGATGAAATCATCGAACAACGATCAAAATATTGTGTAGGAGTGGGGAATGCTTTATGTACTACTTCGAGCAACTGAGATTGATGGTCGCTATTTTTTATCTTAGGTATGATAATGCCATTGCGTAAGATACTGATAAAAATTAAAAAAAGTATAGTACCGGCAATCAGTATTGATTTGTTTCTCTTTTTATCTCTCCAAGGTAATGCATCCCAAGCGACACCACAAAAGATGCTTGCGGGAGCAAGTATAAAAGAATAAAAGTAAGGGAAAGCATTTCTATAAAATAATACCGAGCAGAGCGGGATGATCATTGTAGCAATGATTATTGCAGATCTTCCTGATAATTGCTGTTTTGTGCATATTGCAAAACAGACAACTTTTATCCCATAAGCTATAGCTAACCAGTATGGAATGTCGTGTATCAATGTGTAATATAAATAGTTCCACCTAGGCAAAAGATCAAAAAAGTTAACTGTCTTATTAAAGCCACCGGATAAGGTAGTGATAGCTTCTCCATCGTCTATTATTAAAATATTACTCCGGTGGTATAAATATAAAAGTGAAAATGATAGAGCAACAGAAAAGGCTACAATCGCGACTCGAGATGTCACTGTTTTAATATTTTTATCATTGATTAGCATAACTATGACAATTAGCATAAAAGTTGGCAGATAAATCATTGATTTAATGGTAACTATTAAAGCTAAAGCCATTAATATTCCAGCAACAATTAATTTTTTTATCATCAATATTTTATCAAGGAATAAGTCAAGACTTGCCATCAGGAAAAATGCTGCAATCGGGTCTGGTCGGAAACTAGCTCCCATCCTAATGTTATAGGAAACTGAAAAATAGGACAGTACGGCAAAAAGTGCTGCTTGAATACTTAGGTATCGACGGCTGATGCGAAAGATAAAATATCCCGTACCTAATTGCAGTAAAAGCATTATAAATCTAGCAGCAATTATTTGTTTAACTTCATTTTCAGAAACCCTGGGTAACCAGGTAAAAAAATGAACATGGAAAGTTTGTAAGCTATTGGATAAAATATGGTTTATATAGTCGTATACAAAGGATAGATAATGAAATTCATCCCAGTTAATTTCATATCTAGAGGCGACAAATATACGGATAAATAATGTCAACACTAAAAATCCGATAAGAATATTAACTTGATTTAGCAATACACTCTCTTTGTTTTTCTGTATTGATACCAGCTGACTACTTGATGCGTTTTTCAAAGTTATCTTCCTTGCCAAAGAGTAAATACCCAGGAATTGGAATTTAAAATAGACTCACAAAGTGCACTATAGCTTCATGGTAAAGTATTATTTTTTGAGATGTTTAGGAACTAAATTGCATTTGCCTAAATGATCAAAGCCAATATCGCCTCGATTATGCTCGCATAACGAACTCAGCATTTCTTGCCATGGCGCGTCTCCCTGATAATTGGTTAAATTGTGCCATTGTTTGTTGGCAGTATTGACCAAGACCAACTCATCGTAATTTGGCAATATCGCCAGTTGCCATGCTTTAAAATAAACTGCACGTTGCTTTTTCGCAATAAGATTAAGATACATGTCAGGTTTCATTACCGCTCGACCATTTTCTCTTACCTCATAAGTAGCAGCGGTTTCTGAAAGAACTTTTTTTTCATCAATAAAACTGGCATTAATCGATTTTACTGGTCTAGAAGATTCAACAAATACCATCCTGGTGCTATCTACTAATTCATTGGTCAATGGCAATATTTTTCCATCAAAAGTTTCATCATGACTTAGTTCAAGTTCTAATTCATTAAACAGGGTAGGCACGATGTCAACAAGAGAAAAGGTGCCTTCAATTTTGACATGCTCTGAAACCGACTTACCTTTTTTAAAGCGGCTGTAAGCCATTACGACCTCATTTTGTTCTTGATCAATGACGTTAGTCGCATGGCCCCATGCACTGACAGCCAATGATGTTTTGCCCTCAATACTTTCATTTAACAGTAAGTCCTTGTCTAATTTAAAACTATCGCCGTGATCTGAGATCAAAAATACTATCGCATCATCGAGTAATCCTTGTTGTCTGAGACCGTTAATAAACTGACTAAATTGATTATCAACTTTTTTAATCAGCTGCTGATATAAAAAATGATTGTAGTTTCCCTGCCAAAGAGCTGGATCTGGGGTAACAAAGTCTTTTGATGTATAAGGCCAGTGCAGCATGCAAAAATGTACGGCCAATAAATTAGGTCGATCCATAGCTAAACTCGCTAAAACGTCACGATTAAAATGACTAGGAACATAAGCCTTACCGTAGGCTCGGTTAATATAAAGATAAGGAAACAGCGTTTTAGATATGGGAGTATTAATCAGTAAATTTATTAAGGGTAAGTCAGAAATATTTGTAATAATTGTATCGGCAGCACCAGCTTGGGGTCCAACTACCTGATTAAAGTCGTAAGTTTTATCAATATGATTAAACCGACGTTCATCCATTGCATAAGTTGTTAAATAACCACGTTGATTAAGCTCTCGAATTAATGGTATATTTTTAGTAACAAGTTCAGGTGGCGCCAGATTAAACCTCGCACCATGAGTTTTTGGATATTGACCTGTTAACAAACTCATCCAGGAAACATAAGTACGTCCCATCGGTGTATAGGTTTTATCATAAATGATTGCTTGGGATAAAAAATGGTCTAAGTGAGGTGATAAGTTATACGACGCTCCTCGATAAGCTAGATGGTCGGGTCTAAGCGCATCTATGCCGATAATAATTACATTAGGTGATTTTTTATTAGTGGCGATAAAATTTGGTGTTTGCTCTGAGCTGAGATAGCCAGTTACCATTACCGTAGCAGATAAACAAAATAGAATAAAACTCACTTTTGTTATTGATAGATAAAGCCCCAATAAAAAAAGGCCCATTAACAATAGACTCAATCCAATTAAAAAATAGGGTTCACTAAAGGGCGTTGCTCTTAAAAATCCCACTAATGAGGTTGGATAAAAATAAGCATTTGCTGCCAATATTAGCGTGATATGCATTAATACCATCGATAACCAGTATTGAGTTTTGATGCTATCGTTTGCAGCAAGATGAAATAAAGGTTTACAGGAGAAGGTAATTATTATTGCCCAAATTAAATGAAGAACCAGTAATACCAAAAAAAAATAGACTAAATCCTGCAATAAACCTGTACTCAATGAAATGTCACTTTTAGCATTGCTAATGGCAGCGATAAATGAAAATAATGATTGACCTTGAATTAACTGTCGATAATTAATGAGCAGGATAATAAATAAAATTAACAGAGCAATAGTACGCCATAAAGTACGCTTCATTGATACTGTCGTATTCTTATCCATAGGTTCAGGTGACATAATTGCATTCCATTAATTTGATTACTATTCTGACACAGGGCATAACCGCATTTTTATATTGAAACTATTACTGTTGAGTTGGTAATTTTTTATCCGTTTTATCCGTTTTATCCGTTTTTATAAGGTATTGCTGATAGTGATTTATTGCGCTGTTATTATCCTTTGATGCTGGCCAGTCACCTCTTGATATATAGTGTTCAGCTAAACTAGATTCTGAAGGTATTTCAGATGTTAATGTTACTCTCGCTTGGTAATTATGCCAAGCAGGCACAATATTAATCGCCAGTAACAGCAAAATAAAAATCGTTAGTAACCATTGAATAAAAAAAGGACTTATTTTAATAATCATAAGTAATCACCATATACACCATTACTTGTTAAGTTCATTCTCTTTACGTAAATTAATTTAAGAAAGTCAATTTTATCATCTAAAAACTATAGTCTAGTCTAATTTTCGCAGCAGGGTGTTTTACAACAAAACCTTATAAAACACTCCTATGATTAAAAATATCACATAAAACGAATAATTTAACCTCATCGCAATCTGGTGCAACAGATTGCAAAATGATGTTAGTCGCACGATAAATTCTCTCCTACATTTACACTTACGCTCAATCATTTTTTTTCAAAAATTCATTTTTAAAAAAAATGTGTTTGAGTCAATTAGCAAAGAACACAGTTAATTAAAAATATTTTTTAAATATAACGGAGAATTCAAAATGAATAAATTTACAGCTTTTATTAAAGACTTTATAGAAGATGAAAGCGGCTTAACCGCAGTGGAATATGCAATTGCTGGTGGCTTGGTCATCGGTGCTCTAGTAACCGCATTTACCCAATTAGGAGGAGCTGTCGATGGTAGAATAGGTTCGTTGTGCTCAGCTGTTGATAGTACAGCAACCTGTTAATAGTAATACAATTTGTAGATGGTAATTAAGGGTAGTGTGTTATGACCGATTTCGACTTGGGCACCTTATTAATATTAACTGGCTGTATATTTTGCTGTGCTTTGTATTTCGATCTGCGTTATCAACGCATCCCTAATCAACTTTGTTTGCTAGCATTGCTTTCGGGGATTTTATTACAAACAGGTTTTGGTCAATGGCAAGGCTTAGTGACTGCCTGTTATGGTGCTGGTTTAGCGTTACTGCTGTTGTTACCTGCTTTTTATTTTCGCATATTAGGGGCAGGCGATGTCAAACTCATGGTTGGCGTTGGGGCTCTTTTGGGGCCGCAATTCCTGCTATGGTCGTTAGCGTATGCCATTGTTTTTGGTGCGGTTACCAGTGTTTTACTAGCCGCCCATAAAGTCGGTTGGCAGGGGATTAAGGCCACAGTCATTCGTTATTATCACTCCCTTGTTTTACGTCAATATTTTCGCCCCGATAACAATGAAGCGGCAGCACAAAGAGTCCCTTATGCACCAGCATTAGCGTTGGGCTGGTTGTGGGCTTGTTATCTAAATCCGCAAGTGAGCACGCTGTATGCCGCACTAAGTTTCCAAATTAGATCATGGATTTATTTATGAGTGCAGATAACCAAACATTGTCACTGACAAGCTCGGATATAGCTGCCACTGAATCAGTCGAAGAGGTTTCAGTTAATGAGATTTTGACTCATGAGGTTAGCGAAACTCAATTAGTTAATACAAGTCAATCATCACAATCTAAGGCAATGCTTTTGACTAAACGGCCGACCACTATTGCCGAAACTGGCTTGTCTGAACAATTATTATTACAGTTGTTAATCAAACATATTTTAGTTGCCCATGTCGCCAGTGTTCGACAATTAGCAGATCAGATGGCATTAAGCGGCGGCATTATTCAAAGCTTATTAGATCAAGCTAAAACAATAAACTGGCTGGAAAATCGCAAATCGAGCGAGAGCGGACAAATGCGTTATGCGCTTAGTGGTCTTGGCAGAGTAGAAGCCGAAAAAGCCATAGCTCATAGCGGTTATTTAGGCGTAGCACCTGTGCCTTTAAGTCAATACAACGATATCTGTTTGGCGCAAACGAGTCGTAATACCTTGGTGGTACGCGAGCAATTATTGCAAAAATTTAAACAATTAATGTTTAGTGATGAACTCATTTCTGCGCTTGGTCCTGCACTAAATTCGACTAAACCGGTTTTGATTTATGGTGTACCAGGGGTTGGCAAAAGTTATTTATGTCGGCATTTAAACTTGGTTTTTGGTGACGAAGTACTCATTCCTTCAGCGCTAGAAATAAATAATACCATTATTCAGGTTTTCGATCCTCAAATTCATATATTAAGTACCGAGGAGCAGCTTACCAAAGAGACAGTCAATTTAGTCTCGTTAGCGCAAGGTCATGATCCCCGCTGGAATTTGTGTCAACGGCCATTAATTATTACCGGCGGAGAACTTAGTGAGGATATGTTGGAGGTTAATTTTGACCCAGTCAGTCGTATCTATAAGGCGCCGTTACAATTAAAAGCCAACAACGGTATTTTATTGCTAGATGATTTAGGTAGGCAAAAAATAACCCCAGTGCAACTATTTAATCGCTGGATCATTCCATTGGAAGAGCGCCGAGATTTTTTATCTTTACCTAACGGTTTGCATTTTGAAATACCGTTTGAATTAATTTTATTATTTTCGACCAATTTGGCACCACAGAGCTTGGTTGACGATGCTTTTTTACGGCGCTTGGGTTACAAAATTAAATTCGAACCGTTATCAATAGTGCTTTATAAAAAACTCTGGTTTCAAACCTGTGTTGATTTTGCGCTGAGTTGTGACGATGCTATTTTTAGTTACCTGCTCGATGCTCTGCACAGTGTAGACCAACAACCCTATTTACCTTGTTATCCCAGAGATTTACTTTGCATTGTTAGTGACCAAATAAAATTTAATCAGTTGGAGCTAAATATCACTAAGAATTTACTTGATTTTGCCTGGCAACATTATTTTGTCAAAAAGCCAACCGCTCAGCACATAGCTTAAGGAGTTTATTATGAATCGAAATACCGTTACGTTTGTCTCCATGTCGGCTGTTTTTGGTCTGGGGGCGGTATTTATCGCTAAAAATTGGTTGGCAAATAATCAGGAATTAACGGAGCAACAAATCAACGTTGTGGTTAGTACCGTTATGATACCTACTGGCACTATCTTAGAAGGAAAACACCTCAGCTTAGCGGTATTTCCAAAATCACTGGTTCCAGAAAAGAGCATTAATGAAGTAGAAGACGCCATAGGTAAAGTGGCAAAAGACCGCCTTTATGTAGGAGAAGTGATCCGCGCTGAGCGATTAGCCACTAAAGGCGACGGTAGCTCTTTGGCCAGCTTGATTAGTGAAAACATGCGAGCAGTGTCAATTCGGGTCAATGATGTTGTCGGGGTTGCTGGGTTTTTATTACCGGGAAACCATGTTGATATTCTCAATACTTTTCGGGCTAACAAAAAGGCCAATACCGAAGTTATTTTGTCTAATATAAAAATTTTAGCTGTTGACCAAAGCGCGGCTAATAACGCAAACAAACCGCAATTAGTACGCGCTGTTACCGTTGAAGTCGACTTACAACAAGCCGAAATATTAATGAATGCGCGCAGTAAAGGTTATTTGCAACTTGCTTTACGTAATCCCATTGATAATAACGAGATTGTTATTGCCAAAACGGAAACCAATACCAAAAGTTCAACAGATCTACCTATTGTAACACCAACTGTTCAAGTCACTGATAAAATTCAGACTAAAAATTATCATCGGCAAAAAGTGGAATTGATCCGAGGCATAGCACAAGAAACAGTAAATGTTGATATCTAACCAAGTAAATTAAAAGGATTCTGTCATGGAATTAAATTTCCGTCTTAATATGTTACTTGCTAGCCTATGTATGTGGGTTGGTTTAGTGCTGAGTCAACTTTTTATCAGTTCCCTTGCATTAGCTGGTGGGCCAATAACACTTGAAGCCGAAGTTGTTAAAGTGCCCATTTTTAAATCTAGAAACATTCGTATGAACAAGGCAGTCAATCGGGTATCCGTGGGCAATCCAAAAATATCTGATATCTTAATTTTACGTGCCAGAGAACTCTATATTGTTGGTAAAATGTTAGGCACCACCAATGTTATGGTCTGGGATGAAAATGACAAATTAGTGGATGTAATCAATATTGAAGTTACTCACGATTTAATCAGCTTACGCCAGCGTTTACATCAATTCTTACCCAGTGAAGTGATCGCTGTGCAATCATCACAGGGTCAATTGGTAGTCAGTGGGCAATCTTCTTCGTTAGCAAAGATGAATGTCGCCTTAGAATTAGCGCGCGGTTATGCCCAAGCTGCTGCCGCTAACAAGACAAAAAGTGAAGTACTAAACATGCTTACCGTCGGTGGTGGCCAACAAGTTATGCTAGAAGTAACCGTTGCTGAAGTCAGTACGCAGATAGCACGTAAGCTAGATGCTAAAATGTTATTGTCTTTTAATGGTACAGATGGTTCGGGAGGAATAGCCAACGGTACCAGCTTTATAGATTCAATTAATAATGCTGTACCTACGAGTAATATTTTTGGCTCTTTTCTCAAAGGCGATATGTTATTTAATTTTGCGTTGGATATAGCAAAACAGAATGGTCTGGCAAAAATATTGGCAGAGCCAAATATTACTGCCTTAAGTGGCCAAAAAGCCGAGTTTTTATCGGGTGGGGAATTTCCGATACCTGTGCCAGGAAAAGATGGTACTACCATTCAATTTCGAGATTTTGGTGTCGGTGTTGGTTTTGTACCGACCATTTTAGACTCGGGCAAAATCAATCTAAATCTTAAAATATTAGTCAGCGAGCTCAGTAATGCCAATGGCGTTGGAATTACTCCTATAGGTTCGTCTACAACCTTAGTCGTGCCGTCAATTGTTAAAAGAACCTCAGAAACTACAGTGGAACTCGCTGATGGACAAACCATCGCTATTAGTGGTTTGTTAAGTGATACTTTGCGTGACAGTGTCAGTAAAGTACCAGGGTTCGGCGACTTGCCTATTTTAGGGCAATTATTTAAAAGCCATGAATTTATTAGTGGTCAATCTGAATTAGTTATTATGGTTACGCCCCGGCTGGTTAGGCCCTTTAATAAGCAGGGGGTTATGTTACCAACCGATGGATTTGTTCCGGTGTCAGATATGGAGTTTTATTTACTCGGAAAAATGACCCAGCAACAGTCCTCTGGTTCGACAAGCTCACCTAATCAACTCGATAGTACACATATAGATGTTTTGCCAAATAGTGGCGGTACAACCCAGCGTTACGGCCATGAACTCAAAAGTAGTAAGGAACTATGATGAAAATAATTATTGTAACTATTATTTCGGCTTTGGCAATCATGGGTTGCGCAGAACAACCCAATTATCAGCTTTCAATCGCTAGTCAACAACTTAAAGAAGTTCAAGTGCTTGATCCTATGGCACCTGAGAGTAATGACGGCATAACCGCAACGCTGGATGGTAATTATGGCGAGAATGTCATCAATGGTTATTTAAGCAGTTCATATGATACCAAAACCGGTCGAGATGTGACTGAACAGGGGTCTGGTTCAGGTAAAGGTAAATAATATCATGAATGTAAATTGTTTTACGTTTGCCTCACAACGTAGGCCACAACATCAAAAAGGTAATGTTTTAGTGTTGTTTGTCATCAGCTTGTTAACCTTGATCACCATGGCATCATTAGCCTTAGATGGAGGACATTTATTGTTAAATAAGGGCCGTTTACAAAACGTAGTAGATGCTGCCGCACTTCATGCCGCTAAAGAGCTGGATGACGGGGCAACACATCAACAAGCAAGAGCTGCGGTGATTGAGATATTAAATTTAAATTTTGCCCATAGTGACTTACACGAATTAGCTGAAGCGTTTTCTCTTGAAGATGTCGATATCAATAACTCACAAGTGACAACGCAGCTTAACGTAGAATTCTCCCAACGGCCCGATCCCTTTAATGCCGATTTTGACCCCTCGGCCCATTATGTCAAAGTTGTTATTGCTCAACTGCAATTAAATAATTTCCTCGCCCAAGTTTTTGGTTTTAACAAGCAAGTGTCGGCTTCGGCAGTAGCAGGTCCTAGTACCGCAGCCAAAGAGTGTTATAAAGATTTAGTACCGATGTTGGTTTGTGGTATCAAAGATGCGCCTGAAACAGACGATTCGCTGTTTGGTTTACCGAAAAAAAATTTATTCTTAATGAAAACCGGCTCCAATGACGACTCATCGATTGGTCCTGGAAATTTTCAGCTGATTCGCCTTGGTGATAGTTCTGGTGGTGATGACATTCGTGATGCCATGGCCGGCAAACAATTTGGCGCACAAGATGTTTGCTTCTCGACCGGGGACGATAATGCTTCAGTACCGACCGAACCGGGTAATAAAGTAGGTCCATCGTTACAAGGGCTAAATACCCGTTTTGGTGAGCACAAAGGGCCTGTTGATGCAGAATTATACCCAAGTGATACCAATACGTGTCAAGGAACAATTATTGATAAAGATGCCAGTACCACGAGTTCTGGTAAAATAGACGATGACGCAGTAATTGCAGGAGCGTATCGTCATCATTGCACTGTCGATGATCTTAACTGTAATATCAAAAGGCATGGTTATCAAGCCGATAATTTTGATTATCAAAACTTCAATTCCGACCAATGCTCCACGGCTAATGATGTAGATACCATCGGTGCAATCAATGCTCAGAACATCGGATTGGATGATTTTTTAGATCGTCGAGTGGTGCGGGTAGTTATTGGTGATTGTAGCGGTAATCTTAATGGCGCAAATAATCTTGATTTTTTGGGGGTAGGCTGTTTTTTCTTGACCCAAAAAATTGGGAATGGTGGTCAAAACAGTTTTGTCGTTGGTGAATTTTTTGACAAATGCTCATCGCAAAGTAAGCCATCTGGGGAGGCTGAAGACAATCCTGGGCCTTACACCATTGTTTTGTATCATGTACCTGACAGCAAAGATTCGTAGGGGTATATGATGAACTTTTCAATAGTTAAACAACAAGGTTTAGCGGCAATCGAGTTGACCATTATCTTGCCCTTTATTTTATTGCTCATTTTCGCCACTGCAGAATTTGGTCGTTTGCTCTATCAATACAATGCTTTGAATAAATCGGTCCGAGATGCTGCACGATATGTCAGTAATTATGCACGCCCTGGTGATACCGGAGTACTAGAAATTACCGATGATATAAGGCTAGGCGCCAAAAACTTAATACTTTACGGCTTTATAGTGCAGGGGACACCCTTGTTGCCCAATTTGTCTGCAGATGACATCACTTTATCTGATAGTGATCCTTTTATTACCATTAGCGTGAATTATCCTTGGCAACCGATATTTTCTGACACGCTATCAACGTTTGGCTTTGGTAATGACATTAACTTGAGTTTTCCGTTGGTTGCCACTTATACCATGAGGGCACTATGAATAAGCCAATCAATAAACTCATTAAAAGGTCAAGCATAAATAAACAATCTGGCGTTTATTCCATCGAGTTTGCCATTGTTGGTGGTCTATTTTTTATCTTGCTATTTGCTGTTTTGGAAGTTGGGCGGTTATTTTTTGTCTGGAATGTATTGACTGAAGCTTCACGGCGCGGCGCTAGATTAGCAACGGTGTGTAATTTCAATCAGGTTGATATGCTTGCTGATAGTGAGATGATCACTGCGGCTTTGTTTAATAACGTTGCTTTAGTACCAAATCTTACCACCGGAAACTTGAATATTGAATATTTACAAGCCAATGGTTCGTTGGCGACTGATTTCGTCGCTATTGACCTCGTTAAAGCTGAGATTGTTAATTATCATCATCAGATGATAATCCCAGGTCTATTTTTGACATTAAATTCTCCCAGTTTTGCCACTACTTTACCGGTTGAAAGCTTAGGGGTGACACGGTGGAAATATACCCAGTGTTTACCGAGTCCTACTATTTAATAGCTCGTTGTAAATACCAGCTTATTTGCTGCGTTTTGTTGTTTTTAAGGAGGAAAGTATGAATGTAACCAAGGTTAATAATGTGATTGATTTATCAGAGGGAACTGAAGGTGGGAAGCAACAAGACTCATCTCAAATACAGCAAACCTTACCTTTTCCAATTAACATATTGGTTATTTGTTCAGAATCAGCTCATCAACTTCAATTGTCGGCGCATTTTTCTAAGATCAAAAATTTACATATCGAATTTATTAAAAATATCCCAGAAAAAATAGCCCTGTTTGAATTGGTGTTAATAGTCTCTACGGATGACATTATTACTACACAAAACACCATTGAAAAAATAGCCAATGAGGGCGTTACCATCATTTTGTTAGGTGATAATATCAATAGCAAAATTATCCGCACTGCCATGCAGTTTCATGTTCGCGATATCATTTCTTTTGAAAGTTTTGAACAAGACATTTTTAACTCACTGAACTTATGTGCTAATGAAGTATTAAGCAAACGAAAAATTGCACCTGTTATAACGGTCATTAATGGTAAGTCAGGTTCAGGTGCTAGTTTTATTACCGGTTGTTTAGGTGAGATCATCGCTGATTTGTGTTCGGATGAAATAGTACTTATTGACGCAGATCTGCATTATGGCTCTTTGGCTGACTCATTAAAGTTGGAAACAAATTATTTTTTAAGTGATGCCCTTGATGATATCGACCAACTCGATAATACAGCGATTAAATCAATGATGACCAGAAGAAAAAACTTGAGTTTATTGGCGAGTAAGTCTTATGCGCAACTAGAAACCGAGCGGAATAAAAACTTTATTCATTTGGAACCATTACTGTGGAAAATAAAACTCAATCATGACTTAGTTTTGGGTGATTTATCTTGTGGCTTGGAAACCTTAACTTTGCCGATGATCTCGCTATCGAAACATATTTTAATTGTGGTACAGCAAAATATTGTTAGCCTCAGAGAAACTAAAGCACTGCTTGAGCAATTAATAAAAATAATGAACGTAGACATTGATAATATAAAAATTATTGTCAATCGTTATTCTAACAAAGTGAGTAATATCAAACTTGACGATATCAAAAAAGTATTAGGGATAAATGTTGTTTTCTGTGTAAGTAATAATTATCAACTCGCTAGCGCTTGCACTGATTTAGGCTCGCCATTATCTAAATTATCAGAAAACAAAACTATTCATAATGAAATATGTTCCATTATTGAACATATTTATCCGATTGCTAGCATTCCCGAAAAAGTTGGTCTATTCAAACGTATTTTTGGGAGGTTATGATGACATTTATTGATGGAAATTCCGAATGTCCCTTTGATTTATTGACAAGTCTTGATATGCAGATCAAACAGGAAGTATTTGGGAAAATATTATCCTTACTTGATTTGTCAGTTTTGGAAACTATGGAGAGTGAGGTTGCCAAGGCGCAGATTGCTGATTTATGTGGAAAATTACTTAATGAACAGTCTCGCCCGATAAACTCAAAGGTCCGTAAAATATTGATTAAACTGATTATTGATGAGATTTTAGGACTTGGCCCCTTAGAAACGCTATTAGAAGATCCAAGCATTGCTGATATTTTAATTAATCGCTATGACAGTATATATGTGGAACGTCGCGGTAAACTTGAAAGGGTTTCTGTGCAATTTTACGATAATAAACATCTACTTAACATAATAGATCGCATTGTTTCAAGTGTAGGTCGTCGAGTTGATGAATCTTCCCCTATGGTAGATGCTCGATTAAAAGACGGCAGCAGGGTAAATGCTATTATCCCGCCACTGGCTTTAGACGGACCAATACTATCTATTCGCCGCTTTACCGTCGATAAATTAACCGCCGAGCAATTAATCGATTACGGTGCGATGAGTAGAGACATGGGTGAACTTATTAAGGCGGCGGTCACGGGGAAATTAAATGTGCTGATTTCTGGCGGCACGGGTAGCGGAAAAACCACCTTGCTTAATATATTATCCGGTTACATTCCAGAAAATGAACGCATCATCACCATAGAAGATTCCGCAGAGCTGCAATTACAACAACCCCATACTGTACGGCTAGAAACCCGTCCGGCTAATATTGAAGGTAAAGGCGAAATATCTCAACGAGACTTGGTCAAAAATTGTTTGAGAATGCGCCCTGATCGAATTGTTATCGGCGAAGTGCGTGGTGCTGAAGCCATTGATATGTTAGCTGCAATGAACACTGGACATGAAGGTTCTATGACTACTTTACATGCCAATAGTGCCCGTGATGCGTTAAGTCGGCTTGAGAATATGATTTGTATGGGTGGTTTTGACATGCCTATACATAATATCAGGGCACAAATATGTTCAGCCATCAATTTGGTGATTCAATTGCAACGCCAAGAAGATGGTGGGCGTCGTATCACCAGTATTCAAGAAATAAATGGCATGGAAGGGGATATTATCTCTATGTCTGAGATTTTCCGTTTCTCTAGAGAAGATAAAAATGAGCAGGGGCAAATAATTGGCCATTTTGAAGCAACTGGCGTTATACCAGTATTTCATCGTCAATTAATTCGTAAAGGTATTCATTTACCTTATAGTATTTTTGGGGTAGATAGCTCTGCCCCTGGTTTTTAAGGGGAATGGTAATGAGTTCTCAATTGGTTTTTCTATTATTAGTTTTTGGGGCTGTGGTTTTGTTATCCCAGAGTCTTTTTGTATCGGTTTATAATCCTCAACGAACCGATATTAAGTTAATAAAGAAACATTTACGGTCATTAGCATTAACCGATAAAAACGTTGAAAACAACGTGTTAATTAATAATAGAGTTAACAATCTACCTCCGTTTAGACGTTGGTTAGAGTCATTACCTTGGCTAGAAAATTTAACCTACAAAATGGAACTTTCCGGTTCTAAATTATTAGGTCATCAATACTTATTTATCGCTTTGAGTACCAGTGTCATTGTATTTTTTGTGCTCGGATTTTTCAGTAAAGATTGGATCTTTACTTTGGTGTGTATGGTATTAGTACTGTTAGGGTTTCATCTTAAATTAAATAAAGCGATGAGTAATCGTATGGAAAGGATAGAAGAACAATTTCCTGAGGCGATGGATGTTCTTAAAAGAGGACTGCAAGCTGGGTATGCATTTAGTGATGCGATTAAGCTAGTATTTGAAGAAATGGAGGGGGATTTGGCCGATGAATTTAAAATAATGTTTAATCGAATTAATTTTGGTAATGATGTTAAAACGGCGCTGCTGAGTTTTGTGCAACGTGTGCCTAGCACCTCTGCTATGGCATTTTCTAGTGCGGTTGCAATACAAAAATCAACCGGTGGGAATCTGGCCGAAAATATTGACAACTTATCAAAAATTATTCGGCAAAGGTTTACTTTTAAAAGACGAGTTAAAACGTTATCTGCTGAAGGCCGCCTTTCAGGCTGGATCTTAGTGCTGATGCCGTTTGTATTATTTGCCGTTTTGTATTTAACGACACCTGGTTATGTTGTCATTCTTACCTCAACACCCGAAGGGTTAAAATTGCTCAAGTGGGGCGGTGCTGGCATGTTACTGGGAGTTTTTTGGATTAATAAACTCATTGATATAGAGGTATAAGAAATGGAATACATCCAACGTTTACTTGGCACATTCATTAATGATCCCAATACAGTGGAATGGTTTATTTATTTGATATCTGCTATTGCTGGGGTAACGTTAGCACTAGCGTTATATTTTTTGTTTTCTGGGATTTATTCCCCAATAAGGACTCAACTTAATAAACTCAGTCATGAACCGTTGGGGCAACAACCTAAAGACAACGACTTTTCAACATCACTTGAACATAACCTAGATAAACTTAAATATATTCCATTTATTAGCAACAGTTTTTCTGGTGATAAATCTACTAAAAAATTATTAATACATGCGGGATTTCATTCTCAAAATGCTCTAAAAGTTTTTAATGCCATTAAGCTGCTTTTGTTACTTTGTGCTGTGGTCGCTGCAATTGTTTTTGCCAAATATTTTAGTAATATGTCTTCGATGGTAACGGCATATATCTTTGCTATTATCATCGGTGGCGCGTATTTATTACCGGCGATTGTTTTACAAAGAATAGCCAATCGTCGCATGAAAGAGTTACGTAAACACTTTCCTGACGCATTGGACTTGTTGATTGTTTGTTGTGAAGCCGGTTTAGGACTGTTGGAAGCATTTCAACGGGTTAAAAATGAGTTAGCTTTTACACAGCCAAGGTTATCTGAAGAGATTGGTCTAGTTTGTAGTAAGGTCAGGGTGGGGGTTTCGATGCAGCAAGCGTTACAAGAATTTAGTGATAGAACCGGGTTAGCTGACATAAAAGGATTAAATTCAGTGATTGTACAAAGTTTAAAATTAGGCACCGGTGTCGCGTCAACAATCAGAATTTATGCTGTTGAATATCGTGATAAACGCTTACAACAAGCGGAAGAGAATGCAGCTAAATTGGGCGTTAAAATGATTTTTCCGATGATGTTTTGTATTTGGCCATCCTTTTTTATCGTTGCCGTTGGTCCAGCGGTATTAAAAGTGATGAATGTATGGGATAAGGCGTTTTAATGATGAAACTGATAAACCGAAAGGGCTTAATAAATATTACCGTGTTATTGATTTTGCTGATAACCGGTTGTAAATCAACCACCGATATCAATGACACTACTTTACCGTCAAATACTATGACAGCTGCGGAATCTAAAAAACAAACATTACAGTTGGCACTGTTGGCTGAGCAAAACAATAACCTTGAACAAGCTCTTCTCTATTATGTAGCAGCACTCGAATTTGATAAAGGCAGCGCTGAAACACTCTACAAAATTGGTGATATGCAAAATAAACTAGGCAATACCCAATTAGCTATCCGCGCGTTTAGTGAGTCATTTGCTGCAGATCCTAATTATGTGCCGACATTGACTGAAATGGGAATTTATAGCTTAGAACAAAAAAGCGTTGGAAAATCAAAAAAATTATTAACTAAAGCACTAGAATTGGATCAGCAACGACTACAGAATAAATTTTTGAAAATAAAGCATGAGCAAGAGCCTAAAACCGTAGAAGAACGACGCGTAAAATACGAACAACAGAACCTTTTAAAAAAGAACCTTGCGGATAGTATTTTCCTTAATTTAGACAATGAGTCACCTATAAAGGCATATAATGTTTATGGTGTTATCAATGACCTTGACGGTAATCATAAGGTTGCGCGTGATTTATTTATGTTGGTATTAAAGGTGAAAGAAAACTCACCACTGATCTTATCAAATTTGGGATATTCATATTATCTATCGAGCGATTTGATTTTAGCTGCCACGTATTTTAAGCAAGCCATTGATATCGATCCAAATTTTACACGTGCAAAATCAAATTTAGGACTTATTTATGTTAGAAATGGCCAATATCCGCGGGCAATTCGGTTATTAACACAAATTATGACCGACGCTGAAGCATACAATGATGTAGGATATTTTTTAATGTTGGAGGGCCGTTACATGGAGGCTGAATACTTCTTACAACAAGCAATAGAAAGATCACCCTCTTATTTTGTAAAAGGTAATTCTAATTTGGAAAATCTTAAAATGTATCTAGAAGAAAAAACAGGTGAATAGCCAAAACGATTTTAATACAAGGAGTTATTCATATTTTCTGTACAGTCAATTTATCGACAGTTCTTCTGAATATGCGAGAATTCGAGTATGAAAAAGACTAATGTTTACTCTACAATACCAAAATATTCTTTTGCTTGAAGAGTTGGCATATTTATTCCGTAATTATCAATTTTTCAAGCTTGTAATGAATAAAGTAAACTAAAAAAATTTAAGCTTGTCGCATCATATTTCACGCCTTCTTTGATGAAGCAGGAGAAAAACAGTAGTATGTGTAAAATTGAAACTTATCAAAATAAAATGTGCAAAATTATTAGATACTTTGAATTATAAATAGGCTGCATTTAATAATAAAAAACCAGCACTTGTAAAAAGAGGCTGGCTTTTATTTAATTGAAAAATAATGTTAGATTATTTTTTCTTTTTAACTGCTTTTGCATTAGGTAAATCAGTAATTGAACCTTCAAAAATCTCTGCGGCTAAGCCAATAGATTCATTCAATGTTGGGTGAGCATGAATAGTTAAACCAACATCTTCAGCATCTGCGCCCATTTCAACAGCTAAACAGATTTCACCAAGCATTTCACCCGCATTAATACCAACAATAGCGCCACCTAAAACACGACCAGTTTCTTTTTCAAAAATTAGTTTAGTTTTACCTTCAGTACGAGCTGAAGCGATAGCACGACCAGAGGCTGCCCATGGGAAGTTAGCTGTTTCGATGTTTAAACCTTGCTCTTTTGCTTCACGTTCAGTAACGCCAACCCAAGCCATTTCTGGATCAGTATAAGCGATTGATGGAATACAACGAGGTTCGAAAGTATGCTTCTTACCTGAAATAACTTCAGCAGCAACATGTGCTTCATGTACTGCTTTGTGAGCAAGCATAGGTTGACCAACAACATCACCAATAGCGAAGATGTGGTTAACGTTAGTGCGTAGCTCGTTAGTTACGTTAATGAAACCACGTTCATCAACATTAACGCCGGCTTTATCAGCAGCAACTAAGTGACCATTTGGCTTACGACCAACAGCAACTAATATTTTGTCGTAGCGAACTGGTTCTGCTGGTGCTTTTTTACCTTCAAAAGTAACGTATAAACCATCGTCTTTAGCTTCAACGCCAACAACTTTAGTAGACAACATGATGTTGAACTTTTTCTTGTTGTAGTTATTGTAGATTTTAACGATATCTTTATCAGCCGCAGGAACTAATTGATCAGCAAACTCAACAACACTGATTTTTGAACCAAGAGCAGCGTACACAGTACCCATTTCTAAACCGATAATACCACCGCCAAGAACTAACATTTCAGCAGGAACATCTTCAAGCGCCAAAGCACCTGTTGAGTCGATAACACGAGGATCTTCAGTTGGTATGAATGGTAAGTTAACTACTGATGAACCAGCAGCAATAATAGCATTATCAAAAGTAATGGTAGTGCTTGTGCCGTCACTTGCTTCAACTGCAATGGTTTTATCAGAAGTGAATTTACCGTAACCTGATACTGTGGTTACTTTACGTGCTTTTGACATACCGGCTAAGCCGCCAGTAAGCTGAGCAATAACACTGTCTTTCCAATCACGAATTTTATCTAGATCAATTTCAGGTGCGCCAAAGGTAACACCGTGAGAAGCCATTGCTGCTGCATCGTCAATTACTTTAGCTACATGTAATAAAGCTTTTGATGGGATACAACCTACGTTCAAACATACACCACCTAAGGTAGCGCGGCTCTCTACTAATACTACATCTAAACCTAAATCTGCTGCACGAAAAGCGGCTGAATAACCACCAGGTCCTGCACCTAAAATTACTACTTGAGTTTTGATCTCGTTACTCATGCTAACCTCAAAATTAATTTTTGTTTAAAGGGTAATGATTTTCTCGTTAAAAACCGTTACCAATATACTTGCTGTTTTTATTGTTGGCGATTTTACTCTGTGTATCACAAAATCGCCAACGTTAATTAACATTAGCCGACTAAAGTCGACTTTTACTTATCTTTTACTTGTTTTTTATCAAATTAGTCTACAAAACCAACTTACGAATATCAGACATTACACCCGCTAAGTGCACCGTAAAACGCGCAGCAATAGCACCATCAATTACGCGATGATCATAAGACATTGATAATGGAAGCATTAGTTTAGGCTCAAATTCGCTGCCATTCCATTTAGGTTTCATTTCAGATTTTGAAACACCTAAAATGGCCACTTCTGGTGCATTTACAATGGGTGTAAAAGCTGTGCCGCCAATGCCTCCAAGGCTAGAAATGGTGAAACAACCACCTTGCATGTCTGCTGCTTTCAACTTGCCATCACGTGCTTTAATACTAATTTCAAGTAATTCACGTGATAACTGGTGAATACCTTTTTGATCAACATCACGTACCACTGGAACCACTAAGCCATTGGGCGTATCTACAGCAACGCCAATGTGAATGTACTTTTTCAAGATTAAACTTTCGCCGTCTTCACTCAGGCTTGAGTTAAATACAGGGAAGGTACGAAGGGCATCAGCTGCAGCTTTTAAAATAAACACTAATGGCGTAATTTTAAAACCAAGTTTTTGTTTCTCACAAACAACATTTTGCTCTTTACGAAACGCTTCAACGTTAGTGATATCAGCTTCATCAAATTGTGTAACATGCGGAATGGTTACCCAGTTACGATGTAAAAATGGCCCTGATATTTTTTGAATACGCGTCAATGGCTTAGTTTCAACTTCACCAAATTTTGAGAAATCAATTGCTTTGGCGCTAACGACTTGTAAACCACCTTCACCAGCAGCAACAGAGCTGCCAGCATTCGCTTTTGGACGAGATAATTCATATTTTACATAAGATTGAACATCTTCTTTTAAAATACGATTCTTATTTCCAGTACCTTTGACTAAGGATAGATCAACACCAAATTCACGAGCAATACGGCGAATAGAAGGTGAGCTATAAATAGTACCTTTATTACTGGTACCCGATTGAGGGTGATGTGGCACGGGTGAGCTAATTGGTGCAGTAGTAGAGGCAACTTTTGCTGGCGCAGGAGCTGGTGTGGCAACAGGTGCAGACTCAACTTTCACTGGAGTATCAACTGATCCACCACTGGCAGTTTCAAGTTTAATAACTAAACTACCTTGTTTTACCTTGTCGCCAACATCAATAAACACTTCTTTTACTATACCAGCATGTGTTGAAGGGACATCCATAGTCGCTTTATCAGTTTCAAGAGTGATTAAACCATCTTCTTCTTCAATGTTATCACCAACGTTTACTAATACTTCAATAACGTCAACTTCACCATCTTCACCTATATCAGGTACAGCTACTTCAATGACTTCTGAGCTTGCAGGAGCGGATACAGCAGCTAATGGAGTAGATGCTGATGGAGTTACTTCAACAACTGGTGCCGGTTCGCTCGCTTCTTCACTGCTTGAAGCTTCTTGACCAGCCGCGTTGATTTCGCCAATAACATCACCTTCTTTAATTTTATCGCCAACGGCAACGGTTAAACTTGCCAATGTACCTGCAAATGGTGCCGGGATATCCATTGATGCTTTGTCAGTTTCAACGGTTACAATCCCTTCATCGATCTCAATTGAATCGCCAACGGCAAAACAAATTTCAATAATCTCAACTTCTTCGCCACCAACATCTGGGACTAGAATTTTTTCAATAGACATTTTATTTTCCTTATTCTAGTTTTGGCTTAAGCGTAAAGCGGGTTGAGTTTATCGCTGTCAATATTGAAGCGCTTAATGGCTTCAGTGACAACTGTACGCTCAACATCACCACGATTGGCTAGCTCAAATAAAGCAGCAACGACGATATAGTTTTGGTCAACTTCAAAATGCTGACGTAAATTAGCGCGACTATCACTGCGGCCAAAACCATCAGTACCTAAAACGCGATATTCAGTGTCTATGTATGCGCGTACTTGATCTGAATAATTTTTAATATAATCTGTTGCAGCAATGGCAGGCCCTGCATCTTTAGTGATAACACTACTGATGTATGGCGTTCTTTGTTTGCTTTCTGGATGAAGCATGTTCCAACGACTAACGTCTTGGCCGTCACGGGCCAATTCGTTAAATGAAGTCACTGAGTAAACATCACTAGAAATGTTAAAGTCGTTAGCTAGAATTTGTGCTGCTTGACGTACTTTTTGCAAAATTGTACCTGACCCCATTAATTGCACATTCGCTACCGCTTTCTTCTTGCCTTTACCGGAAGTTGGAGCTACTTGTTCTAATTGATAAATACCCTTGATGATTTGATCGCTAATATCTTTAGTATCTGGCATCGCAGGGTGTTGGTAGTTTTCGTTCATTAACGTCATGTAGTAGAAAACATTCTCGTTCTCTTCGTACATACGACGTAAGCCATCACGCACGATAACAGCAATTTCATAACCGTAAGTTGGATCGTAAGTAACACAATTTGGAATCAACCCAGCTTGCACGTGAGAGTGACCATCTTGGTGTTGTAAACCTTCACCGTTAAGTGTGGTTCTACCCGCAGTAGCACCTAGTAAGAAACCACGTGCTTGGCTATCGCCTGCAGCCCATGCTAAATCACCAACACGCTGGAAACCAAACATTGAGTAGTAAATATAGAAAGGAATAGTGGTCGCATTGCAAGTTGAGTAAGAGGTGCCCGCTGCAACCCATGATGCCATTGCACCTAGCTCATTAATACCTTCTTGCAGAACCTGTCCTTTCTTATCTTCACGATAATAAGCAACTTGGTCAGCATCTTGTGGTACGTATTTTTGACCTTCGTTAGCGTAAATACCTACTTGACGGAATAAACCTTCCATACCAAAAGTACGGGCTTCATCAGGAATAATTGGCACAATACGTTTACCAATTTTTTTGTCTTTTAATAAGCTGTTAAGTACGCGAACAAACGTCATAGTTGATGAAACTTCACGATCTCCAGAGCCTTTAGTGATGGCTTCAAAAGATTTTAATGGTGGAATTTCCATTGATTCTTCAGGTTGTTGGCGGCGAGCAGGCAATGAACCACCTAAAGCTTCACGACGCGCTTTCATGTACTTGTATTCTTCGCTATCTTCTGGGAATTGGAAGAAAGGTAAATCAGCAATATCTTCATCACTAATTGGCATATTGAAACGGTCACGATAATGCTTGATTGATTCGATGTCCATTTTCTTAACATTATGGGCAATGTTTAATGCTTCACCTGATGCGCCTAAACCAAAACCTTTAACCGTTTTCGCTAAAATTACCGTTGGACGGCCTTTAGTGTTCATCGCTCTTTCATAGGCGGCATAAACTTTTACTGGGTCATGACCACCACGGTTTAAACGCCAGATGTCTTTGTCAGACATGTTAGCAACCATAGCTTCTGTTTCAGGGTATTTATTGAAAAACTCTTCTCGAGTGTACTTGCCGCCTTTGGCTTTACAGTTTTGATATTCACCATCAACGGTTTCATTCATTAACTGTAATAACTTACCTGAAGTATCACGGGCAATAAGTGGATCCCAGTAGCTACCCCAAATAACTTTAACCACTTCCCAGCCTGCGCCACGGAAAGTACCTTCAAGTTCTTGAATGATTTTACCGTTACCACGCACAGGACCATCTAAGCGCTGTAAGTTACAGTTAATGATAAAAGTTAAGTTATCTAAACCTTCGCGAGAAGCTAAGCCGATAGCTCCTAATGATTCTGGCTCATCAGTTTCACCATCACCTAAGAAACAGTATACACGTTGGCCAGAACAATCTTTAATACCACGGTTAGTTAAATATTTTAAGAAGCGAGCCGTGTAAATAGCTTGAAGAGGACCTAAACCCATAGAAACTGTTGGGAACTGCCAGAAGTCATCCATTAAATGTGGATGAGGATAAGATGATAAACCTTTGCCATCACACTCTTGGCGGAAGTTTGCCATTTGTTCTTCAGTTAAACGACCCTCAAGAAAAGCACGCGCATAAATACCAGGGGAAATATGGCCTTGAGCGAAAATGAAGTCACCGCCATCTTTGTCTGTTGCGGCTTTAAAAAAGTGGTTAAAACCTACATCATAAAGGGTTGCAGAAGAAGCAAAACTACCAATATGTCCACCTAGCTCTAAATCTTTTTTAGAAGCACGCAAAACCAAGGCTAAAGCATTCCAACGAATAGCGGCACGAATGCGAGATTCAATGGTTTGATCCGCAGGCATATGTGGTTCTTGTCCAGGTGGAATAGTGTTCACATAAGCTGTAGTGGCATCAAAGGGTAAATGAGTACCACCACGACGAGCACGATCAATTAAAGCTTCAAGTAAAAAGTGCGCGCGCTCTGGCCCTTCATTTTCTAATACGGACTCCATTGATTCTAACCACTCTTGGGTTTCTAATGAATCAATATCAATGTTTGGTAGATCTGACATATTGCGTTGTCTCCAATATTATTTGTATTTGTTAGTTACGAGTCGCGAGTTAAGTAGTTTCGAAGAACATCACTAGCAGTGGTTGTATTCGCAACTCATAACTCGTAACTGATTATTTTTACATTCTGCGCATAGAACGTTCCATACGACTGTTTTCTTGAGTTAATTTCAGTAACACTTCTTCAATAAAAGCAAGGTGGCGATGACTTGCGCCCCAAGCTTTCTTAGGCTGTCCGCTGGTGATAGCATCAAGCAAATTTTTTCTATAGTCAGTTATCTTGCTAAAGATATCAGGACGTTTTGCTAAAACTGTTAAGTTTTGTTCTATGTTGTCAATTAACAATGCCGACATACTGCGGGCGGTGTGTAATATCACTGCATTGTGTGATGCCGCACATATAGCTAAATAAAACTCATAAACTGATTTAGCTTCCAAGCTAAAATCGTCTTCTAATTGGCAGTTGCCGATATGATCATGCTTGGCCTGAATATGTTTAAAGTCTGTGCTAGTTCCGCGCATAGCCGCATAATAAGAAGCCATGCCTTCAATACCATGTCTAAACTCTAACAAATCAAACTGTGATTCATTATTTGTTGCCATCAAATCAAATAAAGGATCAGAAAAAGACTTCATTATGGCTTTAGAAACAAAGGTACCGCCACCTTGCTTACGCGTAACCAAACCTTTTGCTTCCAATTTTTGCACTGCTTCTCGCAACGATGGTCTTGAAACTTCAAATTGTTTGGCTAATTCTCGCTCAGGTAATAACTTTTCGCCGGGCAACAAGCTGCCTTCTATAATCATATTTTCTAACTGCACTAAAATAATATCAGATAACTTTTGAGGCTTGAGCTGTTGTTTCAATGGCTGTGGCATTAAACGTTAAACCTTAATAAATATTTGTGGTAAATTGGTATTACCAATCGGTTTCTAGGCAATAAAATAGCAAATAAATGCCATGTTTGCAATGTAATTTAGTTGAAGCTTGTCAGTAAAGCAAGGAAGTTTTTTAATAAAAAACGAATTGATAGTAGAGTTAAAAATTAAAACGTCTGTTTAATTTGGATGTTTGAAAGTAATGGTCTTACCAATCTAAAGTGGCGAGAATCGAGCGAAAAGTTACGAGTATGCGGAGTTTGCGGTTGTAATATATGTACCATACAGGTTAACTTTGCGTTTTTTATATTGACAAGGCCAAGTACAAAAAACAACCTTCGCAACTCGCAACTCGCAACTCGCAACTCGCAACTCGCAACTCGCAACTCGCAACTCGCAACTCGCAACCTTTAGCTAATCATTCCTAATAAGGTAAGTATTGAAATAACGGCTAGCATCAATAGAACATTGCGTTTAGCTAAGCGTACTAATAAGCATGGCTCTGCAGTACAGTCGTCTTCTTCAACCATGATATCTTCAGATTTTTGAGCTACATCAATTAGAATTTCGTGGGCTGGTTTTTTAACATCAAACAAGTTTTCAAGCCACATAGGGAAAGCCTTTGAAAAATGACCAACAAACATATAACCGAATGAGGTTATTCGTACTGGTAACCAGTCAATATAGAAAAGAATGTCGTGATAATTTTTACAACCTGAAGAGATATTAGGCACATTATTTTGTTCGTTAGCACTTTCCAATTCGGCATCAGTTGATTCTTCAGCTTCCACTTGTTCATCACTATTTTTCTCGACAGCTTTTGAATCTAAAGAGCAGCCATTTTGCTGCTCAATTACTGTCGTTAACAAACGATAAAATACGGCTCCGGCTGCGCCAAAGAAGACAAAAAATAACATGATGGCAATGTAATAACGATAATTTAACCAAATGAGTGCTTGTCCAAAGCCCATTGCGGGGATGTTTTTATCCTGCAGAAGTTGTTGGTGATGTAATTCAGAGGTTGTTACCTCTCCTCTAAAAGCAGCATGCAAATATTCTTTATAACTATTTCTAGTGGTGAAGCAACCAAAACTCACTATAAGAATTAATGTTGAAATTATTAAATGTAATAATCCGTCATCTACTAATTTTAAAATGCCGTAAACAACAGCAACAGGAAAAAGTAAGAAAATAGTATAACTAATATTACTACTCTTAAGTTGTGACAAAGTTGAGTTAGTTTGGAAAAAACTGACGTATTTTTGATAATAGTGATCAAAGCACCACACGGAAGAGGATAATGACTTTTCTGCCATTAAGGCTATTAGTAAACTTAGTAGACTCATGTAAAACCCTATTTGTTAATAAATACGCATCTTTTGCTGTAGGACTCAATTGATGCGTCAATTGTACTCATTGACTAAAGTCAACTCCGTGCATTTTCCTTTCACTAGAGCCATATAACTTTAAGCTGCATACTTATTGATTTTATACTTTGATGTATCTTGTAATTAAGTGATTATTCTTTTGTGCTCTTGCAAACACTGATGAAAGTATTGCCAGTTAAATGCTTGCCCGGGGTCCGTTTTCCTCCCCTTCGCAATATCACAATGACCGACAATATTCTTATTACTAATTAACGGGTAGTTTTTTTGTAAACTTACCGCTAATTTTGCTAATTCCTGATATTGAATTTCTTCATAAAGTAGATCATCCGTTCCTTCAAGCTCTATACCGATAGAAAAGTCATTGCACTTATCGATGCCATTAAAATTGGACACTCCGGCATGCCATGCTTTGTCATCAAAGGATACATATTGAATGATACTGCCATCACGCCTAATTAAGCAATGGGCAGATACTTGTAATTGGGCAATATCTGCAAAACTGGGGTGAGCATTAGCATCTATCTTACCTAAAAACAGATCGGTTATATGGTTACCGCCAAATTCTCCTGCTGGTAAAGAGATGTTGTGGACAACCAATAAAGATACTTTATCTTCTTGATTACGAGGCGTAAAAAAATCTGACTTTTGCTGATTAACAGCCAATATCCAGCCATGCTCTATGTTGAGTCTTGGTCGCAAATTATTACCTTTAATGACTTTTTTCTGATTGCTTAACGACATACAATAGCTTTTATTTTAACTCTTATTTAAGAATTCCTTTATTATGACTGAAGATGACTCGACAAACAAAATAGGTAAGATATTTGTTTGGCTTGCATGGATTATTGCAATTGCTTTAATGATGTATTTTTTTCAAGGAGTGCTTGATAAACAATATAATCCCAATAGCCAACCGCAAGTTAGCCTAAATAATTCAGGGCAAGCAGAGGTTATTTTAAAGCAAAATAAGCAAGGACACTATGTGACATTAGGCAGCATTAATGAATCATCGGTGACTTTTTTGCTTGATACGGGAGCGACTCAAGTTTCAATTCCTGCTCATATTGCTGATGAATTACAACTGGAAAGTTTTGGTAGTTACCCTGTGCAAACAGCTAACGGTACGGTAACTGTTTACAAAACAAAAATAGATCAGCTTAGCATTGGCAATATTTTCCTATATAATGTCGCCGCGCATATTAACCCAGCAATGAAAAGTAATGAGATTTTATTAGGGATGAGCGCCTTAAAAAAAGTCGAATTTAGCCAAACTGGCAAACAACTAACTTTACGAGAACACCCTTAACAGGAACAACAAATGTTAACTTCTGAATTAGCAAAACTACAACACGATATATCGGCAACCGTTACTTGGGCGCTTAAAGAAGACCTAGGTGTTTTTGATGAGCAAATTCCTTGTGTAGATCAAGATATTACCGCTATGTTGATTCCGATAAATGAACATGCGGTTGCCACAGTCATTACCCGTGAAGATTGTATTGTTTGCGGTGTCGCTTGGGTGAATGAAGTATTTGCCCAATTAGATATTTCATTAGGGAAAAAACAAAAATCTAAAATACCCCCTACCAAAATCACTTGGTTTGTTAATGATGGTGAAATGGTTAAAGCAAATACTACCTTATTTGAATTAGATGGTAATGCTCGTACCTTATTGACGGGCGAACGTACTGCGCTTAACTTTTTTCAAACATTATCAGGTACGGCAACATTAACAAGCCAATACGTACAAGAGTTAGCAGGCACAAATACCAAACTATTAGATACAAGAAAAACACTGCCAGGGTTACGTAGCGCGCAAAAATATGCAGTGCTTTGTGGTGGTGGCGTAAATCACAGAATAGGCTTATTCGATGCGTTTTTAATCAAAGAAAACCATATTGCAGCATGTGGTGGAATAGCGCAGGCGGTTGCTACGGCAAAAAAAAATCATAGTGATAAAACTGTTGAAGTTGAAGTGGAATCAATGAATGAATTACAACAAGCACTTGATGCAGGTGCAGATATTATCATGCTAGATAATTTTACTCCGGTCATGATTGAACAGGCGGTCACTGCCACTCGTGGTAAAGCTAAGTTAGAAGTCTCTGGCAATATGACCATAGAAATATTGCAAGAATATACTAAAGCGGGCGTCGATTTTATTTCCAGTGGCGCATTAACCAAACATGTAAAAGCGGTTGATTTATCTATGCGTTTTAAATAATAGTTACAACAAAAAAGAAAAGATATATTAAGTGAATATTGAGCTGATAGAAAACCCAGAGCAGGATCTTATTGCTTTCTTAGATGACAAAATTGCTGAATATAATTGGCAGCGCTGGGAAGTGAGTGAAAGAAAACCATTAGCAATAAAAATGACTGATGATCAGGGCAATATTATTGCCGGTGCAGCAGGTAGAAGCTTTGGTGATTGGTTTATGCTCAATACTTTATGGGTAGATGAGCAATACCGAGGCAAAAAAGTTGGAGATGAAATATTAACTAAAATAGAAGCGGCCGCTAAAAAAAGAGGATGTAACAAGTGTTTGCTTGATACGTTAAACTTTCAAGCGATGCCATTCTACCAAGCCAGAGGGTATCAAACTCAATGGATACAAGAGGGATACCCAAAAACAGGCTGTAAATATTATATGGTTAAAAACCTATAGCGTATTCTATGAACACTTACTTCAATTTGTTGACAAATGTTTGTCTGAACTTAGCAAGTTTAGGTGAAACCACTGCCTGACAGTATTGATTTTCTGGATTATTATTGAAATAGTCTTGATGATAATTTTCACCTGAATAAAAAGTTTTTGCAGCACAAATTTGCGTTACAATATCTTGGTCAAATGTGTTTGCATCAATCATTTCTTTAATGATTTGCTCTGCAATATCCTGCTGGCATTCATCGTGGAAAAAAATAGCAGAGCGATATTGACTTCCAATATCATGACCTTGTCGGTTTAATTGAGTTGGATCATGCAAGGTAAAAAATATTTCAAGTATCTCTTGGTAGCTAATGATGACAGGATCAAAGTTAAGCTGCACTACTTCAGCATGACCACTTTTTCCCGAACAAATTTCTTCATAGCTAGGGGAATCAGATTCACCCCCCATGTATCCTGACGTTGCCGATTGAATTCCTCGTACTTGAGAGAACGCACCTTCTATACACCAAAAGCAGCCTCCTGCTAAAGTAGCGACTTCTTGATTATTAATGTCAGTATTTTTTGTCATTTTATGATTTTGCTCATTACACGGATTAAAAATAGAGATAGTATGAAGATAATATCGTATTCTTCTTAAGTTACCTAGACCCAAGTTATTAACAATTTATGTCACCATTTTTTAAAATAAATCATTTCTCTGTAAATTTTAAATCAAGTAATCAAATTCAGATGGTGCTTGCCTTACGTAGCGCAGCTATTGTTATTCAATTGTTGTTAATTCTTTTTGTAAATTTGGTTTTAAGCTATCAGCTTCCTTGGACTCCTTTATTTAGCGTTATTGCTTTAGAACTTATTTATACTTTTGCCAGCTTTTTGTTTTACCGAAAAAAACAACAAGTCAGTCAGTCTGCTTTGCTGATACAAATTTGCGCAGACATTTTATTCTTGTCATTGCTGTTATTTTTTAGTGGTGGGGCAACCAATGCTTTTGTTTCGCTATTACTTATACCTATAGCCATTGCTGCGGTGACGCTACCCCCGTCTTTACTCGCATTAGTTGCTTTTTTGGCTATTGCTTCTTATAGCATTTTATTGTGGTTTTTACCGATGAGTGTGATGCATGGCAACATGCAAGGGCACTTTATTGGCATGGGCATTAATTTTTTATTTTCTGCTTTAGTGGTTGCCTTGGTAGTTGGGAAAATGGCGCGTAGTATTAACCAACGAGAATTAGCTATTGCTGCCTATAGAGAAAACTTATTGAAGCAAGATCAAGTAACCTCTCTTGGTGTTGCTTCAGCCCAAGTTACTCACCAATTGGCGACGCCCATTACTACTGTGCAATTATTGGCTGATGAGCTTAATGAAGATTTTCCTGATAATAGCATCATTGCTGATATGCAAAGTCAGCTAAAACGTTGTAGTGATAGTCTAGATGCATTTCGTACTATGGTTTTTTCTATCAAAGAACAAACCAGCAAATCGAGTACTGTGAATAATTTAATTGATGAAATATTAGAAAATTTAAGGGTTAATTATCCTGATATTGACGTTGAGCTAATAAAAAAACATCAAGATGATGTCACTATTATCGCTGATGCTTCATTATTACCTGCAATATTAAATTTAATTAATAATGCTATTAGAGCTACAAAAATAAATTATTCAAATAAAATTACCTTAACTAGTCAGGTGAATGAGGGAAGCTGGCAATTTATTATTAGAGACTACGGTCTTGGTTTTACATTAGAAAAGCTAAAACAACTTGGTATAAACCCTGTTAGCAGTGAGCAAGGCTTAGGTATGGCAGTGTTTTTAAGTCATGCGAGTTTAGAACGCTTAGGAGGTAAGTTAGTATTAACAAACCATCATCGAGGTGGAGCATTGGTTACTTTGAGTTTACCAATGTGATAAAACTTCTTGACCCTTTACTTCATTTAGCTCAATACAGTTTTAAAAAACAGGTTATATAAAATGATGAAAGAATTATTACTTGTAGAAGATGACACTATTTTTGCTAATACCTTAATGCGGCGACTAACAAAGCATGGATTTAACTGTGTGCATGTAGATAGCAATTCTGAAGCACTTTTAGCTTGCCACCGACATAGACCTGATTATATTTTACTCGATATGAAGTTAGCTCAAGAAACCACCTTGGGTATAATTACGCCTCTGAGAAAACTTAGACCTCAAAGCCGAATTATTTTACTGACAGGGTTTGCTAGCATCGCTACAGCCGTTGATGCAATAAAGTTAGGAGCAGATGATTATTTATCCAAGCCCTTAGATACACAAACATTATTGGCAGCACTTAATGAGAGTAAGGCATCAACAATTACTACCGATACTGAATTAGATGGTGAAACACTTTCGGCAGAGCAAGCGCAGTGGCAGCATATTCAGCAGGTTTTAAAAGCAAATGAGGGTAATATTTCAGCCACTGCTCGACAGTTGTCTATGCACCGACGAACTTTGCAGCGTAAACTGCAAAAAAAACCACAAAATGACACAGTGAAAAGTTAGCAAAATTGTTAGTGTAGGTTTATCTGAAGACACTTTTTTGTAAATCAGATGGCAAATTGAACATAATATTTTCAGAAAATGAGAGAAGAATTTAGTGATAGAAAATCAGCAAGCATTGATTGAAGCCGTTAACCAAACCATGCCTTTTGGTAAATATGCAGGTAGAAAGTTATTGCAACTTCCTGAGCCTTATTTAGTTTGGTTTCATGGTCAGGGCTTTCCAGAAGGAATGTTAGGAGAACAATTAGCCTTAATGTATGAGGTTAAATTAAATGGTTTAGAGGCTATGTTAAAGCCTCTATTAAAAGCATAAAATCGATAGTCAAACTGCCTATATCTTTTAAAGCAAACCAGCTTTATGCATGTAAATTCAGGTATGAGTTAGTTGTTGGCATCATAAGACTATTGTAAGTATCAGTTTGTCTGTGAGCTAAAGGCAGTGTTGCTGCAGGTGTCATTTCAGTAGCGGTTGCTGGTAGCTGATTAATATCAGAATAGCCTGGCAACTGCGCAGCACCTTCCTTAATTGTTTGGTGTAACTGATAAAGCGAAGCATAAGTATCTGTTAAAGCTTTTGTAGCACTGATATTTTCCTTGCTGCTTGAACTATTTTCTGTACCTGCTTGCATATATATATCGACTAATCGTTGCTGTTGCTCATAATAAGCACGAGTTAAATCAATATCTTTAGCTGTTTGAAAGTTTGACTTTATATTGTTAGCTTGTTCAGCAATTTTAGCGTTGAAGTTATCTTGTAAAGTATTTTTCTGCTCAGGTGTTAAAAGATAATTACTACTTTGCGTATTAGTAGGTAAAGCCGCAAGTGTATCCTGTTGTATAACACCAACGCTTTTTGTTATCCCATAAGAATTAGCGTAAGAAGTGCTAGAAGAAATATTTTGAATAGTCATGATTATTACTTTCCTCATTTATTTATGCTTCTATTTTAGCTAATGATAGAAAGGTAATTGTTTAACTTTGTAACTGCGCAGTTATGAATTGTATATACTGAACACTTGCAGCGTAGGGGGAGGTGGTTAATCTATTTTATATTCTTCTTTTACTGTTCTGATGGCATTTAAACGTGCTTTTGCCATAGCCTCTTTTATTGCTATACCTTGTAGTCCTTGTTCAACAAAGCTTTTAGCATTGATTTTAAAGGCAGACAGCATGGCATCTTTTAGATATTGTTCTTGTGGATAAGGGCGGTTATCAAAACCAAGACGACCTAGAAAATCACTTTTACATGCGATAAGAAAATCTTCAAATTCTTGAGGTTTTCTCCATACATTGAGTTGATCAAATATTCTCAATATAGTACTAGCCTTTAACTGGAAAGCTTTATGACAATGTAAATGATGCTCGCAGACTTTTAAGGCCAATTGCTTGCAATAAGCTGGCACTTTAAGTTGTTTGGCAATTTTTTCTACTAAGGGTAATCCTGCCTTTTCATGTCCTCGATGACTTGGCCAATTCTCACTAGTTGTTAATCCTTTTCCAAGGTCGTGACACAAAGCAGCAAAACGAATTGCAGTTTTATTCGCATTATCTTTTGTCAATAAAACGGCTTGATGCAATACCATCATAGTATGGGCGCCACTGCAAATTTCAGGATGCCATTGGGCAGGGTTGGGAACACCCCATAACATATCTAATTCTGGCCAAATCATCTTAAGCGCTTGGCATTGATGCAATACTTGAAAAAACACTTCGGGATTACTTTGTTCTAGCTTATCTTCAGAATCAGTATCATCTGATAAGCTACGTTGCATTTCTTGCCAAACACGTTCTGCACTTAAGGCTGACAGTTCACCGCTTTCACTTATCTTGGTCATTAACTCAAGCGTTTCAGGCGCAATGGTAAAGCCATAATTGTGATAGCGAGCAGCAAAGCGAGCAACGCGCAATACCCTTAAGGGGTCTTCGATAAAAGCATCACTGACATGACGTAATACTCTATTTTCAAGATCTTGTTGGCCATTATAGGGGTCAATAATTTCACCATGTCGACTTTTTGCCATGGCATTTACGGTAAGATCACGACGCAATAAATCTTGCTCTATAGTAACATCAGGCTCAGCATAACAAGCAAAACCAGTATAACCTTGGCCTTGTTTACGCTCAGTGCGGGCAAGGGCATATTCTTGTTTAGTTGTTGGATGCAGAAAAACAGGGAAGTCTTTGCCTACTTGATTAAAACCAAGCGATAGCATCTGCTTAACAGTTGCACCAATCACTAAATAGTCGTGATCTTTAACGGCTCTATTTAACAGTTGATCTCGTACAGCACCACCTACAAGATAAACATCAAGTTCAGAGATATCTGTAATAGTGGTGTTAATGATCAAAAAAGTAGCCAAAATAGATGAATAATTAAGTAAAGTTTACCACAATATTCGTGGACATAGTTCCGTCAAAAGGTTAATTTTATCTGCGTGTTTTATTCCTCAGTAACTTTGATAGTTGTTAAACTTTTATGTACACAAATTTCTTCTCATTAAGTGAGTTACCTTTTTCTATTGCCCCAGATCCTAAATATTTATTTATGGGTGATAGGCATCGTGAGGCGTTGACACATTTGAACTATGGATTAGACGGCTCAGGCGGTTTTGTTTTACTTACTGGTGAAGTAGGCACTGGCAAAACAACCGTCAGTCGCTGCTTGATGGCTGATTTACCACAAAGTACACAATTGGCTTTTATTTTAAATCCAACCTTATCAAGCCAAGAATTATTGGCGACTATTTGTGATCAATTAAAAATTCGCTATCGTAAAACAGGTGCTACGTTAAAAACCTTAACGGATAAAATTTCTGAAAAATTATTAAAAAATCATGCTAATGACATTAATACTTTACTGATCATTGATGAAGCTCAGCATTTAGAAGCACAGGTATTAGAGCAACTGCGTTTGTTAACCAATTTGGAAACCAATACTAAAAAGTTGCTTCAAGTTATTTTAATTGGCCAACCTGAATTACAGCAGTTATTAAAGCGTCGCGATTTACGACAATTGGCGCAACGTATCACCGCTCGCTACCATTTATTACCGTTAAATCAACAAGAGTTAGTTTCGTATATAAAACACAGGTTGTCGGTTGCTGATTGTCACCGAGCGCTTTTCAATAAAGGTGCTTTAGCAACAATTCATAAATTATCCCAAGGCATACCAAGACTAATCAACTTGATATGTCATAGTGCATTAATGGAAGCCTACAATAGTAACAATGCGGTTGTTGATAAAAAAATCGTGTTAAAAGCGGCAAGTCATGCTTTAGGGGATGATTTTGAACAGCCGATTTGGTGGCAGAAAAAAAGCACTCAAATTGCGTTGGCGTCTAGCGTTTTAGTCGCAGTGTTAGTGGCAGGTTTTTGGTTAGGACAGAAAGAACAGTCAAAAGGGCAGTTACGAGTTGCGAGTAATGAGTTAGTAAAAGAACAACCCAAAAAGCAGTTACAAGTTACGAGTAATGAATTAGTAAATGAACAACCAAAAGAGCCGTTACGGGAAGCGAGTAGCGAGTTGCTAATAGAGCCGCAAATAGAATCAGCAAAATCAAAACAAGTACCGCAGTTAGTGGTAAGTAGCGAGAAACTAGAAGCACCTCAAGAAAAAGTACCAGAGCCACTTAAACTTCACATGAAAGCTTCTACCACTCAACCTGTAGAAGAACCTAAGCAGGATAATTATCAAGTAGAGGCGGTTGATGGTGTCTCTGATGACTTGTTAGCACGCTTTCAAGCGGCTGTTGATGACACTGAGAGCTTATCAACTCGCGAACTTGAAGATGAGCCTTCTCAAGCTTTAAATGGTGAAATTAAATCATTAACGCAAATGCCTACTTGGGTACAAGAAGGAGTGCCAAGTTTACGCTTTGAGCAACATATCTACGCTTCAGATGGGGAAGGTTGGGTTAATGTAAATGGCCGAGATCGTTATGAAGGCGATAGCCTCGCTAAAGGGGTAGTTATAGATAAAATTTTGCCACAACAAGTTATTTTAATTTATCGCGGCGAAAAATTTAGTTTGCCAGCATTAACTAATTGGTAAGGCTCACAAAGCTGAGGTAGTTAAAATACCAAGACTAAAATAGGAAAACTTATGCGCTATTTATGGTTGACTTTTATATGTGTTTTGTTCGGTTGCGAGCAAGCTCCTGTGGCAACGATTAGTTATCAAGAAGCACTAAAAGAAGAGTCATTTGTTAAATTAACAAGTGAAATAGGCGCGATGTTTTCAGCCGAAGATAAAGCGATTATGAAAGCAGCTCAAATAAAACTTGCTGAGAACTTGAAAAGCCCTGGTCTTCAAATTGGTAGTTTTGCTCCTCATTTCACCCTCAAAAATGCCTTTGGAACTAAAGTAACTTTAAGTGAAGAATTGACAAATGGGCCCGTGGTACTTGTATTTTATCGTGGGTCTTGGTGTCCATACTGCAACTTACATTTGCGAGTGTTACAGAAAAATTTACCCCAATTTGAAAAGTATGGCGCAAGGCTTATTACAATTACTCCACAGCAACCTGATAAATCTGCTCAACAATTGAAAAAAGATGGCTACCTATTTGAAGTGTTAAGTGATTTGGATAATTCGGTTATGCAAAATTACAATCTCTATTTTGAATTGCCAAAAGAGTTAATTGATGTGTATAAAAAAGCTGAAGTTGACATAGAAAATCATAATGGAAAAGGTAGAGTTGGTTTACCTGTACCTGGCAGTTTTGTTATAGATACCAGTGGAATTATACGTGCCATGCATGTGGACACTAATTACACCAAGAGAATGGAGCCAACAGATATATTTGCGGCCTTAGAAGCTATTGTTGGTAAAAAATAGCTCTAGTAACAAAACTTTGAAGTATCATGTAATTCACAGCTAATATTAAACTTCTGAAGGTTGTAAAATTAATACTTCCCTATTTCTTTATTTAGCCAAGCGTTAATTAAATATGAAGAAATAGAATCACTGCTACTCATTTTATATTGAGGTATATTTTGCTCTGAGTTTTGAGCGTCATTGACATCGTGTTTGTTTTGTTCTCCTTCGGTATTAATAACCGAGAGATTAACGGCAAAGCTGGCAATTTGTTCTCGTGAAAACCATTGGGCATTTTCAAGACTATCTTGTCTGGTATCAATTTTCTCTGAGCTCGCTTGAGCAATGAAACCGAGCATAATAGAGGCAGGAAATGGCCAAGGTTGAGAAGTAATATATGCAGGATTTTCAGCAATTATCGCGGTTTCTTCAACAACCTCTCGTATTACTGCCGCTTCTAGTGTTTCACCTGGATCAACAAAACCAGCCAAGGTTGAATATACTCCGTCAGGCCAGTTTGCTTGTCTGCCAAGAAGGCAGCGAGGTACGCCATCGCTAAACATTCTTTCAACCAACATAATCACCGCAGGGTCAGTGCGCGGAAAGGTTAAATTTCTACACTCAGTGCACTTTCTCGCGTGACCGGCCTCAGTCGAACGGTTAAGGTTGCCGCACAGTCCACAAAATTGATGGCTTTTATGCCAATGCACTAACCCCTTAGCCAAGGCTAAAATTCCAGCATCAAATGAATTAAGCAAGGCGGTATTTTGCCTTAATGATAGCCACTGTCCCAGTGTTAACAACTCTTCTTGGCTAGAAAACCTTAGTTTATTCTGATCAACAGCAAAAATGGCTCCTTGCTCACTTCTACCAAGAAAAATACACTGATCAATATTCAGTGTGTGTAATTGTTTTTTGTTTAGATAAAACGGCTCTATTTCATTGAGCTTAAAAAAGCACATACCATCATTTATTAGACAAAATAAGGTATCTTGTTTATTAAATTCAGCTTTTAACCAAGCCTTATTTTTACGATCATTGCTGCATCTATCGAGTGGCATTTGGCTATATGCGAATATCATCAACTTTCTTCCTGTAATACTAGTTTCGCCCAATTTTTTGACCAGTCACCTAACGGCAATATGATGGTCATTAACTCCAGCCCATGCTGAGTTAGCTGATAACCAGAGCTTTGCATATCAATTAATTGCAGGGTTTTTAGCTCTTTTAAGCGACTATTTAATAAGGTAGGTGATATTTGCTCACAGCGTTGTTGTAACTCGCGAAAAGTAGCCGGTCCTTGCTGTAAGTTCCAAACTATACCCAATGACCATGTTCTACCGAGTAAATCAAGCAGCGCCATGATCGGTTTACCCGTTTTAGATCCCCTAACCTGAGACCCCGGTACTGGAATAGGCATATCATCATGTCATCAAATAAAAATCATGCTACATTATTTGTAGCACGTTAGCTAGTTTAAATTTATTACGTGTAAAATTTGATGTTCATTTAGTGGTAAAAGCAGCTGAAATTATGTTTGAAACTAATATCTAGATTGTCATAAACAATTTAAACATAAAGAGAGCCGACGTTTGTCTAGATAAGTTTTGTAAAATAATGCCGGCAGGTCTATAGTCAAACTATGTAAAGTTTTGGGCCTAACTCCTTTATTCACAATGTCAAAGTTTATATTTTCTCTGTTTTTTGTCATATCTTGGCATGTTGGTGCTGATAAAATTCGTGTGGTTACTGAGCACCTCCCCCCTCATCAAATAGCCAATAATGGACAGGTTGTTGGAGGAGCTTCTTATCATATTGTGAAGGAAGTATTAAAGCGGGCAAAAATTGAAGCCACTTCTGAAGTTATGCCATGGGCAAGAGCGTACAAAATAGGTCTTAATAGAAAAAACACTATAATTTACTCCTTAACAAGAAGCCAAGAAAGAGAATCTTTGTTTAAATGGATAGGTCAACTTCATAGCATGGAATATCACTTTTTCTCTACCAAGTCGAATCAAAATGTGAATATCAAAACTGCCAAAGATGCGCTTAATTATACGGTTGTATCGGTACGAAATAGTTTTGAAGCAAATTCGTTACAAGATCAAGGGTTCAGGGTAGGGGAGAATCTAATACTTGTTGTTGATTACACTACAGCATGGAAAATATTACAAATGGGTAGAGCAGATATTACTTATGCTAATGCACCAATTTTAAAGTTTTCGAATTTTGGTGATTCCTTATTTAAGAAACAAAGCGATGTTATTGAAACATTTAAGTTATATGTCGCTGTAAACTTAGATACGGACAAAAAGATAATAGATGACTTATTAGCAGCATTTACCAGTGTGAAGGAAGATGCTTCATTTAAAGAATTATTTATCAACTTTGATGATAAATAACCAATAAAGATATTCTTCGAAAGTACTCTTTTGAAAGCTTAAATTTCTCATAAATATCCAATTGTCTTTTGTCAATCATGAGCTAAAGTGAGCTGATAGCCACTTTGCACTCCAACTTATCGTAAGAGTGCAGGATAAGTTTTAAGTGCAAAGTGGAAGGGGAAGCTCAAAAAAACTATTTACTGCCAGGCAGGCATTTGTTTTTCAAAGGCTTTGATTTTATCAAGTTTATTTAATGTCCAGCCAACACTATCAACGCCTTCTTCTAAACAGTATTTTTGAAATTTACCTAGTTCAAAAGTGAAACTAACATCACCGTAGCTAACAGTGTTGTTAGTTAAATCTACCCTAAGTGTTAGTTTAGCATCAGCAGCTTGGCTAAATAATTGCTCAATTTCTTCTTCGCTTAATTTTATCGGCAATAAACCTATATTGATGCAGTTACCGTAAAAAATGTCGGCGAAGCTTGGCGCAATAACCACTTTAAAACCGTATTCTTCTAATGCCCATGGCGCATGTTCGCGACTTGAACCACAGCCAAAGTTTTCTCGTGCCAATAAAATACTGGCTGTTTTAAATTCAGGTTTATTCAAAATAAACTCAGGGTTTGGCTCTTTACCACTATGATCTAAGTAACGGCTATCGTGAAATAAATGTACGCCAAAGCCAATACGTTCAGTTTTTTGTAAAAATTGTTTTGGGATGATTTGATCGGTATCGACGTTAGCGATATCTAATGGCACAACCAAGCCAGTATGTGTAGTAAATTTTTCCATGATCATTCCTATGGTTGGGCAGAAGCTGCTATTTTATGCAAAACGCCGTGAATATATCCCTATAGGCTTAACTTTAACATCCATGTTAAAGATATTTGCGCCAAATTTAGCAGCACCTACCAATAATTTAATAGTTAACTAGTTATTCAAATCTACAAAGTGACCAGTAATCGCTGCTGCTGCTGCCATTTCAGGGCTAACTAAGTGAGTTCGACTGCCACGGCCTTGGCGACCTTCAAAGTTACGGTTACTTGTAGAGGCACAACGATCGCCTTCTTCAAGCACATCATCATTCATACCTAAGCACATAGAACAGCCAGGTAAGCGCCATTCAAAACCCGCGTTACTAAATATTTTATCTAAACCTTCACTCTCGGCTTGCGCTTTAACGCGGTAAGAGCCGGGAACAATGATGGCATCAACAGAGCTTTGTACACTCTGTCCTTTTGCCGTGTAATTTTTAACAACATCCGCTGCCGCTCTAAGATCTTCAATACGTGAGTTAGTACAAGAGCCGATAAAAACCTTGTTTACGTTTATATCAGTAATTTTTGTGCCAGCCGTTAAATCCATATAGGCTAGGGCGCTTATACAAGATTCTTTTTCTATTGGATCGCTAAAATCATCAGGAGATGGCACGCAGCCATCAACACTGATCACTTGTCCTGGGTTAGTGCCCCAAGTGACTTGTGCCTTAATATCTTTCGCTTCAAGGATCAGTACGCTGTCAAATACGGCATCGTCATCTGACTTTAACTGCTTCCAATCAGCAACGGCTTGTTGGAAAAGATCACCTTTAGGTGCGTACTCTTTGCCTTCTACATAATCAAAGGTGGTTTGATCAGGAGCAACTAAGCCAGCTTTGGCGCCAAACTCTATGCTCATATTACACACGGTCATGCGCTCTTCCATGCTAAGTGCTTCAATTGCTTCACCGCAATATTCAACTACATAACCTGTTGCGCCAGCACTACCAGTTTTGCCAATAATAGCTAGGATAATGTCTTTTGCACTGATGCCTTCTCCAACTTGCCCTTTAACTTCAATTTTCATTGTTTTAGCTTTGGTTTGACGCAAGGTTTGTGTCGCAAAAACGTGCTCTACTTCAGAAGTACCAATACCAAAGGCGATAGAACCAAATGCACCATGAGTTGCAGTGTGAGAATCACCACAAACAATAATAGTTCCGGGTAAGGTTAAACCAAGTTCTGGACCCATTACATGGGCAATACCTTGGTTTTTATGACCCATACCAAATAATTCGATACCAAAGTCTTTACAATTTTTTTCTAATGCACGTAATTGATTCGCAGCACCTTCGCCAGCGGCATCAATTTCAAGCGAACGAGTAGAAATATTGTGATCCATCGTTGCAATTGTGCGTTCAGGGTGGCGTACAGGGCGGTTATGAAAACGTAAATTGGCAAAAGCCTGTGGTGAAGTCACCTCGTGAATTAAATGACGGTCAACATAAAGTAAAGGGGTTTCACCCGCTTTTTCTTCAACTAAATGTGATTGCCATAATTTTTCATACATAGTCTTTGGCGTGGTATTAGCAGTTGTCATGATTATGCTTCCTCAATTTGTTGACAGATATAATCACCAACTTCGCTGGTGTTTTTAGCCTTTTTTCTATCAGCTGCAGGTAATAAATCAGCGGTTAGTATGTTGTTATCTAAGGCACTCGCTACAGCATCTTCAATTGCTTTTGCCGCAGCATCTTCATTTAAACTATAACGAAGCATTAAAGCTGTTGATAAAATTTGGGCGATAGGGTTAGCAATACCCATGCCTGCGATATCTGGCGCACTTCCGCCTGCAGGTTCATACATACCAAAGCCTTGTTCATTCAAACTAGCTGAAGGTAACAAGCCCATAGAGCCCGTTATCATCGCGCAGATGTCAGATAAGATATCGCCGAACAGGTTAGGACATAACATAACGTCAAATTGGTTCGGATCGCGTACTAACTGCATAGCAGCGTTATCAACATACAAGTGTTCTAACGTTACTTCGGGGTACTCTACAGCAACTTCTTCAACTACTTGACGCCATAATTGGCTTGTGGCTAAAACGTTAGCTTTATCTACTGACGTTACTTTGTTATTGCGTTTTTGTGCTGCTTGAAAGGCTAGGTGAGTAATACGTTTTACTTCACGGCGAGAATAAAACATTGAATCAAAACCCGTTTCTTCTTCGCCTTCACCTCTACGACCCTTTGGCTCAGCAAAGTAAATATCGCCAGTCAATTCGCGAATCACTAAAACATCAAAACCTTGCTCTGAAATATCACTGCGCAAAGTTGATAGCGATGAAAGAGCAGGCTGTAACGTTGCTGGGCGCATATTACAAAATAAATCAAAATGACCACGTAAACCTAAAAGTGCACAACGTTCTGGTTGTTCTGTTGGCGGTAAGTTTGCCCATTTAGGGCCACCGACTGAGCCAAATAAAATAGCATCACTAGCTATACAGCCAGCCATTGTTGACTCAGGTAAGGCATTGCCATGGTTATCAATGGCTGCGCCACCGATATCGTAATCTTTTGTGTTAATTTCTATATCAAATTTCTTGGCAATGGTAGTTAAAACTTTTTTGGCTTCAATCATCACTTCTGGGCCGATACCATCACCGGCTAAAATTGCTATGTTGGACATGTTTATTTCTCTCAAAATTTTAAATTTTAAATTTGTTACTTTGTTACTTTGCTGCTTTTAAGTCTGCTATGGTCATAGCGCGACGAATGCTATTCAATGCGTGAATTAATGCTTGACCTGATGCTTCTATTACATCAGTTTCTAAACCGTAACCATGGAAGTTTCTACCGTTCCAAGTGACCACCAAATCAGCTTGACCTAAACCATCTTCACCTGAACCTTTATTTGAAATTTTGTAATCACTGACGGAAAAATCAATATCAACAGTTTGTTTTATCGCTTGATATAAGGCATCAACTGGGCCGTTACCTGTAGCTGCGTGAACTTTACCCTCACTGTCGTTTCCTGATATCAGTTTGATGCTGGCGGTAGCAAAGTCACCATCGCCACATTGCACTTTAATATTCTCTAAGCGATAAAAATCTTTCAAATCTTTTTGTTTTAATTTAAAGACTAAAGCCTCCAAATCATCATCAAATACTTGGCCTTTTTTATCTGCTAAGGCTAAGAAGTCAGCGTAAAGTTGCTCGATATCATAATCGGCTTCTTGGTAACCTAAACTTTCCATGCGGTGCTTGATTACATGACGCCCACTGCGTGAGGTTAGGTTTAACTTAGTTTTAGCAATACCGACACTTTCAGGTGTCATAATCTCATAAGTATTACTGGCTTTTAACATGCCGTCTTGGTGAATACCGGATGAATGACTAAAAGCGTTGCCACCGACAATCGCTTTGTTTAATTGCACTGGCATGTTACATAAAGTGCTAACTAATTTAGAAGTGCGGGCAATTTCTTGGTGGTTGATATTGGTATTAACACCTAAGAAAGATTCACGTGTTTTCATGATCATGGCAACTTCTTCTAATGAACAGTTACCTGCACGTTCACCAATGCCATTTATAGTACATTCAATTTGACGAGCACCTGCTTGCACAGCGGCCATAGAATTAGCTACAGCTAATCCTAAATCGTTATGACAATGCACTGATATTATAGCTTTATCAATGTTAGGTACGCGATTAAATAAATTGGTAATGATTCCTTGGAACTCAAACGGCATAGTATAACCAACCGTATCAGGAATATTTACCGTAGTAGCGCCAGCATCAATGGCAGCTTCAACCATGCGACATAAATTATCAATAGGCGTCCGGCCTGCATCTTCACATGAAAATTCAACGTCATCGGTAAATTTACGGGCATACTTTACTGCATGAACGGCCATCGCTTGAACATCGGAAAATTCTTTACGTAATTTTTGCTGCACATGAACATCTGAAGTCGAAATAAAAGTATGAATACGAAATTGTTCCGCTACTTTTAACGACTCGGCACAAGCATCAATATCTGCTTCAACTGCACGGGCTAATCCACAAACGCGAGCGTTTTTAATAGTACGAGCAATTTGTTGTACAGATTCAAAATCCCCCGGAGAAGATACAGGAAAACCAACTTCCATAATGTCTACGCCTAAACGCTCAAGTGACAGTGCAATTTGTAGTTTCTCATGTACTGATAAGCTTGCATTTAATGCTTGCTCACCATCTCGCAAGGTAGTATCGAAAATGATGACATTGTCTGATGAGGTTGATGCTGTGTTGCTCATGTTTTTATCCTTTATATGCCTAATATTGTTTACTAATACTATTTAAAAGCTAACTAACACATAGACGTAAAAAACCCGCGTTAGTTAGCGCGGGTTTTAATGAATTCTTATCTGTTTTTATTTTTAGAGTATTCTCTGATTGAGTAATACCTGAAAATGATAATTAATAAGCAATAAAACCTAGCCGCGCACTTTGAGTACGAGGAGGAGGTTGAGTTTAATGTGCTTTATTAAGTTAATCATTTTGTTCGAGATATTCTTGTTCAAAAATTTACTATGTGTATATTAATAGCTCATATACTCTAACCCTGTCAAATGAAAAATATTTTAACGCTAGAAGGTTTAGTTATATAGGCTAACCATAAATAGATAATTAGAGGTTATAGTCTATTTGTATAGCAGCATTAAACTCTGTTTCATTGTCGATATTATTTTCAAAGCTTGACTGGCTGATGTCTCCAGAAAGGGTGAAACGCCAATTCTTATAATCATGCTGTACACTACTCGATATCATCCAAATTTTCTCAGCGATACTAGTCACAGGGTTCCCTATGATAGGGTTGTTAGGCGCTTTGTCACTATTATCATAGTTAAGATCTAAATAACGTAGTTTGGTGGTTAGCCTAGTGTTGGTATTAAGTTGAGAAATAGCACCTAAAACGTAAGTTTTGGCATCATTATCATAAGTGCTTCCAATGGTACGGCCATTATAACGCATGCCTGTTGCATAGGTAGAATGCTCATAATAACAATCACCAATTTTATCTCTTACACCACAATCTGCCAAGCTATCCGCTAATTCAATAAAAACCGTGCTAGGTTTGCCGATAATATTTACATGGGCATCAAAGCCAAATTGCGGTTGAGCTTTGCTTAAATAACTCATAGCATCTGCACTGCCATCCTCAGCAAATTTTTGTCCATAAAAGCTCATGGGTACATCAAATAAATTGAAGCTATAACGTAAATCATAGCCCGCTTGTTGATTGGCAGGGTTTGGGTTGTTTTCATCACAAACTAGGTCGTCAACACCACAATTAGTTCTACCAATAAGTATATCCCAGAAGGTAGATAAACTTTTAGAATGTCCCTCACCGCCCCATTGAGCTAAACGTGTGATACCCACTTCTAAATTTTTAAAGGGTTTGAAGTTTAATCTAAACCCCCATAACAAGGTGTCTTTCACTGTTCTTTCATCATCCAATTGGCCCATAAAACTGGTTACTGTCCATGGAATGTCAAACTCTGTGAAAGGTATGATAAAAGGCTGTGCTGATTTACGTGAAATTGTTAGTGCTGTGATTGGTCTTGCATTGTTCGTTAAGCTTAAACTTGTATCCCAAGTTGGGCCGTACCACCGATTTTGACGACCAAATGAAAGTACCCAGTTTCCCATGAATGCTGCAATATAACTTTCATCAAAACGTGTTTTTTTACCATCAATGGGGTTATGGGTATAACTTGGTGCTATCTTTGCGGCAAAGTTTGAGTACATGAAACTTGAATGCACAGCAACACTGTTTTTATCACTGTGTGTATCTCCAAAGCTGACAAAACGTTTATTTTCAATACCGACTTGTGCCTTAATACGAGTTTGATTCTTTTTAGCTAATCTAAATTGATGATTTATGTAGTTATAAGCACTTTTTTGATTGGAAGTTAAATTACTTTGGTTAATTTTTTTCAAATCACGAACAATATCGTGCCACATTAATGGGTAAGTGGTAACCGGAGTTAGGATGTGTCCTGTATCAGCAAGTAATTGAATATTTGCCTTTAAATAAATGTCTGAGGTATCAATCCATGGTTCAGCAAGGGAATAAGTGCTAACGATTAATGTACTAATGAGAAGAAATCTTGTTAGCAATGATTGTAAAAAGAGCATGTAAAGAGGGATCCGTTTTCTATTAGATGAAGAAAAATGTATCTGAAAAAAAAGAATTATACGTGTTTTAATCATGATTATATAGGTTTAAAATATGTAACAATATTATGACTTTGTTTTTATAAGTAGACTACGTTATGACTGGTAAACGTTACCTTTTTTATATTTCCCAAAATTACTCTTATGCGATTCTACGTCCGTTACAGAAGGCTATTTTAGCTAGAGGTGATCAAACCGCATGGTTTTTAGAGGGGAAAGAGGTTAATGCGGGATATTTAACTTCTGATGAGTGCCAACTCATGTCAATTGAAGAAATAAAAAGCTATAAGCCTATAGCTGTTTTTTTCCCTGCCAGTATAGCCCCTAATTGTTTGCCTGGAATTAATGTTTCAATCTTTCATGGTTTTAATGCAGGAAAATTGGATAAAAGAGGTAATAATGATCATTTTAAAATTAGAAATTGTTTTGATCTTTATTGTACTCAAGGGCCAAATACAACAGAGCCGTTTTTAACTTTAGCTGAGCAACATAATCATTTCAAAGTAACAGAAACGGGATGGTGTGCACTAGATAATCTTTACTTAAAGGATAAAAAAACATCGGAAAGTAAGCCAACGATACTATTATGCTCTACTTTTTCCAAAAAGCTCTCGTGTGCCCCCCATTTGTTTGAAACAGTAAAAAAACTTAGTCAGTCAAATAAATGGAATTGGCTAGTGCAGTTTCACCCTAAAATGCCTGCTGAAATAGTTGAACAATATAAGTTGCTTCAAAATGAAAATTTATCTTTTGTAGAGACCGATGATGTTATCCCATTATTACAACAAGCCGATGTGATGGTTTGTGATACCTCGTCGGTGCTACTGATGTTTTTATTGTTAGGTAAACCAGTGGTGACATTTAAAAATATTGCACCTAAAGAATACTTACTGAATATAGAGAAGGTTGATTTGCTGGAACAAACTGTTGAAAAAGCATTGCAAAAACCACCTAGATTAATGGAACATATTGAAAATTTCATCAATGAAACGCATCCATATAACGATGGTAAGTCTTCAAAAAGAGTATTAGATGCAGTTGATGAAGTATTGTCTGGTGACTTACGATTAGGTAAAAAACCAATGGATTTTTTCCGACAATTTAAAATGCGCAAGAAGCTAAAGTATTGGAAGTTTTGGTAAATACTAGTGCGTTAATTAAAGTACACTTTGAAAATAGCTTTCCAACTCTAGAACTGTTTTATCGTGGGACATATTGGTGGCAATGGTCTTTTGTGCATTATCACTTAATTGTTGTAGTAGTTCTGTATTTTCAATTAACAAACGAATACGATCAGCAATGGCCTTGCCATCCCCAATAGGGACAATATAGCCATTAATTTTATCTTCAATAATTTCCATTGCACCCTCATTGGCAGACGTTATCACTGGCGTGCCAACAGCTAATGACTCAAGTACAACTCTGGGTAGGCCTTCACGTTCAGAGGGCAGCACTAATACATCACATGCCTTAGCTATTTGTGGTACATCAGAGCGAAAACCTGTTTGAATAATTTTATCATCCATTCCCGTCGCTTTGATATTACTGATAAAGGGCTCGCAATCAAAGTTATCGCCAACAAGAATTAGTCTAATATTATCAATATCATTGAGTTCTTTCATGGCATCAAGCATGTATTGCATGCCCTTTTGTGGTCTTGGGCTGCCAATGCAAACAATATTAAAGTTTTCACTTTGAGTATGTAAACTGCTTAGTTCTACAGCATTTTCTTGATACCAAGCTAAATCATGACCTTTATAAATAGTAGTAACTTTAGCTTGAATAGCATTACGCATTTTTGGTTTAACATATTTTGTCACGGCATCAGATACGCAGATTACGCCATCTATACGAGGATGAAACATGCACAAATAATTTGAAATATCACTCTTGTAAAGGCCGCCAGTAGTACCCCGATATGCGATCATTTTTGCTTTGGTGGCAATACAGGCAAAAGCCGCATTGGGAATACCTTTTGATTCTGTGGCGTAAACAATATCAATACTATGTTGTTTGATATACTGGTGAATTTGCTTGATAACTGCCCAACTGTGTTTTTTTAGTGAGCATAATGGAATTATTTTTAGACCTGCGTTTTGGTATTCTTCTATATAAGCATTGCTATCACATGTCATAATCGTGACATCATGCCCAGCTTTGGCTAAGTCTATATAGCACTGCGCTTCGGGGCGAACAGCGTTGAAAGATCGACCGCGATTAGGGATCACTAATATTTTCATAAACTTATTTTGTCACTTTAAAAAAAGGGCTATCCCCAGCTATCCATCGAGCTGCGACGACGAGCGAAAAATCTAGGTAAAATAAGTCCTAAAATCAATCCAACACCTAAAACTATTGCGCCATTAAAAAACCATTGCTTTTTAATGTTAGTGTCTTGGTCTTTGACTTTACTTTGTGCTTGTTTTAGTTGCTCTTGAGTTTGCTTAAACTCAGTTTGTAATTTTTCTTTCTCTTGATTTATCAAGTTTATAGTGTTTTTTAACTCATTAACTTCACCATCAAGCTGCGCACTATAGTCACTGCCGCTTGCAAGTTTGCCATTAAGGTCTGCAACAACAAAACGTAGCCCTGGTTGAGTGGTTATATACTTTGTCTCAACCCAAGTTGTTCGGTTTTTATCATCAATAATTTCACTGTAATCATTTGATGATTCACCTGTGGTTTGTATTTGGGCTCCAGCATTAATTGTGCCCAAAATACGGTAATTAGTGCCCGGTCCTGCATGCATAAAAATAGTTAGATCGTCAGATATGTACCCTTGCTGAGTTTCTTCAGCTTGAGCAGAAAAAGCAGCAATGAAAATAACGAAAAGACTGATGATATTATGCTTAATTACTTGTTTGAAAAGTTTGCTAGAAATATTCATGAAACAACCACTAGGTAAAAGTAAATCATTGAAAGGAAGATATTATGTGTTTGGCGCTTTGATATCAAGTTAAGTTTATGAATCTGTTGGTGTCTAATCAAACAAAGTGTATGCTGTGAGTGATTGAAACATGTATAGAATCACAGCATTGTAGGCAAGTGAATAAAAATGACCACAGAGATAGAGCTAAAATATCAATTATCAGCGAATAATGAAGACAATAACACGGTCGTTGCTGATATAACTGCCATGCTTAATGCAGATAATTTATTTTTTGAGATGAATCAAAACCAACTAATAAATGATTACTTCGACAATGATAATTTGGATTTAAGAAAAATGGACTTTGGTTTGCGAATACGTGCTAAAGATAAGCAATATGAACAAACCATTAAAACAGCGGGAAAAGTTGTTGGCTGCTTGCATCAACGACCGGAATACAATGTTGATATAGCCAATGGAAAGTTAGACTTATCTTTGTTTCCGATAAAAATTTGGCCTGAAAATACTAATGTAATGAAGTTACAACAGAGCCTACAGGTAATTTTCTCTACCAACTTTTCTAGACAAACTTGGCTCATTCATCAAGGTGAAAACATTGTTGAATTAGCATTAGATAAAGGTGAAATTTGTACCACACTAGGTAAACCCACCTTAATTATTAACGAGATAGAAATAGAATTAGTGCGTGGTAATGAACAAGCACTTTTTGTATTAGCAAAACAATTGATGGCTGTTGTTTCAATGGAGCCTAGTGAATTAAGCAAGGCTGCACGTGGTTATGCTTTATATAATAATCAAAAAAATATTACCTAAGAGAAGTACCACGGTGAATATCATTAAAGTGTTGTTAAATAGCTTTACCACTATTGGATTATTTAGTGTTTTGTTTGTCAGTTATTCAATTCAAGCTACTGAATATCAACTGCCAACAAAAAATGCTCGCTTAATTGGGGAACAGAAAACCCATAAGGTTGTCAAAGGCGATTATTTTCAAGATATTGCTGAACAATATAATGTTGGTTTTTTAGCTTTAATGGCAGCAAATCCCAATATTGATCCTTTTTTACCTGAGCCAGACAGCAATATTATTATTCCGAGTGCAATGCTATTACCTTTTATTAAACATGAAGGTATTGTTATAAATTTGCCTGAACTAAGAATGTATTATTTTTTGCCGACAGAAAAAAAAGTGCATGTTTTTCCTGTTGGTATTGGCAGGCAAGGTTTAGCTACACCCAAAGTGACAAGTTATATTAGCAGTAAAAGAGAAAATCCAATTTGGCGACCAAGTAAAGAGATGCGCCAACGTTATTTTGAAGAACATGGTAAAGAGATGCAAAGAGAAATACCACCCGGACCAGATAACCCATTTGGAAAATATGCATTAAGACTAGGTGAAAGTGAGTATTTAATTCATGGTACTAATCAGCGATTTGGCATTGGTATGCGTGCAAGCTCTGGCTGTATTCGTATGTTTGATGATGATATAAAATGGGTTTTTGATAATGTACCAGTAAATACAAAAGTACGTATTATTGATCAACCTATTAAAATGTCATATGAAAATGGTCAAAGGCAACTTATTGAAATACATTCACCTTTATCTATTGAGCAACAACATCAAAAAACAAATATAACAAAAGCAGTTGAACTATTTGTTGGTAAAAATACTCATTACTGGCAGCAACTTGCTCCAATGATTGAACATCCACAAGGTTTAGTGGTTGAGTTAGGTTTGTAAATTTATTTATTCTGGAAAATATAACTATGTATGCATTTATTCATATTCCTAAAACAGCAGGAACAACACTGAGATCAATTTTTAGGCGCTCATTTGGTGCAGATCATTGTGATGTAAAATGTCCTTCACATAGTAGAAAAACCACTCCTTGGCTTAAGGCTGAAAATTTGCAATGGATGAAAACACTTTATCCAAATCTATCGGGTATAACCGGTCATAGAGTCTGCTGCTTTACTGATTTAGATAATACATTGCCAAACGTAAAGTATTTTACTTTCTTGAGGGAGCCAAGAAAAAGATTCATTTCAAATTTTCACCATCATTACCGTGGCAGAATGGAACGGTGTACTTTAAGTAGTTTAGAAAAATTTGCAGCAGATCCAAGCAGGCGTAATGTACAGACAAGGTGGATATGTGGTCAGGAAGATTCGGCTAAAGCGATAGATGTTTTAAATAACACGGTAGGTTGCGTAGGGTTAACTGAACAATTTGATGAGTCATTAATACTACTAAGACATTACTTGAATGAGCCTAAATTTGATATCAACTATCAATCTCGAAATTTTTCCCATGGAAAAGCGCCATTAGCTTATCAAGATGATCAATATTTAAAAGATTTGATACAAGATGCCAATCAAGCTGATTTAGATGTTTATCAATATGTTTTAGAGGAGCTATTCCCGCAGCAGATGCTTAGTTATGGAGATAACTTCAATAATGATTTAAATTCTTTTTTGCTTAAGCAACAGGCTTTTAAAGATTTCCCTGAACCTTTTTGGAGTAAAGTCAAACGTGATTTTATCTATAAACCTTCGTTACATTTACCATGGGCGTAACATAAAAAATGATAATGTTGAAATAGAACGCCATGAAACTTAATATAGAGCCATGACGTTGTGTAACGTTTTATTTTTTATAAGAGGCAACGACGTTATCAATACGTTCATTTGCCTTTCGAGCATCTTCAGCTGCTTGCTCGGCAGCCATTTTAGCTGATTTAGCATCTTTACTTGTTGCTTGTTGTTGTGACTTTAACTCAGCAACATCGTTAGATAAGCTGTTGACTTGGTTTGATAGTGTAGTGATTTTTTCTTCTAGTCCATCAGAATTTGCACAAGCAGTTAATCCCAAAGCAAAGCTAATGATAAGTGTGTTTTTTAGTGTTTTTTTATTTAACATAATGTTATCCCTAGTATTTTGAGTACTATGGGAGTATGGCATAGTTTGATTTGTTTTTACAAAGAACAATTCTAGAAAACATTACCTTAGAAAAATTATTTATTTTCACTAATATTTACATGCTCAATTAGCTCATCCATTAACTTTCTTTTAATTTCAAGTTGTTGTTCTGCTTTTAAATCATATTTTTCAGCCAATACTTGGTAATCTTCCGGTGCTAAACTAACAGTGAGGCGAGGGCGTTTAGGGCGTTTATTAATGGAAAGCCCTAAAATATCACGAATTTGATCTGAAGGGCTTAATCCAGCATCAAGTGCTTGTTTTCTAATGGATAGTTGGATTTTCTCATCCATATCAAAAGCGACTTGAACCGCTTTTATTGCTTTTATTGAAGATTGCCACTTGTCTGGCATTTTTTTTGTCATGATAATCTCTAATCAAGTTGCTGAATACATATCAATAATGTCTGAGAGCGGTCTAAATATGGTTAGAAAAACGTCGGTATCACCGTCTTGCCAAACTTCAATATCAATACCTTTACTTTGATCTTCATTATATAGGGCATAAAGTTCAAACTGTTCACCACTATCTTTACCTTCATAGGCACTAATGTTTTCACTGCGATGATCTTTGCGATGAAAATAACCAACTTTCGCAAAAATACTTTGCTGGTATTGTTCGCTACTCCAGCTAGTGGTCAGGTTGTTATCAGCTTTTCGGTCTAAAAATGCTTTTCCAGGTTCGTCAAAAATTTCAGAAAAACAGTCTAAATCAAATAATGTTTCTACATCTTCAGGTGCTATTTTTAGGCCGAATTTTAATTCAGTTGAATCGTCTACATCTAAAGATAAAAATAATAAAAGTTCATTATTTCCCTGTAATGTCCATTCTGATTGGGTGCTTTGCTCATACTCATAACTGTTTACCGCAGTTACTTGCAATTGTTGATTACGCAATATTTCAGGCAAAGCAAAGCTGTCAGTTAATACAATAATATCACCAACTAAAAGTTGGTTTACTTGCGTTAGTTTACGTTGCTCTGCTTTGTTTTTTTTGAAAACATTCTTGAAAAAACTCATACAATACCTTTAGTTTCGAGTAAAAAAAGCTGCGAGTAGCGAGCTGTTGCTAGCCCGTTATTCGCATCTCATTACTAATGTTTTTTGTCACTCGCTACTCGAAAATTTATTGCTTATTTTTGTTTAGCTTTAATGCGATCTAGTACAGAGTTAGCACTGCTACTTTGTGAGCCAATACCAGCTTCTTTTAACTGTGCCGCTAATGAAGAGTCTGAATCTTCAGATTCAAGCACTTCAGCCGCTTTCATTTTATCATCAAATTTTTGCTGCTTAGCTTTGATTCGCTCTAATGAATCCTTAGCACTTAACAGCTTTGAATTGCTTGATGAAAAGTTATCAGTAATTGCTGATGTTGCCTTTTGCACGCTTTCTGTAGTTTTCACCATAGACAATTGACGCTTATGCTCAGTTACTTGGCGTTCACTTTTCTTAACCAATTCTTTTAATCTATTGGCATTGCCAGCGAAGCTGTCGTGGGCTTGTTGCTGTGTTGTTAAATCACTTTCAAGACTTGCAATTTTTTCGGCAACAGCAAGTGCTAAAGTTTCATCGCCTTTTTCTAGTGCTTGTCCAGCATAACCTTCATGTTCACTGATCTCTTTTTCTAGACGAGTTACTTCGCGTTGTGCTGACATTTGTTCTGCCATAACACCTGTTAAATCGCGTTTTGCTTTGGTTAAATGATTTTCAGCATCACGAATTTCTTGTTCAAAAATACGGGTAGCATTAGCATCAATAATTGCTTCGCCTGCTTCTGAAGCGCCACCACGAATTGCGGTCATAATTTTTTTAAATATACTCATTTTTTCTCTCCTAATAAGGTAACCATATAGATCAACAACTTGGTTAAAGTAGGTAGTCGCTCATATCATCAATAACTTCTAATGCGTTATTATTTACAACGGCCAATTCGTGTTCTATATCATTAAAATTTGAGTTAATAGAAAGGGCGCCAAAAACCACATATTTATCACCAATCTTTGAAAAAGATGATAATGGCATAGGGATGTTCATTTCTAACATGCTCTCGTGCATTGCTGTAAGGCTATTAGGTTTCACTTCATCAACACCCCAAAGGTAGGTGATGCATAAAACTTGATCATCAGTTACTGAAACAAAAATGGGTAATTCTTCTCGACCCAAAATAGTAACTTGCAGTACGTCGACTTCACCTGAAATTGGTTGACAGTCAAAATTCATCCCTGTCTCTGAATTGTCGGCCAAACCATTTAAATGATCGGCTATAGTATGAATATTCATGTATTTCCTATCCTTAATATATTTACTTGATAATGACATAATATGTCACTGTGGTTGAATTTATCACTTTGACATATTATGTCAAGTGTTTTTTCTTTTTGCTTTTCTTTATTTCTTCGTTACCTGAAACTTTTCTTACTCTTGATTATTTAATTCCCTGCTGATTTTGCCAGGCCTGTTGGTGTAATTGGTAAAGGGTATGACTCCCTAAAGTATTTATATCAATATTTTCTTTATTCTTATAGAAATCATTTGGGAAAATAAAAGAGGCCTTCAATATGTCTAGATTTAACCAGGTATGCTGAATAGGAAGCTTTTCTAATTTGTTCAGCCTTGTTAAGGGACTAGCTCCCATTTTTGCTGCTATAGTCCAACCCCATTCACCAAAGCTTGGCACATTATCATGATATTGCTCAACATGAGCATAATTAGCTGCACTTAAGGTTTTTCCTATGGAAATAAAAGATCCCTTTGCATGATATGGGCTAGTCGATTGAATGGCAATTAATCCATCGCCAGCGAGCAGTTGTTTCAATCGTGCATAAAAATTAACAGTATAAAGCTTGTTCAGATCTGGATGACTTGGGTCGGGTAAATCTACAATGATAGCATCAAATACTTGCCCTGATTTAAGCAATTCATTAATGGTGATAAATGCATCGCTACGCAAAATAGTGACACGCTCATCCTGTAGGCTGTTCTTATTTAAATAGTCAATTTTTCGTGCTAGATTTGCATTTAAATGATCTTTAGGAGTTTGAAATATATCAATTAATTCACTATCTAAATCAATCAACGTGACACTTATAGGTGAATATTTCAATACATCACGCAGCGCTAAACCATCACCACCACCAATGATTAATATATTTTCATGGCGAGCCGAACCTGCTAAAACAGGAGCAACTAAATATTCATGGTAAATATGCTCATCAAGGGAAGAAAACTGTAAACGTCCATTAAGGTAAAAATTAATAATACTCTTTTGACCGGTGCCCAGTGCTGTATTTGTGGAATTATATCCCATATCTCTTGTCGTGAAGGTAAGTTGTTGGTAGCGCGTTTTTTTAACGTGAACGACTTTGTCTAGGTAGAGCAAGCTATTCATTTGGTTGAGCCATTGATTGCCATAATTGAACATCAATAGAATTATTAAGGCTAATAGAAAGTGCAAACTAACAAATGTTTTTCGCCACTGTAATTGCTGCCAATAACGCATGATAAAGAACGCACCCGCAATTAAATTTAAACTAGCGGTTAATGCAGCGGCTTTACTTATATCAATACTTAATAAAAATATTACCCAAATAGCAGCGCCTAAACCCGCGCCGATGTAGTCTGCGCCATAAATGGTCCCTAGGTTATTCGCTAAATGTTGGCCATGAATTTGTTCGCGAATACGTGCAATTAACGGGATTTCCATGCCAATAAAGAAGCCTAAAATAACACCGAAAAAATAGGGGCTGTTAACCGCTAAAAAACTTAATGTACTAAAAGCGCCACCTTGAGGTAACATATCAGGCGGTAGAGAAAACATATCTGCAATAATTTGAGGCAATATTTGCGTAATGGCGATCAGCCCGCCAATAAACAAAATAGCACTTGAGCCAAGTAAAGCGATTATTAACTCTAAATAAACAAAACCGTTAAAAGCACAACGTACCTTACGAGCGGCAAAGGCACCTAAACCCATGGAGACTATCATCAAACCGATCATGGTATAAATGGTGCTTTCCATTACGCCAAGCACTCTACCTGCGTAATGAGAAAGAAGGTATTCATAAATTAAACCACAGCCAGCTAACACTGCCATGGTCAAAATCAGCAATGTATCGTCGAGTAGGTGGGACTTTTTTGAAAGCATATGAGAAAAATTTTTAAAGTGTATTTGAAGTTTTGTGAGTATTTACGAAAAGTCGAGAGTATCTAGTTACGAGAGCTGTTTTATTCGCTACTCGTAACTTAAAACTTCGCTTTATTAAGCCATCAATGCAGTTAAAATCAGAGCAATAGCAATACTAGTTGCCATTTCAATGCTAGCAACACCTATGTTGTGCTGCTGATCAACTTCTTCTACTAAGTTGATGCCCCATAAGACAATTCGCTTTGCCAGTGCTGTTAATAGTGAAACGAGTATCGTCATAATGAGTCCAAATACTAACCAACCAACAAGGTTTATCATTAATGTTTCAGGGCTATAAATCAGAAAGTGACTAGCGGCAGTAACAGCTAAGGCGGTACTAATAACTTGGCCACTATAACGAATAGCAAGTGCTAATTGCCCTTGACTTAACGCTTCTTGCAAGCAGTCTTCTTGATTATTTTTTGCGTATTGATTTTCGCGGATTCGGGTAACTAATACTAAGACTGCTTGAGCAACAACAAAGCCACTAGTAATGGCGATGAAAGTAGCGATATCTAGGCCATCAACCCAAAGTAATACTGCTCGAATAATAATAGCTGTCGCTATAGCACCGGCAGCATCTATAATTCCGATGGTGAGGTTTTGCTCTTTTATTAATGCTGTCTTATCTAAATGCTGTAGTGCCACTTTATCTTGAATAATTCTACCCACTTTAATCAGAATCAAACCGTAAGTGCCGTAAGCTAACATGCCAATAACTTCCATCAGATAACTTGGCGCATTCTCTCCAGTAATTGCTCCAGTTAAAACAATACCTAAAGCTAAAATACTACCCGCAACGCTAACACCAAAAGCAAAGTTATCTTTGTGGGCTAATTCTTCTGTACTGTTGACTTGGCTCGTTAATCCTAATAAAAAACGCATGGCACCTAAAAGTACAATGGCAATAGTGATATCTATGGCTAAAAAAACGAGTAGTTCCTGATTTACACCAACGAGCTCAATTAATGTATTCATAATGTTTTCTGTTCCTATTGCTTGTTACTTGCCACGTCGAAAGCCACGTGAAGTTTTGGTGTTTGAGTTTCTAAAGCTTGAGCTTTTACTTTTACTTGCATAGCTGCTTTTTTTAGCCGCGCTACTTCGAAAACGATTAGCACTTGTTTGTGCCGTTTTACTCTTGCCTGACAAACTTGAAGAGCCGGTACGATTTTTACTATAGGGGCTTGAGTATTTTTGCCCTCGACTAGCAAATGACTTTTTAGTACGTTGGTCAAGCTTGGTTTGTTTATTTAACTGACTAGGTGAGCTATAACGGGTTCTGCCGTAATCATTGTAATAGCTGTAATTACGACTTCTTCCCCAGTCATTGTAATAGGTACGACGGCCAAATAAGTCACCCATCATTGAATACATGCCATACCATGCCCAAAAAGACATACCATTACTACCAGTCTGCCAGTGACCATAACTGGGATTGCCAATTAATTGCTCACCGGTACCAAAATCTTGTGAATTATTTGCTTTTTGACTTTGTGACTTTGATAAAGAATTTATTCGAGGTAATTGGCCATCAGACATATCGGCTAAAACATTTAGTGGGTCACTTAGCGCATCAGAGTAAAGTACCGGATCAGCTGCTTGATAAATATTAAGTAATTCATCATAAAGTGCCTGACTTGAAGCAAACATTTGTGGTTGATTTTTTGCGGTTTTAACACGATCAAGTAAAGCGAGGTACATAGGTCCTTGCGTGGAAGCATCTTTTTTGAATTCATTCACTAATGAAGACAAATTAGGCCTTTGCGCGATAACTTTTTGAGCATATTGCTGAATCAAGATAGCATTACGCACTTGACCATTTTTTAAAGCATCACCTAATTGCGCCACTCTCTGCTCTGTAATAGGCAATTGTTGTAATGCTTGTTCTTTAATTGGATCCCCACAAGCAACCAATAAAAAAAGTGTTATCACTAAAATTGATCTAGTGCATATATTCTTTAAAAACTGCTGAGGAAAAGATTGTATTAGCCTTTGCATTACTGCCATCATCTCCATAAAAATGCTATGTTATTCTTAAGTTAAACCAGTATGGCATTATTGCTATATTAATAACACTAACGACATATTATGTCTATTGTCTTGACTGTTTTATCTTAATCAAGTAAAAACCAAATAAAAAGGAACGCTTTTGTCTATTCCCTCTTTGTCACAGTTTAATGATAATAAGTTACTTGAGCAGCAGCAACAAAAAAGTTGGCTGCAGTTTAGCCAACAACATCCTCAAAGTTATCAAATACTAACACCGCCGCAACTTGAGCACTTCAAATTAGCGATTACCTTGAGTGACTTTGTTTTAACGAGTGCACAGCAAGCACCTGAATTAGTGTTGGATTTATTTGTAAGTAAAAGTGTTTACCTTCAAGCAACACCGTCTTATGAAACTTTGCTCAAAGACATATTAATGGATTGTCAAAGTGAAGAGCAACTGCACCGATTATTAAGACGTTTTCGTTTACAGCAAATGGTAAATATTGCTATTGCTGATTTGGTGTTGAATATTGATCTTGAAAGTTCATTAGAAAGACTTTCATTACTGGCTGATGCTTTGATTCAAGCTAGCCTTGATTGGTTAACACAGTTTTGTCAAAGTAAATGGGGTACGCCAACGAGTACTACAGGTGAATCACAGCGCTTACTGGTTTATGGCATGGGGAAACTTGGAGGAAAAGAGCTCAACTTTTCTTCTGATATTGATTTGATTTTTGTTTACCCCCATAGCGGTGAGACCCAAGGTTGTCGGCGTAGTTTAGACAATCAACAGTTCTTTACTCGTTTAGCTCAAAAATTAATAACTTCATTACATCAACACACAGCCGACGGTTTCGTTTATCGTGTTGACATGCGATTAAGACCGTTTGGTGAAAGCGGCCCTTTAGTATTAACTTTCAACGCTATGGAAGATTACTATCAAGAACAAGGTCGTGACTGGGAACGATATGCCATGCTTAAAGCGCGTGTCATCCCATCAATAAAAGGCCCTTCATTAAAAACCTCTTCAATAAAAGCTCCGTCAATTAATGGTGAACAGGATTATCATCAGCAATTATCAGCATTGTTACGTCCTTTTGTGTATCGCCGTTATATAGATTTTAGTGTTATTGATAGTTTGCGCAGAATGAAAAGCATGATTTCTCAAGAAGTCCGTCGTAAGCAGTTAATTAATAATATCAAACTTGGCGCAGGCGGTATTCGAGAGATTGAATTTATAGTGCAAGTCTTTCAGTTAATTCGTGGTGGCAGAGTGAAAAAGTTACAACAAAGAAGCTTGTTAACTGTTTTGCCTGAATTAGTCATTGCTGGAGAAATAGAAGAAAGCAGCAAAGTTGTCTTAAAAAATGCTTATTGTTTTTTGCGTCGAGTGGAAAATATTTTACAAGCATTAGCGGACAAACAAACACAAACGTTGCCAGCTAATGAATTAGACAAACAAAGGTTATTACTAGTACTTAATTTTGAATGCTGGGATGATTTTGTCAAAGTCTTGCAAGGCCATATGGATGGCGTGCATGAAAAGTTTGAGCAGTTAATCGGTATTGAAAGCCCTAATCATCAAGCAGAAGATCAACATTGGAGTGTACTTTGGAATAGTCGCTGGAGTGATGAGGAGTCAATAGCTTGGGTTGAACAAGAGCAAGCGATACAAAATACTATTCCATGGAACAGTGAAAATATTTGGCGTTTATTATCAGACTTTCGAGAGGATGTTAATAAACGCAGTATTGGCAGTAGAGGCCGGCAAGTATTAGATAAACTAATTCCCTTACTTATTTGTCATGTTCAACAAGCAAATCAAGCTGAGTTTGTGCTTGAACGAGTATTTCATGTATTTAAAAAAATAGTTACCCGTACTGCCTATTTAGAATTGTTATTTGAAAATGAAGGGGCGCTTAAGCAACTGATTCATTTATGCCAAGCGAGTAGTTGGGTAACCGAATATATTGCTAAATATCCTATTTTATTGGATGAATTGATTGACCCGACGTTACTGCATAATCCGCCGCAATTATCTGCCTATGGATTGGAGTTACGTGAAAGCATGCTGCGTATTCCTGAAGAAGATCTTGAAGCGCAAATGGATGGCTTGCGTCTTTTTAAACAAGCACAACAATTACGTATTGCTGCAGCTGATATTGCAGGAGTATTAGACGTTAAAAAAGTGAGTCAACACTTAACGGCATTAGCTGAGGCAATCATTAATGAAGTGATTAATATTGCTTGGCAACAAGTAGCAAACCGTTTTGGTATTCCTAAATCAACAATTGATAACGATTCTCTCGATGTTAACAATAAGGGGTTTGCGGTTATTGCTTACGGAAAGATGGGCGGTAACGAGCTAAGTTATGGCTCTGATCTCGATCTTGTTTTTGTTCATCATAGTCCAGAGGGCGATGAAACAACTGGTTTAGCAGGTGGTGAAAAGGTTGTTGCCGCGAGCCAGTTCTATATGAAATTAGCACAGCGTATTATGCATATTTTCAATACTCGCATGAATAGCGGTATTTTATATGAATTAGATATGCGTTTGCGTCCCTCAGGGAATTCTGGTGTGTTAGTTATCCATATCAATACTTTTGGCCAATATCAGCAACAAGATGCCTGGACGTGGGAACATCAAGCGCTTGTTCGAGCACGCGTTGTTTACGGTAATAAAACTATTGAAAATGAATTTAAACGCATCCGCGAGCTGGTCTTAAGTAAAAAAAGAAATCTGACTCAGTTAAAAGAAGAGGTAAGTAATATGCGTGAGAAAATGCGTAATCACCTTGATAAATCTGCTGATGATCTTATCGATATTAAACAAGGAGTTGGTGGTTTAGTCGATATTGAGTTTTTAGCGCAATATTTAGTGTTAGCACATGGTTTTGAATATGAAGATTTAACTGAACGTTGTGATAATTTAGGTATTTTTAAATCATTAGCAAAACTTGAAATATTAAGTGGCTCTGAGCAAAAGTTGCTCGCAAATAGTTACCAGCAACTAAGAGATTATGGCCATAAAGCTACCTTACAAAATGAAGCGCTATTAATAAATAAATCTTTGTTAACAGAACAAAAAAAGGTAATTAAGCTATGGCAAAAATTTATATAGAGCCAATATATTTGCTATAATAATTTAGTGTTATTTTAAATGAATGCACTCATCATTAAGATAAGTTAGTGGCTCATTGACAAATACTAAAGTTCGTTGACGGTAACAAAAGTAGCTATTGATGCCTTCAGGAAAATGTCCAGCTACTGCGTTTCCTATTTGACGAGCCGTTTTTAAGATGTTTTTATCAATACGAAAAGGGTCTTTAACGATAAAGTCTCTATTGATCCACCAAATAACCTCAAGACCATCGTCAGCGGAATATTCGTAAAGCTTTTGATAAAGCGTTTCACCTTTTCTAAATGATCTTGAAGCTGTAGTTCCACTCCAACTTTTACGATAAGGGCGAACGACCATCTCTCTTGCTTGCAATATTTTAACTAAATCACCTTCGGGTTCAGGTAAGTAAATAATATTGTTTCTTATCCTTCTATCCTTTTTACTACCGTATATTTTAGCATAAAAATTAGAAAGCCCATCTGCTGCAGCGTTTGACTTTTTCTTTTCCTGCTGATTTTTTGGAGAGTCTTTGCTCGCATCTGTACTAGTTTCTGCATCTGGTGTTGATGTTTGAGCTTCTTCTTGATCTAAAGCAAGTAGTAAATCTTTATTGAGAAAAAAGGCAACGGCTAGTCCAATTAAAACTATTGCTAAAATAGCATTTCGAATCCAAAAACCCATGATAAGTAAATTCCAATTGGCAAAATTCTACATGTAATCTATATACCATACAAAATAGTTGCTAACTTATCAAAGAATTATATTAATACTCAAGCCATCTTGAGGTGGTTTGAGTATATTGCTATTTATATAATGAAGGTGCGTCAGGATCTGGGCGAGTTTTAAAGCGCCTATGTAACCACATATACTGCTCAGGTTTTCTTGAAATCGCTTTTTCTAATTCCTGGTTAACCCTTATCAAGTCTGCTTCATCGTCTTGGCTTGGGAAATTTTCGAACGGTGGTGATATTTCTAAGGTATATCCACTGTCATCATTATTTCTTGTTGGGATAATCATCATGGTTTCAACATTTTTTTGCCGAGCAAAAATTAGTGTTCCTGTTGTGGTAGCGGTGTCTTTTACCCCAAAAAATGGAACAAACAAGCTTCGATTTCTACCATAGTCTTGGTCGGGTAGATAAATGCAGGCCTCCCCATCTTTTAAGGCTTTCATCAGTCCTTTGACATCTTTTTTCCCAAGCATATATTTATTTGACCGACCACGGCCACGAAATTGGAAATACTCCATTAAAGGATTATTATGAGGACGATAAAATACTACCATTGGATGACCATGACCTACACCACGAGCATTCATTTCAACGCTTAAATAGTGCATTGCTAACAATAAAATACCTTTCCCTTCACGCTGGGCTTTTTCAATATGCTCCAGGCCAACGACGTTAACTTTACGATTTACCCGCCAGTTAGGCCACCACCAGCCCATGCCAGTTTCAAAAAGTGCAATACCTGTATTTTCAAAGTTTTTCTTTAAAATGCGATGTCGTTCTTGTTCACTCATATCAGGAAAACACAGCTTTAAATTAACATCAGCAACGTGTTTTCTTTTTGAGCCTATTTTGAAAAGTAAACGGCCTAATACACGCCCTAAGCCTAATTGCCACTTGTAAGGTAACCACGAAATACTGTAAAGAATTAAAACACCTAACCAAGTTAGCCAGTATTTAGGTAATAAAAAAGTTAATTTAAAATCAGGCTGTAAAACTTTATTTCTACTCACAGTTCATTCTCTTGATTACACGCAGGGAAATATTTCTGGCGCTGATTATATCGGGTAACCGCCGTTGTATGAAAGAAGATCCTTCTGTTTTTGTTAAATAGTGCAGTGAAGCTTGCCATATTTTCAAGTAGAATACGGAAATTGTAAGTCACTATAATTCTTGAGAATGCTTAATGGGTAATCAAATACTCCAAAATGAAACTAAAGATATTGAGTTAATTATCGGTAATTCTAACTCTAATTTTTCTGGTGTAACCTCAACCATGTTACAGCTATTGTCAACACAGCAAAAACTCATTAATTTGAGAGTGATGGGAAAACATCACTTACCTGATGAGTCATTAAATATTAGTTTTTGGCAAGTTGCTAAACTGTGTATAGCTCCCTTACCTGATGGTCGATTTAGAGTTTTTCATGCCAGGCGTGTTGATGAAATGATTCAAGCATTGATATTAAAGCATGTATTTCGAGCAAAAATTAAAATTGTTTTTAGTAGTGCTGCACAGCGGCACCGCAGCGGTTCAACTTTATGGTTAACTGATAGAATGGATGCGTTATTAGCTATGTGTAAAGCTTCAGCGAGTTATTTACATCGCAAACCTGATGCAATAATTTATCATGGCGTCAAAACTGATGTTTATACTCCTCCTGAAAATAAAGAAGCTGCTTGGCAAGCACTAAACCTTTTACCGAAATCCATTACTAAAGGTAAAAATGGTATTGCTATTTTAGGGCGTGTTCGAGAGCAAAAAGGTGTGCACTTATTTGTAAAAAGTTGCATTGAATTACTTGATAAATATCCAGGTTATACTGCGGTAGTTGTTGGCTCTATTAGCTCAAGTAATGAAAGTTTTGTTAAAGAGCTGCAGGCTGAAATTGAACAAGCAGGTTTAACGCAGCGGATAGTTTTTGTGGGTGAGCAAAATTTTGCTGACATTCCAAAAATATTTAGTGCTTTATCTTTAGTGGTTGCGTTAAGTGATAATGAAGGCTTTGGTTTAACTATTCTTGAAGCCATGAGCAGCGGGGCTGCTGTATTGGCAAGCGAGGCCGGAGCTTGGCCAGAAGTAGTTCGAGAAGGAAAAGACGGTTATGTGGTGCCAATAAATGATTTACCCGCGGTTGTTGAAAAAATGGATTTATTATTGAATGATCAAAAGCAATTAACACAAATGGGAATTAATGGTCGTGAGCGAGTACTTGAACACTATTCAGTGCAGCGAGAAGCGAAACAGTTAGTCGATTTCTTCAGAAGCTTGATGTAACAGAAGGAAAAAATAGTTAAATAAAAAGAGCCACTAGCAATACTAGTAGCTCTTTTTTTACAGTTTAATCTTATTTATTTGCCATCAAGCCAGAGTTGATTGCAGTAATATCTTCATCGGTAATAGTACCGCCAGCACGTTTTAATAATAATACATTCTGTATATAAGCATAACGAGTTGATGATAAATTACGTTTCGCGTTATATAGGTTACGTGTGCTATCTAATACATCTACAATAGTACGTGTGCCTACTTCAAAGCCTGCTTCTGTTGCTTCTAATGCTTTAGTTGCACTCAGTACAGATTGCTCAAAGGCTTTAATACCTGAGATAGTCGCTACCACAGTATTGTATGCGTTACGGGTTGTACGCACTACTGCACGATGAGTTTGCATTAAATCTTGGCTAGCTAATACAAAACGACTTTGTGCTTGACGAACACTGCTCTGTATTGCACCACCGGAATAAATAGGTACATTAAGTGTTACACCAATTGAGTAATCATTTAAAGCTGGAGCATTTATGTTGCCTAAAGGTCCATCTGTTTCGCCGTCAGTGCTATCGTAACTAGCACCAAAATCTAAAGTAGGGTAATGTCCTGCTCTGGCTGAATCAATGGTTTGCTTCGCAATCTCAATACCAACTTTTGATGCTATCAAATCTAAATTTTTTGCTTCAGCAGCTTTTTGCCACTCATCAGCACTATTTGGGTTTGGTGTTGAAGTACTAAAGCGGTCAGTATTTAATACATTAATATTATCAGGATAAGTATTGGTAATAACACGCAATTCTTCTTCGGCACTAAAAATAGCATTTTCAGCTCGAATTTCTTCGGTTACCGCATTATCGAATTGAGCTTGTGCTTCGTGCACATCTGTGATCGCCGTTAAGCCTACTGAAAAACGTTGTTTAGTTTGTTCAAGTTGGCGAGCTATGGCTGCTTTTTCTGCTTGGGCAAAAACCAGATCATCTTTAGTACTTAATAAAGCAAAGTAAGCTTGAGCGACGCGTACGATTAAATCTTGCTTTGCTACTTGGTAATTTAAATCACTTTGATGAGCTGATTTTTCTGCAATATTTAAACGCAACCAACTGTCGTGGTGATAAAGCTGCATATTCAAGCTAGCCCCATAACCTAAAGAATTAAATTCAGTAGTTGACGTATTGCCAGTAATAGCGCTATAACCTTCGTTTTCACCATCACTATAACTAGCAGTTGCACTAATTTGCGGCAATAATGCAGAGCGAGCTTGATCAATATCTTCTTTAACGATTTCAAATTGAGCTTGTGCTTTTAAAACGACGGTATCGTTCAATAAAGCTTGCTGATAAACCGATAATAAATCTTCGGCTTGAACATTGGTAGCTGTCATTGTGCTAGCAATGGCTATAATTAATGTACTTAGTGTTTTTTTCATGAGTCGAGCTTTCCTTGGGGACATTTGTTCCCGTTTATATTTTATAATTTCATTTTTATACGGGGTTATGTTACAGAATTTTTTAAATTAACCAAATAAAATAAGCGTTTAGTAGTGTAACAAATTATTATTAAAAAGGGAGTGTTTATGAAAGACAGTAAAAACAAACCAATACCCATGCTTCAATATGACCAAATGGACGTATCAATTTCAGCTATTGAAACAAAGTATCAAGGTTTTTTTAAATTAGATGAATATCACCTTAAGCATAAGTTATTTTCAAACAAGGTAAGTGATGAATTTACCCGGGAAGTGTTTGAACGTGGTGACGCTGTAGTGGTTATACTTTATGATCTAGTATATGACAAGTTGTTGTTATTAGAACAGTTTAGAGCTGGCGCGTTGCGCACTGAAGAAACTCCTTGGTTGCTTGAATTTGTTGCAGGCATGTTTGATGAAAATGAAAGTCCTATTGATGTTGCCGTTAGAGAAACAAAAGAAGAAGCTAATATAACGTTAGCCTCAAGTAGTGTAAAACCAATTATGAAATACCTTTCAAGCCCAGGAGCTATGAGCGAATGTATTCATTTATATTGGGCGAAATTTGATAGTAAAGAAGTGTCGCCAGGTAGTATTTATGGCTTAGATGATGAAAATGAAGATATTTTGTTACATCTTATCTCACGTATAGATGCTTTAGCATTATTACAAGAAGGTAAAATTTGTAACGCCGCCACCATAATTGGCTTACAATGGTTAGCAATGAATTATCAAACCCTAAAGTAGCGAACAATCAGTTACGATTTAGCAAGAAAAATAAATAAGGATGATAGGTGAGTTTTTTCCCAAGTAGTAAAGTTAATAGCAGAAAAAGGTATCAGCCTAACCTTGTTAGTTTGATGACTTTGTGTGCCAATAACTATTTATTACTTTTGAAAGTACAGGCGGATAAAACTAAACTTGACCAACAACGTCATTTCTTTATTAATGATCACCTAGCCTACGTTGTAACTGTTAATGAAATTACTCGTTATACTTCGCTCATTACCTTTGAGCAAAAAGCGTTTGAACAAAAGGAGCTTGATCAAATAGCCACTAAAGCTAAAAATTTCACTAGCTCGTTTCACCCTCGTATGATTATTCGTTTGTACCACGATGCGCGTATGGCAGAAGTAATTAGCAGCCAAGATATTTTTCAAGTGAAACCTCGTTACGATTATCCGAATAAAAACATGCATCAGCAGGATGAAAAACAGCAAATCAATCAGTTTTTAAATGAATGGTTACACCTTTGTTTAGAACATGGTCAAGTAAAGTTAGCGTTGCAAGCTAGCAGATGACTAACCAAATAAATCCCTTTGTTATTGCCCAGTTTAGTGATTGTCATCTATTTGCTGACAAAAAAGCGGATCACCTTGGAGCTAATGTTTGGCATAATCTAACTCGAGTGTTAGCGGATATTGCAAAGCGAACTAATATCGACTGTGTTGTATTCACCGGCGATCTTACTCAAGATCATTCAGAGTTATCTTACCAATATTTTGCCAATGCAGTTGAACAAGCAATGCTTGAGATGCCGGTCTGTTTTTTAGCGGGTAATCATGACGATAGATCGTTGCTCATTAAGCACTTAGTAGCGCCTAAATTTCAAACTAATAAAATTGTCAGTAACGATTTTTGGCAAATACACTTATTAGATAGTAAAAGCGATACGCCTTCAGGCTTGGTTAGCCAACAAAGCTTGAAATCCTTGTCAGAGCAGATGGATAGCAATAAATTTCAGTTACTGATGATGCATCATCACCCAGTAGATGTTGGCTATTATATAGATAAGCATGGACTATTAGAGCAGAATGTTTTTTGGAAAACGATTACTCAACTAAATGAATCGAGTATGAATATTAAAGCGATTGCTTGCGGCCATGTACATAGAGCTGTTCATTTATCTAAGTTAAATGTCGATGTTTATACTTGTCCTGCAACTTCTGTTCAGTTTGGCGATACAAAAGAAGAAGTCGCTTCTATTCTGCCAAGTTATCGACTATTTTATCTTGAAAATGATGGGTCACTCAGTAGCGATGTTATCTCACTTTAAATTATCCATCCTTAAATCAGCTCTCTTTAAATTATATATTTTTAAGATGGGTCATTGGCAAGAAATTCGGCAATAAAAATATGCAAAAAAGAACACAACAAAATATTCTTTACATTCATGGCTTTAATTCATCACCATATTCTTTAAAAGCTGAACAAACTCGTCAGTATTTTTGTGATAACTTTCCTGAAGTCAATTTTGTTTGTCCACAGTTGGCAACTTCTCCAAATGAAGCCATTTTACAATTAGAGGGAATCCTTGAGTCCTCAATCAACAGTGAGCTTTCAACCAGCAGTGAGCCTTCAAATAATGATACTTGGTCTTTAATTGGCTCTTCATTGGGGGGATATTTTGCAAATTATTTAGCGAATAAATACCAGCTTCACGCGGTATTGATAAATCCAGCAATTAAGCCATTTACATTACTTGAAGATTATATTGGCGAACAGGTAAATACTTATACCAATACTGTTTACCAAGTAACGGCGCAACATATGCTTGATCTTAAAGCTATTGAGCAAAGTGCCCCCATTTTTGATGATCAACAAAAAAATAATTACCTAGTTATGGTACAAACAGGTGATGAAGTGTTAGATTATCAACAAGCTGTTGATAAATTTCAGCACTGTCGTCTTATCAAAGAGCAGGGCGGTGATCATAGCTTTATTGGTTTTGATGAAAAACTTCCGATAATAGCTGATTTTTTGCAGATAAAACTCAGTTTTAAGCACAAAAAACAATAATATTCATAAAGATAAATAAACCATGACCGACCAATATAATGCAGATTCCATTGAAGTACTTAGCGGCTTAGATCCCGTACGCCACCGTCCTGGTATGTATACAGACACCACTCGTCCGAACCATTTGGGTCAAGAAGTTATTGATAACTCAGTTGATGAAGCGCTTGCAGGACATGCCCAAAATATTAGTGTTATTTTAGATAACGATCAGTCACTAGAAATTATCGATGATGGCCGAGGTATGCCAACAGATATTCATCCTGAAGAAGGGGTGTCTGGGGTTGAGCTTATTTTTTGTAAACTTCATGCAGGCGGAAAATTTTCTAATAAAAGTTATCAATTTTCAGGTGGTTTACACGGTGTTGGTATTTCTGTAGTTAACGCGTTATCAACACGGGTGGACGTAACGGTTAGGCGTGATAGCAAAGTCTATGAAATGGCTTTTGAAAATGGTTTTAAGGTTGAAGAGTTAACCGAAACAGGCACCGTAGGTAAACGTAATACCGGTACACGAGTGAAATTTTGGCCTGACCCTAAGTACTTTGATTCACCAAAATTTTCAGTATTAAAACTAACTCACTTATTAAAAGCTAAAGCCGTATTGTGCCCAGGCTTAACCATTAAATTTCATGACAAAATTGAAAATAAAAAATATGAATGGTGTTATGAAGATGGCTTAACAGACTATTTAAAAGAATCGGTTAAAGGTTATGTAAGTTTGCCAGAACAACCTTTTGTTGGTGAGTTTGCTGCGCAAAGTGAAGCTGCAACCTGGGCGGTAACTTGGCTACCCGAAGGTGGCGAAAGTGTTGGCGAAAGTTATGTAAACTTAATTCCAACGGTTGCAGGAGGTACTCATGTTAATGGTTTACGCCAAGGCCTATTAGAGTCTATGCGTGAATTTTGTGAGTTCCGCAATTTAATTCCTCGTGGCGTAAAGCTAACCCCTGATGATATTTGGGATAAATGTAGCTATATCTTGTCTATTAAAATGCAAGATCCACAATTTGCAGGGCAAACCAAAGAGCGCTTATCATCCCGTCAATGTGCTGCTTTTGTTACTGGTGTGGTGAAAGACTCTTTTAGTTTGTGGCTAAATGAACATACCAATATTGCCGAATTATTAGCTGAGTTTTGTATCAGCAATGCACAAACGCGTATGCGTGCTAGTAAAAAAGTTGTTCGTAAAAAAATCACCCAAGGCCCTGCTTTGCCAGGAAAACTGACTGACTGTGGTAGCCAAGATTTATCACGCACAGAACTATTTTTAGTAGAGGGTGATTCGGCTGGCGGTAGTGCTAAACAAGCCCGGGACCGTGAAACACAAGCAATAATGCCATTGCGCGGTAAAATTCTTAATACCTGGGAAGTTGACTCAGGGCAAATACTTGCGTCACAAGAAGTACATGACATTTCTGTTGCCTTAGGAATAGACCCTGACAGTGATGATTTATCGGAGCTGCGTTACGGTAAAATTTGCATTCTAGCTGATGCTGACTCGGATGGACTGCATATCGCTACTTTGTTGTGCGCTTTATTCACCCAACATTTTTTGCCGTTAGTGCAAGCGGGACATGTTTATGTGGCAATGCCTCCATTGTATCGTATTGATGTTGGTAAAGAAGTGTTTTATGCATTAGATGAAGCTGAGAAAGACGGTATTCTCGATAGAATAGAAGCGGAGAAAAAACGCGGTAAAGTTAACGTACAACGCTTTAAAGGTTTGGGTGAAATGAACCCTCTACAGCTTAGAGAAACTACCATGGATGCAAATACACGTCGTTTGGTGCAACTTACCGCGCTTGATGAAGAACATAGCGAAACCATTGAAATGATGGATATGTTACTGTCTAAAAAACGTTCGGGCGACCGTAAAGAATGGCTCCAATCTAAGGGTGATATGGCAGTGGTTTAATTTATTCGTTTTGCAAAAGCGGATAAAGAGCAAGAAGGTTTAAGCGTGGTAGTCCTTTTTATTGAATAAAATAGGGAGTAATGATGAATACAGAACATATTCCAGGGTATTTGGCTGGCGCAAATAGTGATCCATTAATGGTCGCAATGACTGTTATTCTTGTGGTATCAGTCTTAATAGCGGGAGTTTTATATTTTAAACTACATGCTGTGCCTGAGCATATTGCCCACGGAAAAAATCATACCCAAATACAACTCATCGCAATTTTAACGATTTTAGCCTTATTTACTCATAATAATATCTTTTGGGTTGCGGCATTGGTGTTAGCAGTAGTCGAATTACCAGACTTCTTAACACCTTTGAAATCTATCGCTAAGTCTTTAGATACTATTGCTCGAAGTAAAGAACACAAGGTACAACAAGAGACAGAAGAATCAGTGATCATAAAGGAGGATAACTAAATGTTAGAAGTTATTCTCTGTTCACTTATTACTATTTTGCCAGATTATTTATTTCGCAAATATCGTCAAGGTATGACATGGGGTAAAGAAATTACCTTTTTTACCATGTGGTATGAACTGCGATGGGGAATATCTGCCTGTATCATTTTATCGATCTCACTGGTAACGTTAATTTTCTATTATCACCCATCAACGACTAACGCTACGCCAATGTTTAGAACTATCTCTATAATGCCAGAGCAAAGCGGTAGGGTTCAGCATGTATTTGTTGAAAACCATCAGAAAATTAATGTAGGGACTGCAATTTTTAGTATGTACGATGAATCTCAACTGGCTGCTATTGGACGAGCTGAAGCACAAGTCAAGCAAGTTGAGGCAGAATTCTCTACTGCCTATGCACAACTTGCAGTGGCAATAAGTAGTGTAGAAATAGCTAAAAATACTTATATGCGATCAAAGAATGAATATGACCGGAAAAAGAAGTTATCGCAAAAAGGTCAAAATATTATTAGTAAAAGCGAAGTACAAAAAATGGCTGATACTGTGGCAATGAATGAAGCAGGTTTATCGGCCTCCATAGCGAATCAAGCTACGGCACAAGGGATAATTGAGAACATCTTACCAGCCAAAAAAGCCAGTGCTGTTGAGGTGTTAGAATCAGCTTTAGTTGATGAAGGCAAGCGGACTATTTATGCCCATGTTGATGGCGAGTTACAACAGTTTGCTTTGCAACCAGGTGATTTCGTTAACCCTATGATTCGCTCTGCTGGTATTATCGTACCAACGTTCGGTGAGGCGTCAGGTAAAGAAGTGGTGCAAGCAGGATTTAATCAGTTAGCGGCGAGTGTAATTAAAGTAGGTACTTTTGCCGAGATCACTTGTTTATCTAAACCTTTCACTATTATCCCAATGAAAGTAGCTCATGTGCAAAGTGTTATCGCGACAGGTCAGATCAGAGCTAATGAAACCTTGTTAGATGTGCAAGAACGTGCAAGACCAGGTACGCTTACGGTAAAATTAGAGCCTTTATATGAAGGAGGGCTTGACGGGGTTATACCTGGAACTAAATGTATCGCGAATGCGTATAGCTATCACCATGAGTTAATTTCCAGCGGAACACTGAGCACTACAGAGGCCCTCTACTTGCATATGGTTGATGCGGTGGGCGCTGTTCATGCCATTATTCTACGCATACAAGCTTTGTTACTACCTGTGCAAGTATTAGTCTTTTCAGGGCATTAACCGGTAAGCCCCGTGCTCTTAACTGAACGATATGAAAAATAAGCAAAAGCTCAAATGTTTTCGGTAATATTTCTGTCATTTAAGTGTGTTAAAACTCTCTAATCAGTAAATCCTTATCAATCGGTAGGGATTTTTTATTTCAAATCAGATAAAAAAATAGAAATTATGACAATTAAAGTAGGAATTAACGGCTTTGGCCGAATGGGACGTTTGATTATGCGGGCGGCGTTTAATCGGCCTGAAGTTGAATTCATTCAAATTAACGATCCAGCAGGTGATGGTGCAACCTTAGCTCATTTACTTAATTTTGATTCAATTCATGGCCGTTGGCATCTTGAGGCTAGAGTTAATGAAAACAATGATCGGATGCTTGTTAATGATTCAATAATAGTCATGTCACAAAATAAAACGATTAGCGATACTGACTGGTCAAAATGCGATATTGTTATTGAAGCTTCTGGTGTGATGCGTGATAAAGCTAAGCTACAAGCTTATTTTGATCAAGGAGTAAAAAAGGTACTGGTTACAGCGCCAATGAAGCTTTTATCTGGTGACTCTGACATTGTGAATATCGTCATGGGCGTAAATCAAGATTTATATGAGGCAAACACTCACAATATAATTACAGCAGCATCTTGCACCACTAACTGTTTAGCGCCTGTAGTGAAGGTTTTGCAAGATAATATTGGTATAAAACATGGCAGTATGACTACTATTCATGATATTACCAACACGCAAACCATTTTAGATGCGCCGCATAAAGATCTACGCCGAGCCCGTGCGTGTGGGCAATCATTAATTCCAACTTCAACAGGCTCTGCTAAGGCGATTACTGATATTTTTCCTGAATTAAAAGGGAAACTTAATGGTCATGCGGTGCGCGTGCCATTAGCCAATGCATCAATTACCGATTGTGTTTTTGAGATGAATCGTAATGTGAGTGTTGATGAAATTAATCAACTAATGGCAACTGCTGCTCAAGGAGAGCTAAAAGATATTTTAGGTTATGAAGAAAGACCTTTAGTGTCGGTAGATTATAAAACTGACCCAAGGTCGGTTATTGTTGATGCGCTATCAACTATGGTAGTTAATGATACTCAACTTAAAATGTATTTATGGTATGACAATGAATGGGGTTATGCTAATCGCAGTGCTGAACTAATGAAGTTAATAGCCTTAACTTTGTAATTTATTTATATGTTGAACCAAATAAATGTACTCCCTTCAGCGATTAAACAATACTTTGTCATTACAGGTAATTATTGGGTTTTTACCTTAACAGATGGCGCATTGCGCATGTTGATATTGCTACACTTTTATCAATTAGGTTATACACCATTAGCTTTGGCTATGCTCTTTGTTTTTTATGAAGTGTTTGGTGTTATTACTAATCTTGTTGGTGGTTGGTTAGGTGCTCGTATTGGTTTAAATAAAACCATGAATATAGGCTTGTTTATGCAAGTTTTTGCCTTATTAATGCTTGCTATACCAAGTGAGTATTTATCGGTTATCTACTTAATGACGGCTCAAGCATTATCGGGGATTGCTAAAGATCTCAATAAAATGAGTGCAAAAAGCAGCATTAAATTACTTGTTGCCAAACTATCAACGAATGAACGCGAAGACTCACCTCAAGGAAAGTTATTTAAGTGGGTGGCACTACTTACTGGCTCTAAAAACACTTTAAAGGGGGTCGGTTTTTTTCTTGGTGGTTTTCTATTAACTAATATTGGCTTTCAGGGAGCGGTATTGTTAATGGCAGCAATATTGGCTTTGGTAGCTGTATTGAGTGTTATTTTGCTAAAAGATGATTTTGGTAAAGCGAAGTTTAAGCCTAAGTTCGCGGATGTTTTTTCTACTAACTCCTCATTAAACTTTCTTTCTGCAGCACGTTTATGTTTATTTGCTGCGCGTGATGTATGGTTTGTTATTGCGTTGCCTGTTTACTTAGCAAGTCAGCTAAATTGGAGCCATCAAAAAATAGGCATATTCTTCGCCTTGTGGATTATTGCTTACGGTGCAGTGCAAGCTTATGCTCCCAGATTGTTTAATCGGAAAAAGATCTTTAGCCTAAGCAATAAAAATAATAAGGTCGCAAAGGAAATTAATGGTCGCTTAATTGCTACTTGGTCAAGTGTGTTGTCTTTAGTTATTTTACTGTTGCTTATAAGTTTAAATCTAAGCCAACAAATAGACGTTCTTTTGATCGTCGGTTTATTTGTTTTTGGTGGTGTTTTTGCTATTAACTCTTCTTTGCATAGTTATCTTATTGTTTCATTGGCAAAGGAAGATGGTGTGTCAATGGATGTGGGATTTTATTATACCGCTAATGCCTTAGGACGTTTGTTGGGTACCATTCTTTCTGGTTTTCTTTATCAAAGTTTCAGCACTAACCAAGATGGCTTACTTGCTTGTTTATTTGTTTCATTTTTGTTGGCAATACTGGCTGCTTTATTTATTAAACGTGTTTAATTATTTATTAAATTAAGAACAAATTAAAGGCAAATCAACAGTGAATTTAATAGCGCTGGTTTTCTGTAAGAATCACTTTATACTGGTTTGATACTAATAATATCCAAAGGTCAGTGGCATTGCTATTTAAGCGATTTGCAAAGTTTTTGTTCGTTCTGTTTTATTTTATCTTCGTTGCAAAAACGAGTTTAGCTGCTGCTGTTCAAAATCAAGAAAAGGGCATTTCAGGCTTTGAAGATGCTGCTCTAAAGATTGAAAAGCTGGTTGATAGTAATACTCCTTTAGCGCAATCTCAATTGGAAAAGTATGGTGAGCGCTTTAATGAGTTATCTCTAAAACAACAAATCACCTATCAGCACTTGTTAACTGATATTTATATTCTACAAGGTCAATTTCATTTAGCTAAACAAGCCGCCACGGATGGTTTATCGCTAACATTGAAACTTTCTAGCCCCAGTTTATTAATTTCTGAATTGCTTTATAACCGAGGTTTTGCCTATGAAAGTATCGGCGAAACTGTACTCGCGGCTAAAGATTATGAAAGTGGTCTAGAGTTAGCGAAATCACTTCATGATAACGTTTTAATTGCCACGGGCTTAGTGAATTTAGGGGCAATATATTACCTTACAGATCGCTATGAAAATTCTTTAATAGTATTAAATGATGCATACAATATTGCTAAGCAAACAGATGATGAAGAACTAAAAGGCTCGGTAAATTCTGAGCTAGGTATTCTATATGCTTATCTGGATAGAAATAAGCAAGCAATGGTTTATTATCAACAATCTTATCAGCACTATAAGAATGCGAATAAAACCATTTTATCTTTGAATTCCTTAGTTAATATTGGTATGAATCATTTATCTGAAAAACAATATGAACAAGCTATAACAGCTTATGAAACTATTATTGATGAATCTGATGGTTTTACCCTTAATCAAATTATGTACAGTACCTATTCGGGCTTATCTTGGGCAAATTTAAAGAAAGAAGATCCTAACCCTGAAGCAAGTTACCAGTATTTGTTGATGTCAAAGCAATATATGGGGAGCATTGAACAATACGATATTGAATTGCAATACTATGTAGATGAAGCTTTTGTCTTGTTTGAGCTTGAACGTTTTGATGAAGCTATCGACAGTATCGCAAGAGTGGAGAATATTCTGGCAAAACAAATGCCGCTAGGTCACTTAAAAATGCAATACCGTATTAGTATTGTTAACTTAAAATCTAAAACATATTTTAAGCTAGGGCATTACCAACAAGCATATGAGTTACAAGAACAAAGATTATCATTAACTCGGCTGTTGCGTGATGAAAAATATACTCAATCTGTTGCTGAAGTACGATTAACTCTTGAGGCTAAAGAAGCTGATTTACAAAAGAAAATATTGAAAAACAAACAAACATTACAAGAAATATCATTATTAGAAGCAGAGAAAAAACAAGAACAACAAAAATTATATCTGTTTTATATCGCAGTGGTCGCATTGCTATTTGCATGGCTACTGGTTAAGTTGATTCAAGGCCAGCGTAGGTTACATAAAGCTTCTAGCGTAGACGTGTTAACAGGTATTGCTAACCGTAGAGAATTGATGAGAAAAGGGAGAAAGTTACTTCATCAAGCTAAAGTTAAAAAAGCTGATTTCAGTGTTTTCATGATCGATATAGACAACTTTAAAAAAGTAAATGATCAATTTGGTCATAGTACTGGCGATTTGGTACTGAAAAAAGTCGTTGAACTTGGTGAAGAGTTAATGCGAAAAACAGATGTTTTTGGTCGATTTGGTGGCGAAGAGTTTGTCGCTTTTTTACCAAATACTTCTACTTCCCAAGCTAAAATGATTGCAGAGCGTTTTCGTGTCTCAGTAGAAGAATATCCTTGGCAAATTTGTCATGACTCACAAGAACCGTTTACTCTAAGTATTAGCATTGGTGTTGCCAATAGTGTCGATTTTTCTGATGAAGACTCATCTGATTTAGTAACATTAATTAATAAGGCTGATAGCTTGCTTTACAAAGCGAAAGAGCAAGGCCGAAACAAGGTGTGTACCTAATGGCTAAGCTTTTAATTATCCCACTTTTTTTGATAATTAGTGTTATTTGTAGTTTGTCTATCGCAGCATCAAATGAAAATGATGAAAGCAAAATTTTAACCCAAGTTAATGAGTTTACTCTTCGTGAAGATATCGTTGCTTTAGTTGAGCTATCAACAAGCTCTCCCATTAAAGCAAATAAAGTGATGCAAAAGATAGTGGTAGATACTTCCACCTTTAATTATGCCGAGCAGTATTTAATTCTATTGGTAAAAGCGAAAATAAAACAGCATGAGCAGCAACATGAAGATGTTATTTTGTTAATCGAAGAAGCAAAATTATTGAGGAAACATATTGCTGAAAACCAGTTAGATTTGCCTTTTTTTTCTAATGCCAATTTTGTTTTGGCTAATAGTTATGCAGCAATAAAAGATTTTGATAATGCTTATCAAAATAAGAAAGCTTTTGTAGATGATTACAATGATTATAGTGATGCAAAACGTGAAAGTACCCTTGATAAATTAACTGAAAAATATGCAGTTGCAGATAAAATAGAAGCAAATAAATTACTTGCTAATCAAAATAAGTTAAAAGAATTACGTATTGGTGATGTACACAAGCAACAACAAGATCAGCAGAAGACGTTTCTTTTAATTTTCTGTACTATTTTATTGTTTGTTTTATTATTTTTACGACAACTTAAAGTCAGAAGAAAGTTAATACTTCTGGCAAAAACTGATAGCTTAACCGGTTTATTAAATAGAGCTGCTTTATTCAATCAGGGGCAAAAGCTAGTTAAAATCGCTAGAGAACAGCAACTTGAATTAAGTGTTTTGCTTTTTGATATTGACTATTTTAAATTAATAAATGACGAGTTTGGCCACCCTGTTGGAGATTTAGTTTTAGAAAAAATAGCGCTACTTGTTAATGAAACAATGCGTTCACGTGATATTTTTGCTCGTTTGGGAGGAGAAGAGTTTGTCGCCATGTTGCCCAGCACTGACATTGACCAAGCTAAAGCTATTGCTGTACGAGTGATGGAAAAAATAGTTCAATATAACTTTAGTGACTTAGGGGTAAATAGTAACATCACGTTAAGTATCGGCGTTGCTAACATAAAAGATACCAATGCTGAATTTGATGATATTCTACATGCAGCTGATTTAGCTATGTACCAAGCTAAGGCGCAAGGGCGAAACCAAATGGTTAGTTATGAAAGTATTGCTAAAGATCAAGAAAGGCGCCAGCTCTAACTTTTCAAGTTCACTTGGCTATTAAAATCATATAAGCTGTGTTTTATATCCATTTATAAGAAAAATAAATCCCATTTTATTTGTGATGAAATATTTACGGGAATAGGAAAATCATTTCATGTCTGATGTGCTCGAATATAGTCCAGACGGGGTAGAACAGGTTCCCCTAAGACGTTTTACTGAAGAAGCTTATTTAAACTACTCTATGTACGTTATTATGGACAGGGCCTTGCCACACATTGGTGATGGTTTGAAGCCAGTACAACGTCGTATTGTTTATGCTATGTCGGAACTTGGTTTATCGGCTGCGGCTAAATATAAAAAATCTGCTCGTACTGTTGGTGATGTGTTGGGTAAGTTTCACCCTCATGGTGATAGTGCCTGTTACGAAGCTATGGTATTGATGGCGCAGCCTTTTTCATATCGTTATCCTTTAGTTGATGGTCAAGGTAACTGGGGTGCACCTGACGATCCTAAATCTTTTGCTGCAATGCGTTATACCGAATCGCGTTTGTCACGTTTTAGTGAAATATTACTTGCTGAGCTCGGTCAAGGAACGGTTGATTGGGTGCCAAACTTTGATGGCACCATGAATGAGCCAAAAACACTACCCGCTCGTTTACCTCATATTATGCTCAATGGTATAACGGGGATAGCGGTAGGTATGGCAACGGATATTCCTCCTCATAATGTACGTGAAATTGCGGATGCTTGTGTGCACTTAATTGAGCAACCTAAAGCAGAAGTTGCCGATTTATTAGAATTTGTTAAAGGTCCAGACTACCCTACCGATGCTGAAATAATAACGCCTAAAGCTGATATTGAAAAAATTTATCAAACCGGGCGTGGCAGTATAAAAATGCGTGCCGTTTATGACATTGAGCAAGGAGAAGTTGTCATTACTGCTTTGCCTCATCAAGCTTCTGGAGGAAAAATATTAGAGCAAATTGCTGGACAAATGACAGCAAAGAAATTACCTATGGTAGTTGATCTTCGTGATGAATCTGATCATGAAAACCCAGTGCGCTTAGTGGTTGTTCCTCGTTCAAACCGTGTTGATATTGAACAATTAATGCAGCATTTGTTTGCGAGTACCGATTTAGAAAAAAGCTATCGCGTTAATATCAATATGATCGGTTTAGACAATCGTCCAGCGGTCAAAAACCTACTAGAAATTTTATCTGAGTGGCTTGAATATCGCCGAGAAACTGTGCGTCGACGTTTGCAGTATCGCTTAGATAAAGTGCTTGCACGTTTACATATCCTAGATGGTTTATTAGTTGCTTATTTAAATATTGATGAAGTCATTGAGATCATCCGAGGTTTTGATGATCCAAAAGCAGAATTGATGTCTCGCTTTGCTCTATCTGAAATTCAGGCTCATGCCATTTTAGAAATTAAACTAAGACAGCTAGCTAAGTTAGAAGAAGTTAAAATTCGCGCTGAGCAAGATGAGTTGCGTGAAGAGCAGGAATATTTAGAAAAAATTCTTAACTCAAAAGCGCGCATGAGCACGCTAATGAAAAAAGAAATTCTTAGCGCCGCTAAAGAATATGGTGATGATCGTCGCTCTAAATTGGTAGAGCGTAGTGAATCAAAAGCATTAACCGAAAAAGATCTTGTGCCAAGTGAGCCAGTAACGGTGGTGGTATCAGATAAAGGTTGGGCACGTTGCGCTAAAGGTCATGATATTGATGCGACAGCTTTAAATTATAAATCAGGAGATGATTATCTATGTTCAGCAAAAGGTCGTAGTAATCGACCTGTGGCATTTATTGACTCATCAGGGCGAGCTTTTACTACCGACGCACATACTTTGCCAACGGCACGAAGCCAAGGCGAACCATTAACAGGGCGCTTTAATTTAGCTGCCGGTGAAAACTTTGTTCATTGTATTATGGCTAATGATGAAGACAAATACTTGTTAGTGAGTGATGCTGGTTATGGTTTTGTCGGTTGCTTTAGCGATATGATCAGCCGTAATAAAAATGGTAAAGCAATGATTTCTTTACCACAAGCAGCAAAAGTATTAACACCACAATTAATAGAAAATATTGATAATGAGTCTTGCCTTGCTATAACTACTGAAGGGCGAATGTTGGTATTTCCTGTGAAAAATTTACCAGTGCTTAGCAAAGGCAAGGGTAATAAAATCATTAATATTCCATCAGCAAGAGCAAAAGCGCGTGAAGAGTTTGTAACTATACTTGCTATTGTGCCGGATGGTGCTTCGGTAACTCTTCATGCAGGACGTCGTAAGCTTACCTTAAAACCAGCGGATATTGAGCATTACTGTGGTGAAAGAGGACGCCGAGGAAATAAGCTTCCACGCGGTTTACAACGTGTAGATCAAGTGGATGTTGAATTACCTAAAGTCAATATAGAGCCACAAGCAGAACAAGACGCTACTAGTACTGATGAAGCAACCCCCACAGCAGACTCATAAAGATTACTTGTTTATATCAGGGGAATAGAGAATTCTCCTGATACCCAAGCATATTGAAGTGGCTTGGGTATATATCCTTTCATTGATCAATATCAACTAAGATGCAAATAACAATTGTTTTCATTGTCTCTTTTCTCATTTAAGCGTAGAATGCAAATAATAGTAATTCTCATTAACTTTTAGCTATTGCCTCTTAGATGATACTCTAGGGATGCAGTAACAATAAAATTTGAGAATGTTCCATTTGTATTTAACTGATCACTTTATTTGTTTTTTTAAATATGTAGTGATAGGTGCAATGATAAGGTAAAGAAATGACTTTAGTTGATGTAGCAAAAAATCAAGTTGTTAAAATTAGTGCCCTACCACTTGACGAAACACTGTCGGCTCAATTATTAGAGCAAGGCTTTGCTTTACGCACTGAAGTGGCTTTAGCCCATAAAGCTCCCTTTAATGGCCCATTAGCATACCGACTTCATAATACAAAAATAAGTATTCAACGCTCTATAGCTGAGCAAATTCAAGTTGCTACAGCTTAATATTGTATAGGTTGAACTTAAGTTCGACAGTTTTAAATATAGCCGCATTCAGTAAATGTTATATGAGTTTTTTTCATGAGTTGTTGTTCTAGTTCTTCATCATCTGCAGAAGTCACATTACCCTCCAAAGGTTTGCATTATGCTCTGGTTGGTTTCGCTAATTCAGGCAAAAGTACACTATTTAATCTACTAACATCTCGCCATAAAAATGCAGTTAAGCAAAATGTTGGTAATTTTTCTGGTATAACAGTCGCGGCAAAAAAATCACCACTTAAGTTAAATAATATCGATGCCTTTCTTTCAGATTTACCTGGTTTAAACTCACTTACACAACGTGGTGAACAAGGGCAAGATTTAACTATTTCGCAACAATTTATTCAACAAAATGATATTGATTTTTTGATCAATGTTATTGATATTAATCAAATAAGTCGCCAACTTTACCTTACAACTCAGTTACTTGAACTGGGGGTGCCTATGGTTGTGGTGTTGAATAAAGTTGACAGGAAAAAACATCAATGGGTTGATATTGATAAACTCAGTGATGAATTAGGTTGTCCTGTTGTTGCTATTAGTGCCCAAGATAAAAGCTCACTTGAAATTGTTGAGCAAAAATTATTAGTTTGCTCTGCGCAAACTAAATCAACTAAAAATCAGGAACAGTCACCAGAGAATAACTCTGCCATTCAAGCCAGACAAGATTATGTTGGTGATATTCTTAGCCGAGTTAGTGTCACTGGTGGCGAAGCCCATTTTTCCGATTCGTTAGACAATATAGCACTGCATCCCATTACCGGGGTGCCGATATTTTTAGGGATGATGTATTTGCTGTTTATGTTTGCAATTAACGTCGGTAGTGCCTTCATTGATTTCTTTGATATTCTAAGTGGTACCCTTTTTGTTTCTTATCCGCTTTATTTTCTAGAACCTTTAGGTTTACCTCAGTGGATCCTTACTATAGTTGAAGGTGTGGGTAGTGGCATCCAAACAGTGGCTACTTTTATTCCCGTTATCGCCTGCTTATTTATCGGTTTATCTTTACTAGAGAGCTCTGGTTATTTGGCTCGTGCCGCTTTTGTCGTTGATAGCTTAATGCAAAAGATTGGCTTGCCGGGCAAAGCGTTTGTGCCTCTTATTGTTGGTTTTGGTTGTACTGTGCCAGCGGTAATGTCAGCGAGAGTGCTTGATAGTGAAAGAGAGCGTATAACGACTATTATGATGGCGCCGTTTATGTCATGTGGGGCACGTTTACCTGTTTACGCCTTATTCGCCGCTGCATTTTTTCCAGAAAGTGGTCAAAATTTAGTTTTTCTGTTGTATTTAATTGGTATTGCTGCCGCTATTTTTACAGGTTTCTTATTGAAGAAAACAGTGCTTTCTGGTACCAGTTCACTCAATATAATGGAATTACCTCCTTATGAAGTGCCCCGTATATCTGCAATCGTGAAGCGTGTATGGCAACGCACTTCTGGCTTTGTTACTGGAGCAGGTAAAACTATTGTCATAGTGGTGACTCTACTTAACTTTTTAAACTCAATTGGCACTGACGGTAGTTTTGGCCATCAAGATAGTGAAAAGTCAATTTTGAGTCAAAGTGCTCAAGTGGTTATGCCAATATTAGCACCAATGGGAATTAAAGAAGAAAATTGGCAAGCAGGAGTAGGAATTATTACCGGGATTTTTGCTAAGGAAGTATTAGTTGCAACTTTCAACAGTTTGTATTCTCCTTCAAGTGGTGTTGATGAAGGTGAACCTTCAATCGTAACAAGTTGGCATGAAGCTACTGAGAGTATCAAAGAGAATCTACTAGGCATTGCCCCTGATGATCCTTTGGGTATTGATGTTGGTGACTTGAGCGACCTAGCAGCTGTTGCTGTTGAGCAAGATGTTGAATTAAGTACCTATCAAATAATGCAAGCGGCCTTTGTTGGTCAGTTAGGTGCCTTTAGTTATTTACTCTTTATTCTTTTATACACGCCATGTGTTGCTGCTATGGGCGCGATTAAAAATGAGGTTGGTACTCGCTGGGCTGGTTTTGCGGCTATTTGGAGTTTCTTACTCGCTTATTTAATGGCAACGTTGTGCTTTCAAGTGGGCAACTTTTTCGTCGCCCCTCTGATGGCAAGTATTTCAATTGCCGCTGTATTGTTGTGTTTTGCAGGTATATATTTCTGGTTGAAACATCAAGGGCGCAAGGTGCTAACTATTCCAATTTCTGTGAGTTATTCATAAGCTAAAATTTATTCCCTATAAATGCTGCAATTGATGTTTTCTTTATATAAACTAAAAAGACAGCGCTGTCTTTTAGCTAACTATGGAAAATAAATATATGTTTAGGAAAGTATCGAACTCCCTTGTTTCATTTTTAATCATCACTTCTATTGCACTTTTAGGCTGTAATAGTACAGAGCAAACGAAAACTAATAATGAAGAACATCCCGATACAGCCGTGATAAATACCGCTATAACTTTAGATGATCGAAGTTATGATCTTCTTGAGTTAGAAGGTTTGGCAGAATTGTCATTTAAAGCATATTGGCCAGTTGATGCTGAATTGTCTGAGGCCGAGATTGAAGCTATTTTAAGTAGTTTATTGGCAATAAATAGAGCATTGAATGAACATATTAATTTATCGCTATCGTCATTTAGAAATAAAAGTATTGTATTCACACCTATCACTAATGCTTCTCATAGTGATGTTCAATTTACTCAAAATGATGGTGAACAACTGCAAGTAACTTTCCCTAATGACGTTATCGTTATAGATGAGTATTTTTCTCAAAAAGTCTTAAGCTTTTTTTATATTAGCGAGCGAGCTAAACAAACTAAAGAGACAGATCTATTTAGTGAAATTATTACGCAAGGATTAGCACTACATTTTATTGAAGAGGCTTTTGAAACAAATAATTTATACCAGAGTGTATCTTTAGCTGAAAATGAACTAGCTGCGGCATTAACTCAAGTAAGATCTGCCCTCAATGATGACTCATGGCACAGCGATTGGTTTGAACCTGATGGTATTGCGGCTCCGGTTGGTTATTACTTGGCTGCCCAACATTTTAGTCATTATCCTGGTAGCTATGCTAGCAATACCTTAAGTTTGAAGAGCGATATCTTTACATCATGGTTAGATAATCCTTCAAATGCTGTTCATAAATTAGAGCAGTATGTTCGCACTGATGATGTTGATAACCAGGTAAAAGTGAGTGAATTAACGCGCCAAGCAAATAAGTTTTTTGGCAGTTATTTTTTAGAAGGTTATAACGAAAAAAAATTAATAGCGCTAACGTTCGATGATGGGCCATCACAGTACACAGCAAAAATTCTTGATGTATTAGAGCAAGCAGATGTTAAAGCTAGTTTTTTCTGGCAGGGTTCTCGCTTGGCTAGTTATACCAGCGTAATAGAGCGTACCCTCATCGCTGGACACACTATTGCTAATCATAGTTGGAACCACCCACACAGTGGTGATTTTTCAACACAAACATTATGGCAACAGCAAGTACAGAAAATGAATGAACAAATGCAGGCCTTATTCGGTATTATTCCTAGGTTTTATCGGCCACCTTATGGCGAAATCAGCGATGAGCAAGTGACATTTCTTGAACAAAAAGGGATGAAGGTTATGCTGTGGTCGGTAGATTCACGGGATTGGAATCCAGAAACTAATACTGTTGAGCATATTCGAAGTGAAATTATAAACCACCAACATGCTGAAATGATAACCTTGATGCATGACAGTGGCGGAAATAGGCAAAATACTGTTGATGCTTTGCCTGCGATAATAGAACATTATCAAAATCAGGGATACCGCTTTGTAAATTTGCAAACTTTGTTAGGGATCAGTGATAAGGGGTAAAGGTGGTGATATAGTTTTGTTAATTGTTTTAGTTTATACAAATGGACCACCGACATGACTAATATAAAACGTATTGCTATTTTAACTAGTGGTGGAGACGCTCCGGGAATGAATGCTGCTATTCGTTCGGTTGTGCTTGCTGCACATCACTATCATGTAGATGTTGTCGGATTTTATCATGGTTTCAATGGTCTTATTTGTATTGAAAACATTAACCAAACGAAGCTTTTAACCTTATCTGATGCTAACAATATTATTCATCGTGGCGGCACTATGTTGAAAAGCGCCCGTTGCCCCCAAATGTTAACCAAAAACGGTTTAATACAAGCAGCGAAAACATTAACCTTAGAAAACATTGACGCTTTAATTGTTATTGGCGGTGATGGCTCTTTCAATGGTTTGCTCGATTTAAAAAATTATTGGCAAGGGCAACTTATCGGAATTCCGGGCACTATAGATAATGATCTTGATGGCACAGACTTCACCATCGGCTTTGCCACTGCCGTTAATACCGCTATTGAGGCTATTGATAAAATTCGTGATACTGCCGATGCTTTTGAACGTATTTTTATTGTTGAGTTAATGGGGCGACACAGTGGTCATATAACGTTCAATGTTGGGATAGCATGTGGCGCAGAGCAAGTATTATCTTTTGAAAATTTCTCAGTTGATGATAAACAAACAAAACTTCAACAACTTGCTGATGAAATAAAAACCGCGCAAGAAAATCGTCATAACAGTTATATTATAGTGATTGCAGAAAACTTATGGCCGGGCGGCGCTATAGAGCTAGCTAAAGATTTGAAGCAAAAAGCAAAGATTGATTGCACTGCCTGTGTGTTAGGGCATATTCAACGCGGTGGTTCGCCAGTACCTAAAGATAGGTTATTGGCGACAAAAATGGGTGTTGCCGCTGTGCAGGCTATCATTGAAGGTGAGAGTAATATTATGATTGCAGAGCAGAATAGCGCTATATGCCACATCGCGCTAGAGGATGCAATCAAACATCATAAAGTGGTTAATCAACAATTAGTTGATGCCCAAGAAAATATTTTAGCCTTGACCGCACAAAATCAATATTAGTTGTTTTATTCTTAGTGGCTTTATTATCAGTGATTTACTAACTGTAAAGATAATGAAAAGCTACTGCCTTGACCTAATTTACTATCAACGAAGACTTCAGAGTTTAAAATTTTGCTCAATTTTTGACTAATAGCTAAACCTAGGCCCGAATGAGCTGTGTTATCTTCAATAGCATTACTTGCACGGTATCTGGCATCAAAAATATAAGCGATATCTTCTTTACTGATACCAGAGCCATTATCGGTTACCGCAATTTTTATTTTATTTGCTAACTGACTAACAATAATAGCAACTTCACCGTCTTTATTGGTATGTCTAATGGCGTTTTCCAACAAGTTTGTGATGATGCGTTCAAGTTTAGCTATATCTGAATAAACAATAAAACGACACTCTTGTGGTTGTAGGCTCAAACTAATATTTTTTTCTTTTGCTTTAAGCGAAAATTTAGCAATAATATCATGGAGTAACTCACCTACAGCAAAGGTTTCTAAGCTAACAGCCACTTGACCATCTTCTAAATGAGCTAATTCAAAAATTTGATCAATCAGACGTTTTAGTTGCATGCCATTTCGCTGTGCTGTGGTTATATAATCTGCACGTTCAAACTCCGTTAACTCTTCACCTTTAATGACCATTGTTTCAATATAGCCCTGCATGGTTGCCAATGGGGTACGTAAGTCATGAGATAAATGTGCTAATAATTCTCTTCTAATGCGATCGTTTTCGGTTAATTGAGAAAATTGCTGATTAATTTGTTTTACCATGGCATTAAAGGTGGCGCCAAGCATATGTACTTCATTATTTTCAGAATTTTTCCAGTGAGTTAATGCGACTTTGGATTGATCAAATTTTACCTTATTAATAGCCTTTATCTCACTCGCTAGCTGTTTTATAGGTGCTGTAAAATAACGGAATACTGCTAATAAAATTAATAGAAGAAGCAATAAAGAGCCAATAAATAAAGTGCCGTATTGTTGTAAGTGTTCGTCATTTTTTGCTTGGCTAAAAATAGAGTCATAAATTTCACCGCCAATGATGATATATAAATAGCCTTGTAAATTGTCACCGCGATAGATGGGAGCGGCTGAGAATATTTTTTGTTTGCTTAGGCTTCTAGGATCATCACCAAAAACCGGTACGGCATTAGGATTTGAGATCAAATTAACAAGCGGGCTTAATTCAACTTTCTGACGTTTTATTTTACTGGCATCAGCAGAATAGGTAATAACATTGCCAGCAGGATCAAGAAAATAAAACTCAAACGCAGGACCTAATAACATCAAGGTATGAAATAAATTCTTTAATGCTGCTTTATCATATACGCCATCTTGTAACAGCGGATTATCATGAGCTAAGTGCTCAGCAAGCTGGCTATGTAATTTCTGCTCAGCTTGAAATTTGGAGTACTCGGCCAAAGAATTACTCCAATAAAAAAGCAATGATGCCAAGATGATAAAAGCACAACATATTGATAGAGCGAGCCGTTGGTAAAGTGAAAATTTCATGGAAAAACTCTTCTTAAATATTAGAATCTGTTGATTTACATACATTGAGTCATCCCCAATAGTTAATAAACGCCGGCAGAATTTAGCTTATAACCTACACCCCATACTGTTTGAATTATTTTGGGCTCAGCGCAATTTTCTTCTAGTTTATTTCGCAAACGATTTATATGAGAGTTTACAGTGTGCTCATAACCACTATGGTTGTAACCCCATACTCCATCGAGTAATTGGGCTCTAGAAAATACCTGATCAGGGTTTTTACATAAATAATCAAGTAACTCAAACTCTGTAGACGTTAAGTTGATTGCATTATCTTTATAAGTGACTTGATGATAACGTTGATCAACTAATAGCTTACCTATACACGTACTGCCATTGTTTCGTTTGACGTTGTTGATGTTATTTTCAGTTTCATTTGTTTTACTTCTATCTGTTAATGCATGAGTTCGCCTTAATTGTGTACGCACCCTTGCTTGCAATTCCCTGATACTAAAAGGCTTTGTCATGTAATCGTCAGCCCCTAATTCAAGCCCAAGTATTCTGTCAGTTTCAGATGTCTTTGAGGTCAGCATTAAAATTGCCTGCAACGGTTTTTCTTGACGAATTTGGCGGCAAATGTCTAATCCGTTGATGCCAGGCAACATGACATCCAGCATGATCAACTGATAATTTTGTTTAAGTGCTTGTTCAAGTCCTTGTTGTCCATGACAACAAATATCGCTATTGATATCTAATTCAGATAAATGCACTTGAATTAAATTGGCAATATCGAATTCATCTTCAACTATTAAAACATTATCTTTCATATTATTGGCCAGTTAGTAGAACTTGGTATAACTAACTGACCAAGTTCATCTTACTTTGTTCGTGTTATGGATAATTTTATTGCAGGGTTATCAAAGCGATGTGCCTGCGTTAAAATTGAACTAGATAACCCATCATCTTGGCTAACAACACCTGAATGCAAAGCAACAAAGTCAACATCATTTCGAGTTTCATCAAAACCGATGCCACCGTCTGCTGGGCCGGGTATCGTACCCATAGCTTCACTGTTGGCTTCAGTCCCAGAATCATAAACATTTAAGTTCCAAGATTTAACGTCATCTATTGCCATAGTAGATATATCTACTCCAGTAAGACCCGTGAAAGCATCATTTGTATTCACCAACATTGTCGCAGCAGTGAAAAAAGTTGCATTTCTGTCTGTAGTGCTAACTTCAATAGTGCTTGCTAAGCCAGGAATTACAACATCTTCACCAGAATTTGAGGCAAGAGCGTTACTATCTGAAATAAAATCACTATTATCGCCACTTTCGGCTAATTTCTCTAACGCTTGAGAAGATGCTTCACCTGTCATCCACATTTTACTATCGTTGTGCAAAACGATGGCAACTGGCGAAAGAGGCTGCGCATAAGTTAAATTAGTTACGGTAACTGAATAACTGTATTCTGCTGGCTCAGGTGGCGGTGGAGGTGGTTCAACTACACTATTGTTATCGCTTCCACAGGCAGACAGAAGTAATAAACAGGTTGTTATGGTAATCAGATTGCTTTTTTTAATAGGATGCTCTATTACTCGATTTTTAATTGAAGAAAAGGTCAACATGTTCTTCTCCTTATTGAATTGTAATAGTTAACTTAGCTACTGGGTTTAACCAACGGTGGATGCTGTTGTTTAAATCACTTTTTCCGCCATCCATGTCATCATCACCTAGGTTTCCGCGATGAATATGTACCATGGTGTTGCTTTCTGTATCAGTAACTCCCATGCCATTTGTCCCTGAATCCCCACCCGGTGCAGCAGGAATACCTAATACGCCTGGCGCACCACCACCATTAACTAATTCATTATTGGCTTCAGTTCCGGCATCATAAGCATTCAAATTTATGGTGTAAGTGCCTGCCTCAGTTGGGATCTCCCAGCTGTCTAAACCAACAAAGCCATCATTTGAAGGTAGGATCATTGTGACCATTGATAAATGCGTGTTGGCACTATCGTTAGTTAATGTGTAAGTTGTTGACATACCAGGAGCTAATAGACCAGCTGCGGGGTTTTCACTGTTATTTGCATCAGCATTGCCTAACATGCTAACTAACCCTGAAATATCTCCACCTTCTGCCATCATTTGTATCTCTGCGGTTGCAGCTTCACCAGACATGAACATTTGAGTGTCGCTGGTATGAGCTGAAGTAAGTATTGGCGTGAAGTGTAACCCTTGGGTTAAGTTTGTTACTGTAATTGACATGTCTTGTGCCATTGCGGTTGAACTAGCAAAAATCATTGCACTGGCGCCGAGTAAAGCATTTATTCTTTTAGATGTTGTTTTCATAATTGTGCATACCTTTCTTGAAGTTTTGTCATGAGTTTTAAAATTCAAGATAAAGTATGTAGGGGAATTATTGTGGTAAGGTCACAAACTTATCACGATTTGATTACTTAATTATCACAAAGTTATCACAAACATAATTATACCATTCAGTATAAGAAAGTGATCGCTTAGCGAGAATTTAAAGGCTTAGAGGCAAGGCATTGATTTCGAAATGTAATTTAGCTAGCGCTATGTATTGATAGGGAGTGTTAAAGTAAAACATGCACCAGACAATTGCTCTCCATTGCTTGCGGTAATAGTCCCTTGATGCCAATCTAACACTTTCACGCAGATGGCTAGCCCTAGGCCAAAGTGACCTTGCTCACGTGAGCGTTCAGCTTCAAGCTTAACGAATGGGGTGAAAATAATGTCAAGCTTGTCACTAGCAATGCCTTTACCATCATCTTCAACCTTAATTATCAATGCTGTGTCCGTATTTGTTAATGTTAATGAAACTTGTTTGTTAGCAAAACCAATGGCATTACTAATTAAGTTAACTAGTGCACGATAACACCAATGGTAATCTAGTATATATTGAATATCTTGGCTAGTTGCAGACAATTTAACAAAGACTTGTTTTTGCTTAGCGAGCATTTGGCAGTCGTTAATGGCTGAATTTATAAGTTTGTTTACGTTTGTGGTTTGCTTTTTAAGGTGTAATGCTTGGCGTTCCATTGAAGCGTATTCGAGAAAAGCGCTGGTCATCTCTTCCATATTGGTTAGCTCGCTATCCATACGAATGAGATAGCTATCTTTCTTCTCAACAGTATTGCTATCAATAGCGGCTTCCAAACCAAAACGAAGACAAGCAATCGGCGTGCGAATATCATGAGATAAACTACGAGCAAGAATTTTGTTATCCGCTACTAGTTTTTCAATTTGACTCGCCATGTTATTAAAGCTTTTTTCTAGCATATTTATGTATGAAAAGCGACTCGGTGTGATGCGAATATCTAGCTGACCATCGCCAATTTTTGCTGCGGCATTATTTAATAGAAATAATCGTCGACTTAAAGGGAAAACCCATAAAATAACAATGGCACAAATACCAAGGTATAAGGCTAAGGTTAAAAGAAAGTTAAAGGGCTGATTTTCTTCTAGTTCTAAGGGGAAGTTGATCTGGAGTAAGTAGCTAGGATGTTGTTCAAGTTTTTTTAATAAATATTGATCATCTTGAGATGCTAATAGCAGTCCGCCATTATCGGTTAGTTGGCTCAGTAAAGATTCAGGCAGAGCAATATCATTACTTAATACTAAATGACTATCAATTTTATACTGTCGTTGGAACTCTCTAACGGTCTCAGGAAGAGCTTTTTCAAGTTGCCCATTTAGCTGTTGAGCAAGGCCTTGAAGTAACTGGCGGTATAATAGGGTATTATTATTTTCTTGCTCATTTTGCTCTCCTGAGGCTGCATGTTCAGCAAGTTTATCTAACCCCCAACCAATAAAGAACAGCGAGCTAAGTACGGTAAAAATAATACTTAAATAAAGGCCTCGCATTACTACTTTGTTTCCTTATTTTCATCTGGTTGCTCGTCATTACCCCATGCATCACTGACAAATAAATAACCTTTTCCCCACACGGTTTTAAATTTTTTTGGTTTTTGAGGATCATCGTTAAATAATTTTCTTAAACTAGATAACATCACGTCAAAACGTCTGTCTTGACCGTCATAATCGCGTTTTTTTAGTGCTCTAAAAACCGAATCTCTATCAACAACACTGCCTGCTCGTTCAGCTAAAAAGGTTAAGAATGCAAACAAACTTGAAGACAATTCTATTTCTTGACCGAGATAAGTTATCCGTTTGGCTTCTTGATTAATAGTGAGTTCGCCAAAGGTTAGCAGGTTGTTATCAGTTGAATCTTGCTGCTTACTTGATAATTGTCTATTGATTCTCGCAAGTAAAGCTCTAGGTCTAACAGGCTTGATAACATAATCATTTGCTCCGGCTTCAAGGCCTATTACCTCGTCAAATTCATCAGCTCTGGCGGTTAACATTATAATAGGTGTCTGGCAGTATTGACGAATTAGGCGGCAAACTTCTATGCCATTTAAACCAGGCAACATTACATCAAGCAGTACTAAATCAATCATGTCTGTTTTTATTTTATCTAAAACAAGATCGCCGCGCTCAACATGGATAACATCAAAATTCTGTTCGGATAGATATTCACCAACCCAGTTAGCTAAACTGATATCATCTTCAACCAATAAAATAGTACTCATTTTTTTACCTTCGATTCAACATTAACCTTTGACTCAACACGACTAAAACAAACGCCAACGACGCCTTCTTGTTGTTTTTTTATGTAACCAACTTACCACTATTTCTGTTTCTGCAAGTAAATGATCACCTTTTAGAGTACGCAATTGATAAGTTAGGTTATCGTGAGATTCAAACTCTAAACTTGTCTGTCCTTTCTTACTTTTTGACCAACACATTAATTTTTCCTTGTTCAGGGCCGGTTCGTTTCTTACTTGATAAAGACAAAGGGTTTGCGCTGTCTGATTTTGCCAAAGTATCGTAATTGTTGCAAAACAATCACGCCCTTGGCGTAATGTGACGCATTGCTGAGGTTGTACGTTAAACGTTATATCAGCCGAGATAACTGGTATTTCTTCAGCTTTTACCAATAAAACAAATAAGTTAAAGAGTGTAAAAACAAGCAGAGCAAATCCTTTGCAAACGCTAGAATACATAAAGTACTCCAACCATAAACTGGGTTAACTTATTTTTATCAACTAATGGACTTTGTTTTATGTCGTTAGAATAAAAACTTTGGGTGATACCTGTATTAAAAGACCAACTTTGTGATAAAGGATATTGTGCATAGATTTCTAGTTGCGCCCTAAAACCGCTATCGGCGTTATATAAAGGCCGGCTACTGCTTACTTCATCAGCATCAACACCAATATAATAATCAACAAGCGCTTGATCATAATAGGTAAGACCTGCACCAAAATAAATATCCCAGTTGCGGTAGGGGAGTAAATAGCTATAAAAACTATCTATAATTACTCCTGTTGCATCGTCATCTTGGCCATCATCGATAGCATGAGCAGCAGCAACGTCAATATAGAAAATAGCATCATCAAAAAAGTGAGAATAACGTAATGCAATTCCACCTGCAGGATTACGATCATTTAGTCCCGCTAATTCTGGGATGTCTTGTTCTTGATCTTTGATAATTTCATCAGGAGAGTAACCATTAATATAGGCCTTGAGTATGATATCAAGTTGCCAATCTTTTTGAACAGTAATTTGATAACCAAATTCAGCGCTTCCCAGCGCCGTGGAAGATCGTCTAGAGTTGGTTTGTATGAAAAAACCTTTGTAGGACATATCAAGTAATAGCCCTAGTTGGAAATAATCCCAAAGTTCTGTTTGTTCTACATCAGTTAATAATATTTGAGTGTCTACAAGTGAGAGGTCCACCATAAATTGCCATTCAAAAGTATCTTTTACTATTGGCGAATTAGCACTGTTTGGCATGTTATTACTTTCTTGAGCGGCATAACTTGTTGTTGCTACTGAAAAGTAAAAAAGGATAAGAAAACTTGATAATAAATGCTTTAAGGTGAAACGTTTAAATTTTTGAAACAACATATTTAGCAGAAAAACGTAAGTTACAAAGGTGTAAATATGTTACCACAATGTAACTCACTTTTTCTTGGCTCATTGACATGAAAGTGTTTAAAAAGTGTAAGAAAAACTAGCGCTGTTTATCTATTCTTACCGTACTATTGGCTAAATAGATCATTCTAACTTTATCATTTGAATGAAATATCATTTGCTTATCAAAGTCCTGGATCACCATGAATTGCTCGCCACCTTCTACTTTGATCATCAATTCAACTAAGCGTGTGATCACTTTTTTAGGTTGGTTATGACGGTTGTTCGCCATTGAACCACCGATAATTGCGCCTAATATGGTAGCAACATCTTTGCCGCTACCACCGCCAAATTGATTACCAATGACACCACCGATAAGGGCACCACCAAAAGTGTGCCAGCCATTATTTCTATCTCTAATTAACTCTTCTTGATTAATATTACGTACAGAGATCACCGTACCAAATAACACTTTTTCTACTGGCACCGCCTTGTTTCTGTCATAGTCAGCAAAAGCACTGCTTGTGAAGAACAATAGGCTAAATAAAGACAGTATTTTTAGGGATATTAGTTTCATACTATTTCCTACCAACTAACAAATTCTTTTTCTTTAGTTTTACGAATTTCAGTCTCGTCAGCCCATTCGACTAAGCCACTTTTTAAGTCCATTAAGCGCAAGGTGAATTTATAATAAACATCAGCTTTGTCTTTATTAGATTTTACAATACTAGCCAAATTTCCGTAGAGCATATATTGTGCGCCAACTTGTTGGCCAAAGGCTATTGCTTTGCTGGTATCTACCATGCCGCTGTTTTGTTGAAATTCAAGCTGTTCACGTGCCGCAGAAACTCGACCCATATCAACGAAGCGAAATTTACCAGAACGCAATAATTTAGTTGAAATAGAGTCAGTGATTGATTCTGTATCGATATGCTCGCTGGTTTTATTCTTAATACTTTCTACAAATAAAATTGGTCGAGTATTGGCTGTTAATGTGCCAACAACAGGCGATAGTAATAAAGAGTCAGTCATTTGACCTGCGACTTTTTGTAAATCAGTTGAGCCAAAATTAATATTGGTAGTTTCTACTGCACTGGCATCACCATAACGGACTACTGACTTGTTGGTACAGCCGCCTAGCGCGACTAAAGCAATACTCAGGGTGGTTGCTAAAACTATTTTGTTCATTATTATTTCCTTTTTACTTGGTGATATTTAATTTGTAATATGTTCAATTAAAACTTAAAAAACTTTTCAGGTACTTCACGTACATAAAGGCTAAATGTTGATACCTCGGTTGACGGGGCTAAACCTGCAACGGTTGCTGTTTGCATACCGTGTAACTCAAGTGCTTGCCAAGGACTTTTTCCAGCTTCGATGGCAAAGCCGTCTTTGTCAAACCATTGATATTGGTATTGCAGTTGCAATGACTTTTCATAACGACTGGTAAGCGTTAAATTAAGCTGTAATAAATCATTATTGGTGCGTGATTTTATATCGCTTATATAAAGCTTTGCCGCTAGTTGCTCATTGTCTATTTGTAGGTGTTGGTTATATTGCTGTGCTGGCGTTATTTGGCTACTACCAATGCCAGAGGTTACGGGTGGTACATTTTTACATGCAGTAATGAAAAATCCTGTAACAATAAGCACTAGCATAACTGGGTATTTGTTGTTCATGATAAAACTCCTAAGTTGTACCTATTATAGGTTGTAAGTTATAGATTATAGGTTTGGTATTGATTATATGTGCCGATAGCCGTTAGTTTAACCAAGGTGATTTTATTTGGTCTAACTGATACCGTAACTTGTTGGTTTGTGCCATTTATATTGAGCATCAGTTGATGTTCTCCAAACGACATATTCAATCGCAATATCTGAATGCTGTCAGGGAGGGTACTCCAGCTGCGGGTATCAGCCTTTTCTGTTGCAATATTATAAATACTCGCAAAAATATTGCCGACATCGCCTCCTTTGCGCTCCATTTGTTGTCTTATTTCTTCTTTAGCAATTAAGCGGACTACTTGTCTTGTCACTATCATGGGCAATTGATCTTTTAACTGTTTGGCAGCTAAAGATTGCAAACGAACAATTTCTTCAGATTGATAGCTTTTGTTCAGGTAACTCACGCTTAATGGCGAATAATGTTTTAAATTATTCTCGTAACTGGGTAAAGCAACACTGTAAAAACGCATATTATTGTGGCTAGTAAAAATAGGCAGATTGATTGCTATTTCTTGCTTTGGTGCCACTATGCCATTTTCAATAATAAAGAGGACTTGTCCATCTTTCGAATGCTGTTTTGAACTATGCTTTGAATGAGCATTCTTGCTCGTGATTGCTTGCGGTAAGTTTGCTTTCAATAAGGTGATATCATCACTCATATATAAGGAGTTTGCTAAGCGCCATACATCTTGTTGCAAGTAATTATTGTCAGGGTAAATTTCTAACGCTTTTTTATAGTCTATATAGGCATCATTACTTTGGCCTGCGGCTTCATAAAGTAGGGCTGATAAATAAAAAGTGTAAGCATTTTGAAAGCCATTTTTAATATTGCCTATGGTATTGTCCATAGCTGGGTATTGACGAGAAAATTCAGTCATATTTAAGCCTTGCGCTGCCATTTTCTCTTGATAACGATAAATACTTTTGGCATTAGTTGTTAATGCTTGCTCTTGAACTAAGTTAGCACGGCGTACTTCAACTAGTGCACTAGATAAATCTTGCTGGGCTATATAATTTAGTGCTTGGTAGCTATGTAACATACCTTGCTCGTACAAAGGAATATCATATCGGATAGCGTTGTCATTGCTCATTACCGCAGCAACATTTTCAACACCTCTGCTTAGCTCAATTTTGGCGGCAAGCTGAGCCTGTTGAACTAGTTGATAGACTTCTGCAAAGTCTTGTTGGCTTTGCTTATTGTCGTTAGCTAAGTATTCTAAACGTGCTTTTTCTAACAGGCTTAAATTGTAGCTACTATTACTTGGACTCCGCGCTGGAATTAAGCCAATAGCTTGTTGGAAATTACCTTGTTGTTGAGCTTGTTTTACATTATGCATCTGCTGATTATAATTGCTAAATAAATCAGTAAATGATGTTGTACTACAAGCACTCAACAGGGTTATAACCAGTATAAGTAAACAGTTTTTCATAAGAATTTTATGCATGCGATTAGCTTATCGTTTTCATAATATATGGCAAGCTTGTTTATGAATAAAAATGTAAGAAATTGCCGTTGGGCACTGTTTTATGTATTGCATTGTTTTTTACTCCTTTATTTAATTGTTATATGGTTTCAAATAGGCTTAAAAAGTCATATTTAAGCCTATATAAGGGAATATGCCTATATCTTCTTCACCGCTAACAGTGAACTTAGTTGGGCTGTCGTTATCTTCAGGATCATAGTAATAACCAGAGACATTTTTTTGCGCCATAGCGTTGATGACAGCAAATGTCCACTGGGCATTGTACCCCCAATAATGCGTTTTATAATTCGCTTCTAAATCTAGGCGATGATATACAGGCAAGGTTTTTGAATTTACTTCACCATAATTTGGTAAATAATGATCATCATAATCAGGATTGTCTCGTAAACCCATTATTGGCGTATATTTCGCGCCGCTGCGCAGGGTAAAACGCAAACCAAAATTCCAACGTTCATTTAATTCATAGTTAGCAACAACATTGGCTACTAGCGGAGTATCAAGATAATAATCGCTAGTAATATTTGTTAAATCATCGGTGCGATCACTTTTAGACCAACTTAAGGATGCCCAACCAAACCATCCATTTTCTCGCTCTCGTTTTACTAACCACTCAATACCGTGAGCAGTGCCTGAGGTGTCTGCAGAATAGTGAATATCTTCGCCCGAAATCGGATTAATGGTTAGCTCGTCCGTTGAACGAGGTAAGTCAGATAAGGCTTTGTGGTAAATATCAATGGAAGTAAACCATAAATCATTAACATCGTACTCAAATCCAAGTGAGTAATGTGTTGCTTTTGGCGATTCTATTTTCGGATTACCTAGTTTTTTAATAGCAGTATCAATATCGGGAAAGCGACTGTAAGTACCCGCTTTGGCTTTAATGGTTAAACTATCACTTGCTAGCCAATTCAGCGTAAATCTTGGATGAACAAAACTTTGCTTAGTATAGTCATTACGTTCACCGCGAACACCGACAACTAACTGCCAATTATCATTTATATCCCATGTTTCATCGAGATAAATTGCAATATTTTGATTCGACAGTGAAGCATTATCTTGAATACGATCACCTTTATGTTGGCGACAGTCGTTATCAAACTCCGTGCAGTAATAAGGGATAATATCAAAACTATAATCAGCCTCTGATTTGCTGTAATCAATGCCAAAGCCGAGCTTATGATCTTCTAACCAAGCTAATTGATAGAAAAATCTGAGATCATAACTTTCTTCTTCAACCTTAACAAATTGGCCATCACCAAACTTCTCATTAGTTTGATTAACATTATGTCCTACCACTAAATGCATCATTTTGTGATCATCACCATAGTATTGCCATGAGATGTTTTGGTTATCAAAGCCGGTAGTAATTTCTAAATCACCAATACTATCTGGATCAATTCGACCATCTTCTGAATTTTCTGAAATGTTTACGCCACCGGTATCACCAGCACCTGAAGCACTAAAAGTAAGTTTGTGAGCATCGCCAATCAGCCATTGGTATTTTGCTTGATAATCATCACTGATTGGGGCTTTAAAAATTGTGTAACCTTCATCTTCTTCCCCTTCAGGTAAAAACAAGTGAATTTGACTTCGGCGATAAGAAAGGTAAAAAGCAGAATTTTCGGTAACAGAGCCCTCCACCATAACACCACTTTTTAGCATACTTAAATCTATTGTTGTTTCTATATCTTGATGGCTAGGATCGCGTAGTTTTACGTCAAAAACACCACCAGTGGCATTACCATATTCGCTACCAAATGCCGCGGGGTACAAACTAAAATTACGGATTAGATTTTCATTAAAAATGCTGTCACCAAACAAGTGGAAAATATAACCTGCTGGCATGTCATCAATATAAAAGGCGTTGTCATCAGGAGAAGAGCCTCGCACCGCCGGTGAACCTGTATCACCACCAGCATAAACAATACCAGGTAAACTATAAACAGCGCTGAGAGGATCGTTGCCAATACCGGCAACACTCATTAGCTGCTCCGTTTCTTCTGTCATTTCACTATTGGCTTGATTCCGTCTGCCAATAACTTCAATGACTTCATGTGAACTATCAATACTTTCTTTATTTTGTTCTGTTTGAGCAAAAGATATGTTTGGCATGTTATATAAGCTGAAAAATATTGCACTTGTTAGTGCATTCAATAAACGTTTTTTATTTTTTGTTTTGTTTAATCCTGTCGTTGTCATGATGATTCCCGTCGTTTTTGTTTGTTACAGTATAATTACGCTTATTGTGCTCATTATTTATGTTCAAATCAGTAACTGAAGTGTGCAAAAACTGTCGGGATTTGTGAGAAAATGTAAGTTATATAATTATTGAAATATTGACTTGCAAACTATTTGAATTAAAATTTTATATAAATCCTAATATATTCTAAGGTGTTCATACTTATGTCAGAAGAAATAGCTAACTCAGGTAAACTAAAACAAAGTAAAGCATGCTTCAATTGGCAAGATCCACTGATGCTGGAATCTTTATTATCAGAAGAAGAACGCATGATACGAGATAGCGCTCATCAGTATTGCCAAGAAAAATTGATGCCGAGAGTTTTACAGGCGAATCGCCATGAAAAATTTGATGTTGAAATTATGAAAGAGCTTGGTGAATTAGGATTACTTGGTTCTACTATTGAAGAAAAATATGGTTGCGGTGGTGTTAACTATGTTACTTATGGCTTGATTGCTCGCGAAGTAGAGCGAGTTGATAGCGGTTATCGTAGTGCTATGAGCGTGCAATCATCATTAGTAATGCATCCTATTCATGCATATGGCAGTGAAGCTCAAAAAATGAAATATTTACCTAAGCTTGCTTCAGGTGAATTCATCGGTTGTTTTGGCTTAACTGAACCTAACTCTGGATCTGATCCTGCTAGTATGGCAACTAAAGCCGTAGCCGTAGATGGTGGTTATCAGCTTAATGGCAGCAAAATGTGGATTACCAATTCACCTATTGCTGATGTGTTTATTGTCTGGGCCAAGTTAAAGGGTGTGATCAAAGGTTTTATTCTTGAAAAGGGTATGGCAGGTTTAAGTGCACCGAAGATTGAAGGTAAATTTTCACTACGCGCCTCTATTACCGGTGAAATAGTAATGGATAACGTTTTTGTGCCAAGCGAAAATATGCTCCCCAATACAAAAGGATTATCAGGGCCTTTTGGTTGCTTAAATAAAGCACGATACGGCATTGCGTGGGGCGCATTAGGTGCGGCAGAATTTTGTTGGCATGGTGCTCGCCAATACACACTCGATCGAGAACAATTTGGCAAGCCGTTAGCGGCAACACAGCTCATTCAGAAAAAATTAGCCGATATGCAAACAGACATTAGCATAGGTCTTTTGGCTTGCTTGCAAGCCGGTCGATTAATGGATACAGGGCAGTTAGCGCCAGAAGCCATTTCATTAATTAAACGTAACTCTTGTGGTAAAGCATTAGATATTGCTAGAACGGCTAGAGACATGCACGGTGGCAATGGAATTAGCGATGAGTTTCATATAATTCGCCATGTAATGAATTTAGAAGCAGTGAATACTTATGAAGGTACACACGATGTTCATGCGCTTATTTTAGGTAGAGCACAAACGGGAATTCAGGCCTTTTTTTAATGCCTATTTAATTTCTAGTCATTTCATTAAAACCATCTCAATAAGCTTGTTTACAGATACTGTAAACAAGCGATAACACCTCGGTAAAAGTTGTCTTGTCAGCATTAGATTAAAACTTGATCTCGATCACATGGTGATTTATTTCTCTGATTAAAGTAGCAGTATTAATTGACTTGAACTAAGTAATTTTGCTGTTTTAATGAGAGAAAATAATGTCGTATGAAATAAATTTTGGTAAAGACTATAATGACCAGTTGCCTACATTAGGTGACACTATGGCAAAAGTTATTACTTTTTTTGGTGGCAAGCATATTTATGGGGTAGGAGGCGATTTTGCTGCTAACATTATTGCTGCTTTAGATGAAAAAATTGATATTTGTCCATCAAGTAATGAAATGCATGCGGGTTTCTCAGCATGTGCTCAGGCCGAAATTGATGGTATGGGTTTCTGTTTAACAACTTATATGGTGGGAAGTTTACCTTGCACTAGTGCTGCGGCCTTGGCGGTAACAGAAAGTTTACCAGTTGTTTTTATTTCAGGAGCACCTGCAGAAAGCGAAGTGAATCAATTGGCGATTCATCATACCATTCATCCTAATGCCTCATGGAAAGCAGACTATGATAACGCCTTGGAGGCTTTTTCTGCCTTAGGAATGCGCGTAGAAAGGTTACAAGGGCAGCGACTTGCTGGGCACCCTAATCTTGCTGGTCAGCGCTTTTATCAAATAGTGGCTGAGGCGTATAAAAATAAGCAGCCTGTGTTTATTGAAGTGCCACGGGATCAAGTTTTTGCTAAAACGCAGCCAATTAAATTACCGAGTTCTCAAGCTAAGATTTGCTGTGGTGGTAATGTCTTGGCTGGCAGTGAACTAATTGTTGCTAATATTGTTAGCAAGCTTAAACAGGCGAAAAAACCACTTTTGTATATTGGCGATGGGCTGAAACATAATGAAAAGCTTAAGCAGCTTATTATTGAGTTTGCTAACAAATTCAATATTCCCTATGCAACCACTTGGTTTGCCAAAGGTTTGTTTGATGAATACGCGTCTTTGAGTTTAGGGTCTTATAATGGTGTTTTTACTCAAACCGCAGGGCGAGAATACATAGATAATGAAGTTGATTATATTATTGATGTTGCAACGAGTATTTTTGCGCAAGATAGTAATATAGCTTTCGCCACAGGTACCCATAAAGTAGAGAGCTTTGATAATAAAACTTTACTAAAAGGTGGGGCGAGACTAGAGAAAGATATAATTGAAGTATTTGAATTGTTACTAAAGAGCGACATAACTGTCTTCGATTATAAGGCAAACAGTAATGAAATTTCCTTAGTGCCAGCAGGCGATAAAATAGATTTTAATAACCTTGCTGACACGTTAAATGAAATTCAAGCACAGCAGCAAATGCCATTGGTGTATTTACCTGAAGTGGGTAATTCATACTTTGCTAGTTATAGCTTAAAAGTTAGAGGCTCTACTTTAGGGCGATCTTGGTTAACTAATCCTTGGTATGGAGCTATGGGTACTGCCTTACCTTACGCGCGTGTGGTTTCTCAGCGATTAAAAGAATTAAATGCTGATGATGTTAACAAGCAAGAACGCGCTGTGGTAATCATTGGCGATGGAGGTTTTCACTTTCAGTTAAACGAATTGATTCATTTTTTAAAAGATAAAACAGACGTCACTATTATTTATATGCGTAATAATATTTATCACTTAGGCAAAAGTGGTGATGGTAATATTTATCACTGTAATGATGAAAATTTTGACGTTCACCATATTGTATCCGCCTATCAAGGGCAATCGAAAACTTGTGATACAGTAGCCGACTTTAAGAGCAGTTTCGTAGCATTCCAACAGTGTTCAGGTGTTTCTTTGATTGAAGTACTCGCTGATCCAATTGAATCAAAACAAAGCAATGAATTGAGATTACTTAATTTATATATTAAGGCCAAAAACGGACAGCCTGATGCAATGGCAAAGTGGCAGGCTTTGACTGAATAATATCGCTTTAAATAACATTTTTACTCAAAAAAAATCCGGCAGTTGCCGGATTTTTTATGTTCAGGATGAACGGTACTTCGCGGTGGCATGGATGCCAAGGAGCGCGTCAACTTATCTAAGTAATATTGTTACTCAACAATATCCATTTCTTCAATCAAGTTGGTTGCACCATCAACATGCTCCATTACCCAAAGCATATAACGGATATCCACATGAATTGAACGATTCAATTTGGTATCGTAATCCCAATCACCAATAATACTTTCGTAAACACCATCAAATACTAAACCAACAAATTCAGCTTTATCATTTAGTGTTGGAGAGCCTGAGTTGCCGCCAGTTATATCTAAAGTGCCAAGATAATTAACCGGAACTGAGTCGAGTGATTTTTTAGCATACTCGCCGTAACGTTTGTTGTTAATTAGCTCAAGTTGCTTTTTCGGTGCATCAAATGGTGCGACGCCTGTATCTTTAGCTACAATACCTTCTAGTGTTGTGTATGGTGTTGCGGTTAAACCATCTTGCGGAGAGTAACCTTTAACATTACCGTAAGTAATGCGCAATGTGCTATTAGCATCAGCGTATACTGGCAAGTTATTATCATTAAAGTAAGCAATTAGCGCTTCCATATATTTAGGGCGATAAGTTTGTATGTTGCCAGCGAGATCATTCGATTTATCTTCAATGGCTTTGCGCTCTTTAAAGCTTGTTACGGCTAGTTGAATAAAAGGGTCGTGGCTTTTTTCAAAGTCGCTAACGTCTTTATTCATCCATGCTAAACGTTGTTCTTGGACATTAAGTTTAGTGCTTTTGTACATGCGCGTTAATTGCTTACGTAGTTTTTTCTCATTAAAGTTGATGGCTGTGGTATTGCTTAAGCCAAAAAACTTGTCAATTGAACTAATACGCTCGTTTTTTGGTAAAGCAACATAATGCGTTAGCATGGCGACAACAATTTCTTGGTCAATTTTGGCATCATAACGACGATTAACTGCTTTCATACTTTGTTCAAAGCGAGCGATATCACGTTCTTGATAACCACGTTCACGCTCAATATTAGGTTTTTGTTTTTCAACAGCCAATCTGTGTAGCTTATTCGCGGTGGTTAACATTTTGCTATAACGTAAGTAACCTAAAATCAAGTCACGAGCCTGTTGTTTATCATCCATTTTAAGCAGCTTGTTTAAACCTGTTAATGCTGTCCCATATTGAGCTTTACGTTTAGCATCGCTGTTTAGCCATTTTGTTAAGTTTGTTTCAAGCGCTTGTTTGCGGCTATAGAAACTGCCTTTGTTATAGCTGTGGATCATAGAGCCATAATTTTTAGCATAATTTGCTAAACCTGCTAGGGTACTTTCATACTTAATGCGCGCTTCGCTGCCTACCTCTGAGTGGTGGTGAATAAGGTCAATCACTTCTTCTCTATAAGCTTTTGCTTGCGGATAAACCCAAGTAAATTGATTTTCAACTTCATAGGTTGTCCTATAACGGTTTGTTCTACCGGGATAGCCTAGCACCATAATATAGTCGCCATCATCAACACTGCTTTTGTTCACTTTTAAGTGATGTTTGGGTTGATAGGGGACATTGTCTTCGTGAAAATCTGCAGGTTGACCATCTTTACCTACATAAGCGCGGTAAAATCCGTAATCGCCAGTGTGTCGTGGCCACATCCAGTTATCAATATCACCGCCGTATTTACCAATACTACTCGCTGGCGCATGCACTAGACGAACATCACGAATAGTTAGCTTTTTAAATAAATAATACTCAAGGCCACCGTGAAAGTTCACTACACTACAGCGATATCTATCATCATTTTCACATTCTGCGACTAAGGTTTTTGAATTTTTATCAATAGCCTTGTATCGATCGCTACCTGACATAACATCAGTTAAGTTTGCTTTAACTAATGTCGTTACTTCGTTGATTTCTTCGGTTACATAGATTCGACTGCCCGGCGTTGCAGGTAGTTCTTCTTTAAATGATTTTGCTAAAAAGCCATTTTTAAGTAGATTATTTTCTGCTGTAGAGTTGTATTGCACTGAGCCATATACACAATGATGGTTGGTGGCAACTAAGCCTTGGTCAGAGACAAAAGATGCGGTACAGCCGCCTAAGCTAACAATTGCCCCCATAGGGAAGCCAGTTAAATCGGTTAAATCATTTGGATTTAATTTCAGCCCAGCTTTCGTTAATTGTTTGGCGATGGTCGGTAATTGATTTGGCTGCCACATACCTTCATCGGCTAGTACAGCACTAGCGCCCAATGCTAAGGTTGCAGCAATTAATGATGATGCTATTATTTTCATAGTGAGAATTCTCAATTGTTATTTAAATGTTAACAGTAGCAGTTTGCTTGACTACATTTGTACAGTCAAGCAAGCCATACCAATTGAGGATTTTTAGTGTAGAATAGTGTCAATATTATTGTACTTATATTCGTATACGGTGAGACTGCATTATATGACCACACTTAGAAAACAAAATGAATCAAACTTGGTGCATGCTTTTAAGCGATTGTTAAAAGAGCAGTGTTATGGCTCGCAAGGGCAGTTAGCACAAGCTTTGTCTGAGCAAGGCTTTGAGAATATGTCACAAGCCAAGATATCTCGCTTGTTATCTAAATTAGGAGCCGTTAAAACTCGTAATGCTAACAATGAAATGATCTACATTTTACCCGATGAGCTTGCTGTACCAAAGTCAAAACATTCAATAGAATCAGTCGTGTTAAGTGTTAAACATAATGGCATGCAAATTATACTGAAAACAGGTATTGGTGGTGCGCCACTCATTTCCAGAATGCTTGATAGCATGGGAGAGTCTGCTGGTATTTTAGGAACACTAGCGGGTGACGATACAATTTTTATTGCACCTGTAGAAGCTCAGCGAATTGAAGAAATATCACAATCTATTCGAGAATTATTGGGTGTGAAAGTTAGCCATTAAAAATGGTTATAAAATTTAGAACTGACCATGAATATAAAAAATAAGAAAATATGGATAACAGGCGCATCTTCAGGTATTGGCGAAGCGTTAGCAATAGAATGTGCAGAGCAGGGAGCTTTACTGGTTTTATCTGCGCGTAATGAAGAAAAGCTCCATTTATTAAAAAATCAGTTAACTAACAGTGAATGTCATCAAGTCATTCCTTTAGATTTAGCTAATACAGAACAACTAACTAGCATTGTAAATGGTTATATTAATGAGCATGGCGCCGTTGATATCTTAGTAAATAACGGTGGTATTGCTCAACGAGGTACCGCGCGAGAAACTAAACTTGCTGTGCAAAGACAAGTAATGGAAGTGAATTACTTTGGCACGGTCGCTATAACACAAGCAGTTTTTCCTAGTATGACTAACGGAATGATAGTAACTGTTTCGTCGGTTGCAGGTAAAGTTGGCGGTCAAAGTATGTCGGGTTATAGCGCATCTAAACATGCTATTATTGGTTATATGGACTGTTTACGTGCGGAAGAAAGCTCTAACGGTTTGCATGTACTTACAATCTGTCCAGGGTTTGTACAAACGAAAATATCGGTTAATGCTATGGTTGCTGATGGTGGCCAGTTTGGCAAAGTAGCTGGCTCAATTAAACAGGGTATTACGGTCGATGATTGCGCCAAGCAAATAGTCAAAGCCATTGAGCAAGATAAAGACGAAGTTGTGATAGGAAAAGGCCCTAGTTACTGGGCACCAATGATTGCACGATTATTTCCTAGTCTATTTAGAAAAATAACAGCCAAGAAAAACTTTAGAAAGTAATTTCCTCATTTGTAACCAAGTCTAACCATAATTCTTTTCTATGCAGCGGTGTCTTTTCGGGTAAAAAAGGATTGTTTAGGTGATAAACTCTTCTATTTTCACTCAGGGTGTGATTAATAATATCACCATAATAATGCATAAATAGACGTTCAAAACTACCATCTTTTAATGATTGTTCAAGTCCATAAGTGACATCATCAGCAAGTCCCTTGTTACTTTTATTAACATAGAAAAAGTAAGCCGTAGGGTAGTGAAGTAATATATTTCTATCAATAGTTATACTCAAGTTTTTATGATCATCCAATTCTTGCTGTACTTCTAGAATAGAACGAGGGAAATAGTCAAATCGATTTGCAGCGAGCATTTGAAATAAACCTTGATAGTGGCTTCCTTTTTCTACAGGCAAACCATTGCTTTCCAATACTTTAGTATCTGACCAACTGTGTAGTTGACCAACGGTGAGTTTTTTAAACGCTTCAATTGATAATTGATGTGAAAATAAGTTTCTATTCTCTTTGTTGACTAAAGGAATACGCCAACCAAATAGTCCTTTAACGATAGGAAACCAAATAGGCTGTAATATTTTTTCCCTGTCAATTGTTGCACCAGCGGCAACAATACTAATCCCACCATTAGTGGATATATTTTCAAAGACTCTAGATTTTGGTAGATCTTTGTTATAAAACTTCAGCTGGTAGTTTTTGTTAGGGCTATAACTTAACGCTTGCTTCAATGTATCAACAAAATAATCACTTCTTTCATTGCCTTGAATCACTACTGTTTGTGCGAACGTATTGAGACTTAAAGGTAATAAAATGAGCGAAAATAAAAAAACAGGTAATTGCACTAAATCATCCGAGTTAAGTAATAAATTATTAATTTAATATAATAACACGTTTAGCTATAGCCATCTTTGTACTTATGTTTTTATGCTTGGCGCAAAGATTTCTTTGTTGATATTGACACTACATTTGTATTGTCTGGCGTTGAATTTTGATAGTTACCATGATTAGTTAAGTAATTAGCATAATCTCGATCACCATTTTTTACATGATTTATTAGCCAGTCATTAAGAAAAGACAACTCTTTATCAATGTTTTTCTGTTCGCCTAAAGCTATATTTTTATGATGTTCACGTAGATCTTTAATCAATTGCACATGATGCTTTTTATGCTCGATTGATTTTGGGTATTGATAACTATCAAAGAATTGTTCCTCCCAATTGAAGTGAACCTCAGTATAAGAAATTAACACATCAAGCGCTTGGCTAATAGATTCAACGCTATAATTTTGAGCGCTTAGTATATGTACCTCATTCATCATATCTAACATTTTCTTGTGCTGACGATCAGCTTCATCTATGCCAATTTCATGCTCTGGCTGCCAAGAAAGTAATTTTAGTGATTCTTCTTGTTGATTAAATTTATCTTCATTTAACTGATAACGTTCTATGATCAAGTGCATTTCTTGCGACATGGCGGCAAGTGTGGAGCCCGTTTCTGAAAGGTTTTTCGCACCTAGTGAGGCTTCATTAGCTACGTCACTTATGTTAATAATACTTTTAGAGACTTGCTCAGCAACAACAGATTGTTCTTCTACTGAGGCCGCTATTTGAGTACTAATGTTGGTAATTTCATTTACAGCTTCTGTAATAGAGGTTAGAACCTTACCCGATTGTTGAGAGTGTTCAACGGCATTTGTCGCGTGACTTTGACTTGAAGTCATCGCATCTGCCACTTCCCCAATGCCAGATTGAATTAACTCTATCATTTGTTGAATTTCAACCGTGGCATTTTGAGTTCTACCTGCTAAAGTACGTACCTCATCAGCAACCACTGCAAAACCTCGGCCTTGTTCACCTGCTCGTGCAGCTTCAATTGCAGCATTTAAGGCTAATAAATTAGTTTGTTCGGCTATGCCACGTATCACATCTAATATATTAGTAATTGAGTTACTATTCTCTTTTAGGGTCTCAGTGCCTGCTGCTGCTTGATTGATATTATCTGCTAACGTGTTAATTGCTATTATCGCTTCTTGCACCACCTTTTCGCCATTTTCAGCTTCACTATTTGCTTGTTCTGCTGCGACAGATCCTTGTTCAGTATTTTGTGCTACTTCATTAATAGAGGCACTCATTTGTGTAATAGCCGTTGATGATTGTGCTAATTCATTAGATTGCGTAGCCATACCTTGTGCTGCTTGGCTGCTGCCACTAGCCACTTGCTTGGCGGCGATAGCAATTTCATTACTAGAACTGCGCACTGAAATAATCGAGCGTGATAAACCTTTAACTATTTCATTAATACTCACCGCGATAAGTTGTAATTCATCTTTGGTGTCTAATTCTAATCGGGTATTTAAATCTCCTTCGCAAATACGTTCAGCTGATTTCATCATGGTATTAAGGTTAATTTTTATCGCTAGATAAATACCAATATAGGCATAAATTAATAAAGTTATGACAATAACGATTAAGCTAATATAAAAGTATATGTTTGCTTTGGCCTTGGCTATTTGGTTATTCATTCTGTTTTCAAGCGCTAATTGCATTTTATCGAATAATGCTAAAAGTGAGCTGATAGTTTTGCTGCCTTGAGCAAAAAACTCATTGGCATTCATACCTGCCGATTCAGCTTGAACTATTTCAGTGTTTGCTAAGGTTAAATAATCACTGAGTTGTTGTTTAACGTTACTGTAATCATTTGATAGTGTGGAAGATAATTCGGGTGCTTCATTGAATAAGTATTTAATGTCTTTACTTAGTTTTATCGCGTTTTTATTGTCTGCAAGTGCAGCAACTTGTAGTTTATTTTCAATAGTTAAGGTGTTAGCAGACAATATTCCAGCACCTTTACCCCTAAGTTTACCTAAGGATTCAACTTGATTGGGAATGGTATGTAATAGGCTATTTATAAGATAGCTGTTGGCCGAGTCGCTATCTTGAATCATTCTTCCTTGTCGACCTATGGTATCCATAAAATTGAGAATATCAGTAATAAGCAAAGTGTATTGTGAAAACACCTGCTTTGCCTGACCATCAAAGGCACTTTGGCTTATTTGTTGCCAACGCTCAGACAAATTTGTAGGAGTACCGTTAGTGGCGAGTGTTGCCTTTAGCTCTGTGTCTATACTGAGTAAAGATTTGAAGTCTTGTGCTACTTGTTGGTGTTTTTGTACTATTTTATTTTGAATGCTTTGGTCACCATTTAAATAAACATTTGTCATGCCACGTGTTTGCGCAACATGTTCTGTTAAATTTCTCAATGGCACAATAAATCGAGAGGCATCATGTTCATAATTGGCATTTTCAACAATTTGCCATTGTTGTTGACTTAATGTAGCAAAAAAGAATAGTAATGGCGCTGCACATAATAGTGAAACTAAAATAAATTTAGCCTTAAATGATAACAAGTTTGACAGCTTAATTGCAGGCGAAAATAGGAACTTCATAACGTCTTATCCTTAAGATGAAATAGTGAACATAGTATGGTATTGAAGAGTGATATTTTCCATCTGTTAACTAGAAAGCTTGATGTAGATCAAAAATTTTAGTCTTAATTCGACTTGTTCGTTTTTATAGATGACCTAAATTATCAATTTATTGTCCATAATTGTCAGCCTAATTGCCTTTTTAAAAACGTTCTTTTTGCTAATATATTTTTAATCGGGAATAAAAATATAAAAAGTAATTGGCTTTCTATTGCCAATACTCATATTAAAGCGAGAAAAACATGCAATACAACCGTCGTAAATTTATAAAAACATTGGTAGTTACTGCTGGAGCAGTGATGACTAGTAATTTAATGGGCTGTAATAATTCAGCTGCAAAAGTTGATGTAGAAGCGCTAACTACGCCGCCAGACACTATTGTTGGCAATCAGTTTTTTCCTCAATCTGTTGTTTCAGGTGATCCCAAACCTGACTCTGTCATTTTATGGACGAGAGTTGAAGACAACGTTGATGATGATTTATCACTAACGCTTCAAGTTGCTATTGATGAAAACTTTAGCCAGTTAGTGGTTGAACAAGAGTTTACCGCGCTTGCATCAGCTGATCATTGCCTTAAAATTCGTGTTACTGAACTTAATGCCGGTCAGCATTATTATTACCGATTTGTGTATCAAAAAGACGGCACTAACTATTTAAGTAAAAATGGTAGAACGAAAACAGCACCTAGCGTTGATAGTGGCGTAAAAGTTAAATTTGCTTATGTTTCTTGTCAAGATTACATCGGTCGCTATTACAATACTTATTTATCTGTATTAGATAATGATGATTTAGATTTTATTGTGCATTTAGGTGACTATATTTATGAAACAACGGGCGATCCTTTATTTCAACAAGGCACTGATGAACGCTCTATTACCTTTAATGACAGTGAGAATGTATTAACAATTGGTGTGGGTGAAAAGACAACCCAAGCAGCTAACAGTTTAGATAATTATCGTCAGCTCTATAAAGAATATCGTAGTGATGAGTTACTGCAAAAAGTGCATGAACGCTTTCCGATGATTGCTATCTGGGATGATCATGAATTTTCTGATGATAGCTGGAGTGATCGGGCAACATACCTCGATGGCGCAGCAGATGAGCAGCAAACTCAACGTAAGAAAAATTCAGAGATGGCTTATTTTGAATTTATGCCAATAGATCATCAACAGCCTCATGTTCAAGGTGAACTGGCATCAGGAGAATTAGCTATTGATGATAGTCATTTATACCCTAATACTCGCATCTATCGCGATTTTCATTTTGGTCAACACTTACATATCGCCATGACTGATTTTAGAACTAATCGCCCTGATCATATTCTCCCTGAAGATGCTTTCCCTGCCACGGTGGAAATGAGTCAAGCAACCTTAACAGGATTTTTATTAGCAAAAGGGATGATTCAAGCTCAAGTTGACGGTGTGATTGCACAAATGTCTCCTTATATTGATATTGATAATATTGCCTTTTCGCCATACAAAACAGCATTTTTAGAAATATTTACCGGTCTTTACACTCAAGAAATACTGGCCCGAGTTGCAATGGATGAAAGCGAAGCGTTTGCCAAAGGACAAGCTCGTGCAGTCGCCGTTATTCAAGGTAACTTAGCAACTAGTTACTTAAACCAAGTGCTGGTTAAAGCGAAAGAAAGTTTACCAAGTGAGCACATGATTCAGCAGTTACCTGCGTTGCCAGAACAAGGTGTTGAGCAAGGTTTAGCTTTTTATACAATGGGGAAAACCTCGCTCTTTAACTACTTGGGCAGTCGTTACTTTGTCGTTAAAGAAACCTATGATTTATATGCAGGATATAAAGAGTTTATCGCCAAGCAGCAAGGGCGTTCAGTGCAAGCAGGTTTTGATGATCAACAAACTGCCTGGTTAGCTCAAACCTTTGCAACTTCAACAAGTACTTGGAAAATATTGGCAAGCTCCGTATCATTTTCACCGTTAATGTTTGATTTTTCAGCCAACCGTGCTGATTCAAATATAATACCGTTAGAGTTTGTTTTAGGCTCTGAGTTAATTCCAGCAGCATTAAAGCAACGTTTTTACTTAGAAGCAGATCAATGGGATGGCTTTCCGCAGTATAAAGAAAATTTCGTTGACCAGGTTATGAGTCAATATGGGGTGATATCTTTAGGTGGTGATGTACATAGCTCTTACATTACGGAACATAAGGCAAATGACATTACGGGGTTAAAATCTTTTAATTTCACAACGTCTTCCATATCGTCAGGTACTTTTGGTTCATTCTTAGAAAATGGCATGAATGATATTTTAGGACAGTTAGGAGATATTCCACCAGAAGTTCAACAATTACCGCTGTTCTTCGATAGCTTAGTTAAAACGGCAACTCAACGTGATGATATCGACAGCAACTTAGTGTTTTCTCGTATGGCTGAACATGGTGTAGTCATTGTTGAAGTGGATGAGAATGAAATGTTGGTTGATTTTCATAATATCCCAGATAAGGTTGATGGTATTGAAACAGCGAAACAAAACTACTATCACAGTAGCGCTGATTATTTTTCTAAGGTTCGCTTATATCAATTTAAGGTAACTGATGGGCAGTTGATGCGTTTAGCTTAATATATTTCAAATATAAAAATTTCAAATTAAAATATAAAAAAAGGAGTTGCTCATTAGCAACTCCTTTATCATTTACCTATTTAATTAATCGGTTAATCTTTTTTGCCAAGCTCTTTAAAACTAAATTTTTGTCCACCTAAAGCAGCTTCATACATTAAGCCACCTTTAATATAAGTAAAAGTGGCCATGCCGTTTTGGTAAATACCTTGTTGTTCATTTTTTTCTGGGCTTGTTGATGCACCTGCAGAAGTACCTGTAGTGCTTGTTTGTGCATTAGCACCCGCATTAATAGCTACGGCTGAAGCCTGAGCGCTGAATTCAAAATTACCATTGGTAAAAGTATAATATGCCGCTTTATTTTTAAAGAATATGATTTGACTAAAGGCTTGGCCACCAAGTTGAAAGCCTATAGTTACTTGCGTTAATGTTGCGGTCCCCGTTTTTTTACCTTGCTTATAAACACTGCCTTCACCATAAGAGCCACCAATGCCAAAGCCACCTTTACCAACGCTTGGGAAAATCGCATAGCCGTATGCCTTATCAAAAAACTTTTTAACTTGCTCTGATTTGTTGAAATTGGCGATGGAACTTTTGTCGCTATCCGCTAAAGTCAGATTCGAAAACATTAATATAACAAGAGCTAAAAATAATTTTTTCATTGTAAGCCTATTTAAAATTTAAAGAATAATAAAATACTATAGTACGCTTGGTTAATCTTGAAAAGAGCTCATCGACATTAATTTTGTAGCCATTTAGTAAAGAAGTGTTAATGAAGCTGAGTTGATAAAAATGATTGTTTTAGTATAGTTAACCATCCCTTAATTTTTGCTGCTAATTGATATTCAGGAAATTAATGAATAAAAAGCTCATTTTTTATATTTTTTTAGCTATTTCCCCAATGTGGTTGTTGGCGGCACCTGATACGCAAGAAACAAGCAAGACAGTGGATTTAAAGCAACCATACAGCTCTAATACAATGCTATATTCACAAGAACTTTTAATAAAAGCCTATGCATTAATAGGTTATAAAGTTAATTGGTTGAATATTGCTAGTTCTAAAGAGTTGGAGCTCGTGAATATAGGTAAGTTAGCAGCAGCGATTGCTAGGCATCCTGTCATTGAAGAAGAGTTTCCTAGGCTAGTAAAAGTTCCTTATAAGATGTTTGATTTTTCATTATTAAAAGTGAGCGATAGACGTCGTTGCGGTTATTGCTTAGATGAAGATATTCATTCTATCATTTACACAGAAGGCGCTAGAATATCAGTAAAGTATGCTCAGTCTCTGCGTTCCAGCATGGATAAGTTATCAATTAAAAATTCTGAAAACCTCAATAAAATGATTTTGAAAAGACGTGCTGATTCTGTTTTAATTATGGACTTTCAATTAGCAACTGAAATTTATGAAAATCCACACATGATCGTTGAAACAATAACCCGTGAATATGATTATCACTATTTGTCACCAAGTTATGGATATCTACAGAAGCCACTTACCGAAGCTTTCAAGCAATTGGAGCAAAACGGTACTGTTGCCAATTTACGACAGAAATATAAAATAAAAGCCGTTAAAGAACTAAAAAAAACACCAGAAAAAGTTAGCTTTATCTCGGGTACTTGGACTGATTATACCAATGCTGATGGTAGTGGGGTTTATTGGGATGTCATTGATGCTTTGTTCGGTGATAATTTTGATATTACTAAAGCCACCTCGATATGGGCTAGAGCTGTTCGTGCCTTTGAGCAAAATCAGGTCGATGTTTTAGTTGGCGCTTACCGAAAAGAAATGTTAGCCGATGCAATATATTCTTCTTTTCATATTGATTATGAGTACCCTCTTTATGCTTTTGCCCGTAACAAGGAAATTTTAAAACGCTTTAGAGAGCAAGATGCATCACTAACTGCTTGTTTAAGTTCAGGCTCATTTTTATTTAAGCATGTCGAGTTTATATCCCAAGATAATATTATTGAAACTTCATTAGAGCAATGTGATGTTTTGATAAAAAATAATAAAGTCGATATTGTTATTGAATATGACTACAATTTAGATAAATATACGCAAGCTTTACCTAATACTGTTTTAGTAGAAAACTCCCCATTGTTCCTTGTTTTTCATGACAATCCTAAAGGACATTTTCTTAAATCCTATTTTGATAAGAATATCGCAGAACTTGCCCGTAAAAATATTTTGAAGAACATATTTCCTGATGAAATAACTTTTAAGCAAGCACATATTCGTCCTTGATTAGAATAGATTTTTATTACCGCTTTCTATTTTCTATTTTATTAACGTAGGTCAAAACATTTCTTACATCCTTAGGTAAAATTCAGTTATTCAAGCAGTGAGTAAAATTAGTTCATTGCACATCGATTTTTAACAGGATTTTTCTATGACTTCTATCCCTGAATTTATGACCAATAAACACCGTGAGTGTGATGATCTTTTTACTGAAGCAGAAGCTGCTGTTGCAAAGGGAGATTGGTCAGTAGCATTAGCAAAATGGCAAAACTTTGCATTAGAGTTAATTAAGCATTTTAGCCAAGAAGAAGAAGTATTATTTCCTAAATTTGAACAAGCAACAGGCATGACCGCAGGCCCAACACAAGTTATGCGTATGGAACACCAACAAATGCGAGCGTTAGTGCAAGATTTAGATAATGCACTAGCCGCTAAAGAAAAAGATGAATATTTAGGGTTATCTGAAACACTTATGGTGATGATGCAACAGCATAATATGAAAGAAGAAATGATGCTCTATCCTATGATGGAACAAAATTTATCTGATGGTGAGCAAATTATTGAGCAGTTTCAAAGCAGTTAACGTTCACAAAAGTTACTTTAAAAGAAATTATGCAGCCAAGTTTAAAGTTCATTACGGTAGATGTTAGTGGTTTAGCGCCACCTGAACCGATGACGGTCATATTAAAACATTTAGCAACATTGACGCATCAAGAATGTTTATTAGTAAAACATAGACGACAACCTTTCCCTCTTTATGAAAAGCTCAATGATGCTGGCTTTTCATATCACTGTGTAGTTCATGCTCAAAACGATATTGATTTGTATATATTTCATCAAAGGTCGCAGAACTTATTTGATGAACTGTTTAATGAGACATTAGAGCGCAATGGTATAAATAAAGGCAATAATCGATGAACCTCAATGGCATGTCCTTCAGCGCTTTGCCAGCCATTGACTTACCTTTTCGTTTTTTTCTCACCGCGCCTATTTTTGTAATTGCCTGTGCTTTGTTGATACTTTTATCTGGTGAAGATTTATGGTTAAGTCGGTGGCAGCCAGGTATGTTGGCGCTCACTCATGGATTTACTTTAGGCTTTGTCACTATGGTGATGATGGGGGCATTATTGCAATTGTTACCTGTTATTGGAGGTGTTGGTATTGCAAAATCTCGGACAGTTGTATTAGTTTGTCATAGTGCTTTAGTTATAGGCACATTTTGTTTGATGGCAAACTTTATCTGGCCGAAAACAATTTTAACGGTGATAACTTTAATGCTTCTTGCCTTAGGATTAGGTATTTATATTATTGCTATCGCTTTAGTGTTGCTGAAAAAATTGAGTCAAGGTGACTCTATTGTTGGTTTTCGTTTCTCCATTATCGCTTTGTTCTTAGTGGTTTTGCTCGGTGTATTAATGCTTAGTTTATCGCTTCCTATCTCTATCGATTTATCAACGTTGAGTTCAAAATTTTCAGGAAAAGCTATTACCAATAGCCATGCAGTTTTAGGTTTGGTAGGTTGGGGAAGTTTGATGGTTATTTCGGTTAGTTTTCAAGTTATTCCGATGTTTCATGTTGCGCCAAGTTTTTCTAAAATTATTACTGGTTATTTACCAAAAGGGTTATTTGCTTTATTGCTGTTATTCGTTTTTTATCCAAACATTATTGCCTCAGTTATTGTTCTGGTTCATGGCGCTTTTGCATTAAGTTTGTTGTTTATTATTTCAAAACGAAAACGTAAGATACCAGATAATACTATTCGTTACTGGCAATTAGCGGCGTTATCGCTGATTACTCTAAATATTTTCTTTTTTTTCCCTGAGGCATACTTACTTGAAATAGTTGCTGATAATAAAGTTATCTTGCTAGCAGCATTTTTTATTTATTTTTATCTAGTCGCGGTAATTCAGGGAATGATGTTAAAGATATTGCCTTTTTTAAGTTACACCCACTTACAGCAAAGATGTTTAACAAATTTTTCTGCGATGCAATATCTTCCAAATATGCATGAATTTATAAATAAAAAGCATGGACAATGGTTATTTTATTTACATGTTATAACGGGAGTTATTTTACTTATTACCATTTTGTTCCCCAGTATTTATTGGTTGCTTTCATTATTATTGATTATTGAGTTTTCTTGGTTGTTAAAGATAATGATTAAAACCATTCGTTTATATTTTTACACACTTAATAAAATTAATTCATCGGTTAATGAGTAGCTTGCAAGTTATTCGTCAATTTGAACAATCAAAAACTGTATTTTTTGCTACAATAAGTTATGAGGCTTATTGGAAGATTGAAGTGGTAAACTTATGGAATATGAATTTATACATGATGCAATAACAGGTGATGCAAAAGCACGATTTTCTCTAGAGCATGAAGTGGTAGGTCCATGGATTGAAGTAGAGTTAGGGCATGATAGTGATAAATTAACACAGTTACTAACCGCTATTGATAATGTAGAAAAGGGTCATCAGAGTGAGGTTGTCATTACGGGACATGAATACTCTGTTGCTATAAGTCAAAACGATGTTGAAATACAAACTAATGCCAGTCTTAATGGCGCAGAGCCGCTATCTGAAATGTTAACCACAGATCATATTCATTATGATCAAAATGAAAGTGCAGCTTGTGGTATTGATGACTTTAGAAAGTTGTTACTTTCATGGTCTAAATTCACCAATAATTTACAAAATTAGCCTATTATTTTCAATCAAGAACCGCTAAATTACCTATTCACTTGGGGATAATTATATTCTTTTTGGCGGGAAATTTCTTATGGCAGAAACTAGGCCTTTAAAAACTAGCTCAACTAATAAAACTGACTCAATCAATAATAGCAACAGACGTATGGTGCCACTGAGTTATGTCTTGACTCCTATTGCTATAATTTTTACTGCACTTGTTGTTTTGGCTCTATTTAGTGTTATGGCGCCTGAACCTGCAAAGAAGCCAATAAAAATTAAAGCGCCTTTAGTATCGGTATTGTCACTGGTTTCTCAAGAGGTGACCTTTGATATTCACAGTCAAGGGAGTATTGTGCCAAGAACAAAAACCACGCTTATTTCTGAGGTTTCTGGTGTCGTGACCCGTGTTTCAAATAAATTCCAAGTTGGAGGTTTTTTTAAAAAAGGCGAAGAGTTGCTTGCTGTTGATGATATTACTTATCAAGTCGCTTTACTTAGAGCACAGGCGCAGCTGGAGTCTGCCCAAGCAATATTGATTGAAGAGCAAGCTCGTAGCCAACAAGCTAAAGAAGAATGGCTGTTAACGGGGAAAACACTTGAACAAGCGCCTGTATTAGCATTAAGGACGCCACAGCTGAAAAAAGCTCAGGCGGGTGTTTTAGCTGCTCAGGCTGATTTACGAGAAGCTAAAGTGAAACTAGCTCGTACTAAAATTATCGCGCCTTACGATGCTATGTTAACAGCCAAACAAGTTGATATTGGTCAATATGTCACTATAGGCACTAGTGTAGCCAATACTTTTGCTGTTGATTATGCAGAAGTTCGTTTACCTGTAAAACAGCGAGATCTCGCTTTTCTTAATTTATCGCGTATTCACCAAGCCATAGAAGTAGGTGCAAATGTTGAATTGTTTTATCAACTTGATGGTAAAAAACATCTATGGAATGCCAAAATAACCCGGTATGAAGGTGTGGTTGATAGTACCAGTCGAGTTTATTATTTCATTGCTCAAATTGATGATCCTTATGGGGTTTTAGCTAATAGTAAACATGATGAAATACGTATTGGTACTTTTGTTAATGCCAAAGTGACCGGAAAAAATGTTGCCAATGTTACCGCTATTCCGCTAAGCGCTGTTTATTCGGGTGATACTGTTTACTTGGTTGATAATGACAATCGTTTAGTTATTCAAAAAATAAATATATTGAGAAATGACACTAACTTTGCCTATTCTACCGATGCATTTCCTACAAATAAGCGTTTAATATTAACGAAACTTGCCACACCTATTAGTAATATGAAGCTTCGAGTTGAAGGCGAGTTAGACTCACCTATTAAGATAGAAAACTTAGCAGAGCAAGATGCTGATGAGTGATTTTCTTGAAGAAAGTGGTGAGCCTAAAGATAAACAGCAAAAAGGTATCATCGCATGGTTTGCCTATAATCATGTAGCTGCTAATTTATTGATGATATTTATTTTGGTCGCTGGGTTTTTCTCTTATCAAAATTTAAATAAAAAAACCTTCCCTGAATTTAATGTTAATAGCATTCAAGTCACGGTGCCACATTTAGGCGCAGCGCCTGAAGAAGTAGAGCTTGGCGTTATCTTAAAGGTAGAAGAAGCTCTCGAAGATATTGAAGGCATTAAAAAAATAACATCCCGTGCACTGGAAGGTGTTGGTAGAGTGACTATTGAGTTGCAATCTGGTTATTCAATGTCAGAAAAGCTTGATGAAGTGCAAATGCAAGTAGATGCCATTACCACCTTTCCTGAACAAACTGAAAAGCCGATAATTGCTAAGCAAGAGTTTCAATCGCAAGTTATGTGGCTTTCGGTGAGTGGCTCGATGGATAGGCGTGCGAGACAGGTTATGGCGCAAGATATTCGTGATGAAATTATTGCTCTGCCTAGTGTTAATCTTGCTGATATTGTTGGTAGCCGAGATTTTGAAATATCCATTGAATTGTCTGAGAAAAAACTGCAAAAGTATCAGCTGACTTTTGATGCTGTTTCGCAAGCAGTTAAACGCTCTTCTATTGATTTACCTGGCGGCACCATTAAAACTAAAGGTGGTGATATTTTACTACGTACAACAGGGCAAGTTTATACTGGTGAGGAATATGCCAAGTTAGTATTGCGCACTAATCGAGATGGCACCCGCTTAGTATTAGGTGATATTGCTAAAGTAAAAGATGGCTTTGTCGAGCGAGAAGATTTTGCCTTGTTTAACGGCGAACACACGTCAAGTATTATGGTTAAATCAACCGGCGATCAAAATGACCTGGCTATTGCGGCTGAAATTAAAGCCTATGTTGTAGAAAAAAACCAAACATTGCCACAAGGGGCTGAATTAACCGTTTGGGGTGATTCTTCTTATTACTTAAATGCTCGATTAGACATGATGATTTCTAACTTGTTAATGGGCTCGTTATTAGTTTTTATTGTGCTTGCGTTGTTCTTACGTATCAGGATAGCTTTTTGGGTTATGTTAGGTATTCCTATCAGCTTCTTTGGTGCCTTTATTATGATGCCATTGATGGGGGAATGGTCGGTTTCTATCAATTTAATCAGCCTGTTTGCCTTTATTATGGTGCTGGGGATTGTTGTCGACGACGCCATAGTTATTGGTGAAAGCTCTTACGCTGAAATTCAGCGTTTTGGCCACTCAACTGAAAATATCATTAATGGCACTATGCGTGTTGCCATGCCTGCAACTTTTGGGGTGTTAACAACCATAGCTGCATTTGCACCTTTATTAATGATTGATGCCACCTTTGCAGCCTTTTTTCGCGCGATTGCGTTAGTGGTTTCATTTTGTTTAATGTTCTCCTTAATTGAATCGAAATGGATTTTGCCCGCTCATTTAGTGCACATGAAATATATTCATTTAACTGAACAAAATAGTAATTGGCTTGAACGTCAACAAATTAAGTTTAAAAAAGGATTGGAAAACTTTATTTATCATAAGTACAAACCTTGGTTAGAAAAAGCCTTAATCGCTCGCTATAACACTATGGCGACTTTTATTGCTATTTTAATTTTATCTGTTGGTTTACTTATTGGTGGTTTTGTTAAATTAGAGGTATTCCCGTCAGTACCAAGTGACTTTATTCAAGGTAACTTAACTATGGTTGATGGTAGTGCCGTTAGCGAACGCAATAAAGTAATTGAGCGAATACAAACCGCCGCAGTAACTATTGCTAAGGATAATCCGCATCTAGGGTTGGAGTTTATTAAGCATTCAATGGTATTTACGAATGGTAATACAAAGGCGACCTTCGTCTTAGAGCTTGTAAAACCAGAGCAACGAGAATTAGATGCTTATGAAATAGAGAAACTATGGCGTGATGAAATAGGTGAAATTCCGGGTACCAAAGAGTTACGTTTCTTTGCAGGAGCAAATGCAGGGGGAGGTGCAGCAATTGAGTTTCAGTTAACAGGTAAAGACTATGTGGCTCTTGAAGCCGCAGCGCTTGATATTCAAGAAAAGCTTTCTTCTTATGATGGTGTATATGATATTCGCAATTCTTTTAGTCGTGGTAGCCAAGAAATTCAGTTAAGCATTAAGCCTGAAGCTGAAGTACTAGGCTTGGCATTAGTTGATTTAGCAAAGCAAGTGCGCCAAGCATTTTATGGTGAAGAAGCACAACGTATTCAACGTGGGCGCGATGAGTTGAAAGTGATGGTACGTTACCCTAAGGAAAATCGTATATCAGTGAGTGACTTGGAAGAAATGTGGATTCGAACCCCAAACGGAGATAAAGTACCTTTTTATCAAGTGGCTAATATCAGTATTGGACAGGGGTTTTCTACTATTACGCGGGTTAATCAAAAACGATCTCTTACTATTTCGGCTGACATCGACGCGCAAAAAGTTGAATCGAGAAAAGTCATTAGTGAAATGAATGATGTCAGTATTCCAGAAATTTTAGCTAACTACCCAACCGTAAAATATGGCGTTGAAGGGGCAAGCAAAGAGCAAGCTGACTTTTTAAGGCAGCTCGGTTTAGCGGCAATTGGTGCGTTATTTCTAATTTATGGGCTAATTGCCATCCCCACAAAATCTTATGCTCAGCCTATCGTTATTATGTCTGTTATTCCTTTTGGTATTATCGGTGCTATTGTTGGCCATTGGTTGTTGGGAAAAACTATTAATATGATGTCAATTTATGGCTTTATTGCGTTAACAGGCGTGGTGGTGAATGATTCATTGATCATGGTTGATTTTATTAATAAAGCTAAAGGGGCAGGGCATCGGATGATGGATGTAGTGATACAAGCTGGAACGGCTCGTTTTCGTGCTATTTTATTGACCTCTTTAACGACATTTTTTGGTATTTTCCCTCTGTTTTTTGAACAAAGCTTACAGGCTCAATTTATTATACCCATGGCTATTTCGTTAGGTTTCGGTATTGTTTTTGCGACAGTAATAACCTTGTTTTTAATCCCTGCTTTGTATTTGATTAAAGAAGATATACAAAAGCTATTCTCTTAAATAGAGAGCACTTAAACAGTAAGGTTTAAATAATTAGTGCTCAACAGCCCCTGATTATAATGATTCGGTAATTTGAGTGATAACTTCAGCAAGATCTGCTTTGTCTATCGCTAAAATAGATAAAGCCGCTTCTTCTAGATAAGGCCAGTCGGGAGAAGCGCAGTCCGTGTATTTTAAAGAAATAACATGTTCGGCCAGCTTTAATACCGCAAATAAATCTTGTTCGGGTGAACCGTTCAGTCTATTTAAATAGTCTCTTTCATGATGCTGTAATATTATTTGGCAAACATCTTTTGGTAAACGCCAAGAGCTTGCAACGTAATAACCAATAGTGGCGTGGTTTGCATGGTAATGCTTTTCTTCTAATTCGATTAATGACAAATCAGGAGTTAACACTATTTGGTCAACAATTTCTTGGTAATTGTCATACTTCATTGCCATTACGGGAATGCCGCAGCCATGAAATAATCCTAAGCTCGATAGCTTATCCATAGCGATATTTGTTTTGAAATTTTTACCAATAGCAACTGTTGCGCTAGATATGTCTGTTGTTATTGTCCAAAAAAGATCAAGATCAATGCTGCAATTTTTGGGGTCAAAGCTTTTCTTTATTAGGCTACCGGTAACTAGCATTACCACACCATAAATACCGATATAATTTACCGACATTTTTATATCGGTAATGGTTCTGCTTAATCCATATAAAGGGGAGTTCACCGTTTTTAATATAGCGGCACTAACGGCAATATCTTTACTAATACAATCGGCAATAGCATTGATGTCAGGGGATGGCTCTGCCATTAATTTTAAAAGATTAAGTAGCAGCTTGGGTTGTGCAGGAACAGAGAATCCCTTGCTAATATCATCTAAAACACTTTGGTCCACAATAAGCATAAGTAGTCATCGCTAAATTAACAGAGTTACTAAATAATAAAACATATTGTTGATAATTGCTTAATAATACTGAAACTATTTGCTAAAATGCTGTTGGTTTTACGGTATACACCTGAAGGTTCTTATGAAATATTGCGCAATTTTGACCATGGACGATTTGTCTGATTTTGAATGTTATGACAATTTACTTGATCAGCCTCTGGAACAATTAGGATGGCAAACACAGTTAGTATCATGGCGCAGTGAAAACGTAAATTGGCACCAGTTTGATGCAGTGATCATTCGTAGTCCATGGGACTATCAAGATGATGCGAGTGCCTTTATATCGGTATTAGAAGAAATTGATAGTTCAAGTGCGGTATTGCAAAACTCTTTAGCAACAGTGCGTTGGAATATAGATAAAATTTATTTGAAATCTTTAGCTGAGAATAAAGTAAGTATTGTGCCAACGTTATGGGAAAAAAACTTCTCTGGTAATGAGCTTGCAGGTTTTTTCAGTCATTTTAATTGCCAACAGCTTGTTATTAAACCCAGAGTAAGCGCCAATGCGGATAATACTTTTTGGTTAAAAAAGAATACTGCGGAGCAGTTTATTAGCCAATTAGAGACAATTTTTTCACAAAGCGAATTTATGGTTCAACCCTTTATGAGCAGTGTTATTAATGAAGGAGAATTTTCATTATTTTACTTTGATGGTCAATACAGTCATGCTATTTTAAAAACACCTCAGGCAGATGATTTTAGAGTACAAGAAGAGCACGGTGGGCGATTACAAGCGATTACCCCTGAAAAAACCTTATTAGCACAAGCCGAAAACACTTTAGCTGCTATTACCAAGTTAACTGGCGAAATGCCTTTATATGCTCGTGTTGATTTTGTTCGTTTTAGCGATGAAACTACCAGTGATGCGTTTGCTTTAATGGAAGCTGAATTAATAGAGCCTTCATTATATTTTAATACGGATGGGAGTTCAGCACAGCGTTTTGCTAATGCCTTTGTTAAACGAATGAATGTACTGACATAAATGTTAACGGGTTATATAAATCATCATCGTGAAAAAAAGTATGATGACAGCATTAAATAAGAATATGTAAGTGAAACCTTTTAAACCTTCCTTTAAGCTATAACCATGATTATTAAGGTACCACCACCAAATAGCACACATAATAATGGGGAGAATAAAGAAAAGTTTGATCATTTTAATGTCCTAATTATTTAGCTACTTAGTTCAGCTGCTTGTTGTTCAGGCGTTTCATGCCAAGGTGCCACTTTAAATAACATTAACATGCCTGGAACAGCTAGGGCAGTACATAAAAAATAAAATTGAGTCCAACCAATTTGTTCAACAATAAATCCTGTGGTGGCATTAGCAAATGTTCTGGGTAGAACGGCCAGTGCAGTAAAAAGTGCGATTTGTGTGGCTGCAAAAGCAGGGTTTGTTGTTCGAGCTATAAAAGCAGTAAAAGCGGCTGTACCAAGCCCAACCCCTAAATATTCAAACCCCATTGCCATTGCTAAAGCATAGTTATTATGACCAATTTCAGCAAGGGCAGCAAAACCAAGGATACTCGCTATTTGCACAAACCCAAATAGCCATAAGGCACGGTTTATACTGAGCTTGATCATCACAATGCCACCAACGATTATTCCTATGGTCATAGCAATCAAAGAAGATGTCTTAGCAATGACACCAATTTCCGTTTTACTAAAACCCATATCAATAAAAAATGGTGTTTGTAATGCTGTTGCCATGTTATCACCCAATTTATACAGCACTAGAAAGGCTAATGTATAACAGGCTGATTTTAAACCATTGCTTTGAATGAAGTCTTTAAAGGGCAAGAAAACCGCTTCTTTTAATGATTTTGGTGCATTGTGTTCAGTGTCTAGCTCTTTGATAAACAAAGTCAATAAAACACCAACTACCATGAAAGCTGCAACAATCATAAAAACAGATTGCCAACTAATATGATCAGCGAGTATAAAAGCTAAAGAGCCAGGAACTAGACCAGATAAACGGTAGGCTTGAACATGAATAGAGTTGCCTAGCCCCAATTCATTATCTGGTAGTAATTCGCGTCTGTATGCGTCAAGTACAATATCTTGGCTAGCACTGAAAAAAGCCACTGCGGCTGCTAAGTATGCGACTGACCATATATTGGCGATCGGATTTACCCAGCCAAAAGCAGCGATTGAAAAGAGTAACAACACTTGTGTAGCCAACATCCAGCTTCGTCTTCTACCTAAACCGCCCAATGAGTATCTATCCATCAAGGGTGACCAAATAAACTTCCACACATAGGGAATGCCAATTAATGAAAACAAGCCAATCTCTGCCAAGCTAACACCTTGATCTCGAAGCCAACCAGGAACTAATTGATAAAGAACAAATAAAGGTAAGCCAGAGCTAAAACCTGTAAAAATACAAATTAGCATGCGTTTGTTTAAAATGGCTTGTTTAAACGATGTTGTCGACATTAACGGTTACTTCATTGAAAATGATTTTATAAGCTTATCAGAGAGTTGAATCAATACCAATTCTATTAAATTTATTCCCAACCCAGAACTACTTTAGCGAGCTTAGAACAAGCAAAACTTATTAAGTATCGTTATTCTATATTGGTATACACAGAAGGAAATTGGAAAGTTTTAAGCGATAGGTCGCCAGCCTATACAATCAATAGGGTAACTGCCAATGCCTTTGAAGAAATCAAGACAAGTATTCATTTCACTTTTAAAAAACAAATCGTGATTCAACGCTTGAGCACCATGCAAACTGACTTCATGCATTAAATGCCAAAAAACCCGCTCTTGCGCACTACTTGGCGTTTCATCTGTTACATTTAATAATGTCCACTCACTCATGGTATCTAAAATGAATTGATCTAATTCGGTATAATGAAGGGTTTCGTTGATGACTGCGCCAACAAAGGCAGCCATTTGTACAACTTTATCATTGATAAACTGCTCAATTATCATGAAGGACTCCGTGGAAGCCTCCTTGCTTCCAGCAATAATATACGGTGAAAAATAAAATCGATAAGCAAAGCGTGATTTTTATTATTATGTTTTTGTTTTGATAAATTTAAAAAACTACAAGCTGCAAAGATTAATGCTTAATACCAAATTACTTCACTTGGTATACATTATTTATCGGTGACAAATGTCAATTTGTCAAAAAATAATGTGAATTTTTTTGTAATAAAAATGTAGTTTTTTCGATGGATTTTTAAGTGAGTGATTTTTATGCGAAAAATTTCGTACTATTTAGGGCTTAACTTAAATCATTTGAGAAGCTTTGAGTGGTTGCTTATCACACGCTAACTATTCTGCAGGCAAAAGAGTGGCCTTGATAAGTATTACCGGCTCTAGTGGAACATTTTCCCAACCTAGCGCTTCGTCATAATCGGTTTTAACTTTTGCTATTGCTTCAAGCACTTCATCCCCTTCAACAATCGCGCCAAAAACTGTATATCCCCATCGTCTTCCTGGATCTAAGTTCGTGTTGTCGTTGATATTAAAAAAGAACTGCCTGTTAGCTGTGTGAGGCCTATTTTCTTTTGCCATAGCAATAGTGCCAACTTCATTTTTCAACCCATTTCCAGATTCATTAACAATATCTTCATTTGTTTTTTGGGGGATAAAGTCAGCATCATATCCTCCACCTTGCACAATGAAGTCTTCGACTATGCGATGAAAAATAGTGTTGTTATATTCACCAGTAATGACATAAGTTAAAAAATTATCAACTGTGATAGGTGCTTTTACACGATCAAGCTCAACAACAATTATACCCATAGAAGTTTCTAACTTTACCTTCGGATAAATATTGGTTGGATCAATAGCAATATTTTTAGTGCAAGCGATTGAACTAAATAGGGCTAGGTTTAACAAAAGGGCACTAGCAAGAATGAAGTTAACTATATTTTTCATTGAATTAATCTCTATGAGTGACAGTTATTTTAAGAAGTCATGGATTTTTTTATTTGCTAAAATTTGTTGCAATAATGTGGCTAAACGTTGATTAAAGTTACGCTCTAATACCGCTATGTCTGCTTGTAAAGGTCCGTCACTATTACCGTGGTTTCTAAAAGTACTTGTTAGTGTTTGTGAGCCGTTTTTAACTGTTACTTTCAATATTATTTCTGTTTGTACTTTATATTCCATCGTTTCTTGGCTAACACTGATTACTGCTTTTTCTATCGATACATTAATAGTATTAATGGCATTATCACTTATTGTTAAGCTTTGATTTTTCCAGTGTTTGATTAAATTATTTTTAATCGTGTCTTCAAGTCTTTCTTGAGCAGAAACTAGAGTTGAAGCTTCGCCTTCACGCATTATTTGGACAACATGATTAGCTGTGCGCATGTCGACAACTTCAAGCTGTGTTTGCTTGTTATTATGGGAGATCGCAGGAGTCATCATAATATCAGGAGCAACAATCACGTGACTAGGGATATTAGCACATCCATTTAAGCCCAATACTAGTATGAATGTGAAAATTGTAGAGTAGAAAGAGTTGAATTTCATTTGAGTTTGTCGCTTTATTATTTCAAGTAGATTTTTTAAGTAAAGTGTTTTAGGTGACGATTTTAGCTGATAATTGAGAGGATTAGTTTTAAGCTTATCATTTTAGGTCATTATTTAATTGCAGATTGTGTTACAAACTTGTCATTACTGGCAATGAGTTTTTCATTTCCGAAAATACGTTTTAATTTTATGTGATAAGCCAATTGTCGGTTACCAATAATGCGCAGTTCACCTCCTTTTTTCAATACTCTATGGCTATCTTTAAACATTTGCCATGCAATATGATCAGTGGTTGCTGTTTGTTGATGAAAAGGTGGATTACATAAAATCAAATCAACGCTGTTACTTTCAACATTGGTTAAACAATCATTTAAGTGAAACTGACATTGCGCAGCTAAATCAGGCAAGTTAGATTTAATATTCATTTCAGCTGAAGTAATGGCCATGTGCGATTCATCAAAAAATTGAATTTGTGCACTGGGTTGTTTGGCTAATACGGTTAAACCGATAACACCATTGCCGCAGCCCAAATCAATTACTTGGCTATTTTTCGCTACATCAGGTAAGTTTTCAATAAAATATCGAGCGCCAATATCAAGCTTTTCTCGTGAATAAACATTAGCATGGTTACTAATAGAAAAATCACGTTTTAAAACTTTATTCGGTAATGTCCATACTGTTGGAAAGGGCGATTTTTGGCTTTGTTGTTGATTAAGTTGGCAAAAAACTAATCGAGCTTTTTTAAACGCTAGTGATGTTTTAGTTGTGCCCAAATATTTTTCAAATAATTTCAATGTTGAGCTATGGATCTCTTTTGCGCGGTCTGCAGCAATAAATACCGTATTTTTCCCAACACTATTTTGTATCATTATTAATTGTTCTATTAATAATGATTTGCTTTTAGGAATTTTAAATAGAATAACATCAATATTTTCAGGGAGAGAATCTAAGCAATTTAGTTGAGTGATATTTTCATTATTAAGTTGGTTTTGCTCAATGTTACAAGTAATGCCTTGGCTGCTAATGTAAGAATCATTAACACAATAGATATCGGCTTTTTTTTGGGAAGTATTATCTGATTTTTCTGGATTACAAAAATGCGTGGTGAGTGCTCCAAAGCCATCATTGAAAATAACAACTCGAATTTTCGCTGAAATTAACTGCTCAGTTTTAATATAATTAAGTAAGTATTCATCTGCAGCATCCCATGCTTGTAGACTACGGTTCACTTGCGCTAGAGGAAAACGGACGAGAGTTAATTGTTTTTCATTAATAAAAAAGGGGCTTAGCATAAGAACGGTAATATACTGATATTAAGTAAATATGGCCTATTGTGACATATTAACTTGTTTATATGTTAATTCGCCCCCATAAAGTTATTAAAATAAAATGTTAATAACACCATTAAGTTAACTGATAATTGCATGTTTTTGTTTATTTGCGTATGGCATATAAAACTAAATCAACTAAAATTATTAGTGCTCTTTCACTTTACCGAGAATGATAATGTCCATAGCTGCTGCCATTGAAGAAAAATTACTCTCTGCTTTTTCTCCACTACATTTAGATGTAATCAACGAAAGCAATAATCATAATGTGCCACCAGGAAGTGAGTCACATTTTAAAGTAACGATTGTTTCTAAAGAATTTGAAGACGAACGCTTGATCAAACGTCACCGAGCAGTAAATTCGGTATTATCTGAAGAATTAGCAGAAAAAATTCATGCTTTAGCATTGCATACTTACACTGAGAAAGAATGGCATGATTATTATGCTGATAATACGCCATTATCTCCTAATTGCGTAGGTGGTGGTAAATAGGCATAAGTTACGAAGTTCGATATTGACTTATTCTATTGGTCGTACCTCTTTAATTTATTAGCAAGGTACAATAGCGACACATGCCCATGCTTTCTTGAAGTAGTATAGGCATACATTTATTCTTTATAAAAATAATTCAAAAGGTTTTCTTATGGTTATCAAACCAAAAATTCGTGGTTTTATTTGTACTAATGCCCATCCCGCAGGCTGTGAAGCTCATGTTAATGAGCAAATCTCTTATGTTAAAAGTCAAGTATCTAGCGAAAATGGTCCAAAAAATGTTTTAGTTATTGGTGCCTCTACTGGTTATGGTTTAGCTTCACGCATTACAGCGACATTTGGCAGTGGCGCTAGTACATTAGGGGTTTTCTTTGAAAAACCGCCTACGGAAAGAAAAACTGGCTCTGCCGGTTGGTATAATACTGCTGCATTTCAAAAAGCTGCTGATGACGCGGGTATTTATTCTAAGAATATTAATGGCGATGCTTTCTCCCATGCTATTAAAGCTCAAGCAATTGACACCATTAAAGCAGATATGGGTAAAATTGATTTAGTAATCTACTCGTTAGCTTCTCCACGTAGAACCGATCCTGATACGGGTGAAGTATATTCATCTACCTTAAAGCCAATCGGTCAAAGTGTAACGACAAGAAATTTAAATACTTCTAAACGTATTATTGATTCAGTTTCTGTAGAAGCGGCAAACGAAGAAGAAATTCAAGGCACCATTGATGTAATGGGCGGTGCTGATTGGGAGTTATGGCTAAATGCCTTAAATGATGCCGGCGTATTAGCACAAGGTGTAAAAACTGTTGCTTATACCTATATTGGTAAAGAATTGACATGGCCAATATACGGTAAAGCGACTATCGGTAAGGCCAAAGAAGATTTAGACCGAGCCGCCACAGCTATTAATAACGCAACGGCCAGTATCAATGGACAAGCTCGTGTTACATCACTCAATGCCGTTGTAACGCAAGCAAGCTCCGCTATTCCTATTATGCCGCTTTATATTTCTGCCATGTTTAAAGTCATGAAAGCAGATGGCACCTACGAAGGTTGTATTGAGCAAATAGCGAACTTATTTAAAGAAAATATTTATAGTGATAGCCCACGTCTTGATGAACAAGGGCGTTTCCGTCAAAACTATAAAGAACTAGAAGAAAGTGTACAACAACGGGTTACTGATATTTGGAATGCTGTTGAAACGGACACTATTGATGATTTGACTGATTATGTTGGTTATCACAATGAATTTCTGAAATTGTTTGGTTTTGGTATTGATGGTGTTGATTATGATGCGGATCTTAGCCCTGAAGTTAACATTAACAATTTAAGTTAACGCTTTAGAAAACCAAGATTGTTTATTAAAAACCGATGCTTTGTCATCGGTTTTTTATTTTGGAAGGTATTGTTTTTTCAACTATAGTTACTTTATTCATTTAACTTTCATTAGGTTCTATAACAGCATGGCACTATCTAACCATTGGCTGACACATTTTTTTGATCACAGTGATAGCCATGGAATTGATTATAATAGGCGGCTTTATTCTTTCTTAGCGTTTAGTTATTTTGGCTGTATAGCTTTGCTGATATTTAGCTATAAAAATTATAGTAGTGATTATACGGTTATTTTCATCATTACTTCTCTTGCCGCTATAGTATTTATTGTCAATTTGCTCTTATTTCACTTGTACCAGAGTTTAGAACTATGTGGAAAAATTGGCAGTTTTGGTATTATTGTTTTTTGTTTTATATTGGTTTATCAAGGAGGAATTGATAATACGGCGCTTTATTGGGTTTTTCCTTTTCCGTTAGTCCTGTTTGCTGTGCTGGGGTATTTTAATGGCTCTGTTGCTAACGGCATTCTTTTTATTTGTCTGTTGGTTATGTTAAATAATCCTGAACTATTATTAGCAAATTACGCTGATTCTGAAGTTATTCGTTTTCTTTCCTCTTTTTTTGTTATCAATATTATTAGCTTTATTAATGAATACTTTCGTGAGAGTAGTCACTCCGCTATGGCTGATATTAATATTAATAAGGAGCAACAGGCTAATAGTGATGCCTTAACTCATTTACCGAACCGGCGCTTTATTGATGCTGTTTTTTTCCCTACCAGTAAAATTAATGTGAAGGATAGATTCCCTATGGTGTTAATTATGGCTGATGTCGATCATTTTAAAAGTTTTAATGATACTTATGGGCATCAAGTAGGAGATATGATTTTGAAACAACTAGCTCGAACGATGGAACGATGCATTCGCACTGAAGATATAGTTGCACGGGTGGGAGGTGAAGAGTTTCTATTGCTATTTTCTAATACCGGCTGTGAACTTGGCTTGAAGATAGCGGAAAAGATACGCAAGGAAATCACTGTGATGAAGTTTGTGCATGAGCTGCAAGAGTTGAGTGTCACCATGAGTTTTGGCGTTGCTTTTGCGCAAAATCATAGTGAAATTGAGAGCAAGTTAAAAGAGGCTGATGTTAAGCTTTATCAAGCGAAAGAAGCGGGTCGAAATTGTATTTTCTAAATAACCTGAATTTTATGAATGAACTCAAGTTAATAATGAGTGCTTTAGATAGAATTCCTCAACAGAATTGGCAGACTTGTTATCAATCGAACAGACAAAAACAAGCTTTTGCCCCATTTTAAGGCAAAAGGTACCACTATAGTCTAAATTGTAATGAAAAGTTTCTATTGATCGTAGAATAAAAAGGGCTTTTTGTGCTAGAATTCGCGCCAGAAAAATTTAACTTAGAGCCAGTGGATCTTGTTTTTTCGAAAGAGAGAGGAAGTTTTCTACTGAAATACACTGAAATCAATTGCTTAGCTATTTTTATTGCTTGGGTTATATCCGTAGCAAAAGATAAATAAGTCGTTGGTTTTTTACTCCCATCAAAAGTAGTGCAAGTGTTTATGATTACAATAAAAAAAGGCTTAGATGTTCCTGTAAAAGGGGCACCACAGCAGGTAATCCATGATGGTCCGTCCATCAAAACCGTTGCAACATTAGGTGAAGAGTTTGTGGGTATGCGTCCAACCATGTTTGTAAAAGTGGGTGATCGCGTTAAAAAAGGTCAGGTGATTTTTAGTGATAAAAAGAACCTTGGCGTTAAATTCACAGCTCAATCTGCCGGTGTTGTTAAAGAAATTAACCGTGGTGAAAAACGTGTTTTACAATCTGTCGTCATTGAAGTAGACGGTGATGATAAAGAAACATTTACCAGTTACTCAGCCAGCGAATTAAGTTCAATATCACGTGACAACGTGGTGAATAACTTAGTTGAGTCAGGCTTGTGGACTGCATTAAGAACTCGCCCATTTAGCAAGGTTCCTGCAGTAGATTCTACAGCTGCCGCAATTTTTGTTAGCGCTATGGATACTAATCCTCTTGCTGCTGATCCAGAAGTTGTGATTGGTGAGCAAGCAGAAGCATTTAAAAATGGTTTAACCATTTTATCTCGTTTAACGAGCGGTGAAGTATTCGTGAGTAAAGCGCCAGGTGCAAATATTCCTGTTGCTGATGCGGTACAAGTAAACGAATTTGCAGGAAAACATCCTGCAGGTTTAGTTGGTACGCATATTCACTTCTTAAAACCAGTTAGTGTTGATAAATTTGTTTGGCATCTTGGTTATCAAGATGTAATTGCTTTCGGTAAGTTGTTCACCTCAGGTGAGCTTGATAGCACTCGTGTTATTTCTCTTGCTGGTCCTGCTGCCAAAAAACCTCGTTTGGTTCGTACCGTACTTGGTGCTAGCACCGCAGAATTAACTGCTGGTGAATCTGAAAACGGTGAATTACGTGTGGTTTCTGGTTCATTATTAATGGGTTCAACCGCTGCAGCGGTTCACGGTTATTTAGGGCGTTATCACGTGCAAATAGCATTGATTCTTGAAGGTCGTGAAAAAGAATTTGTTGGTTATATGTATCCTGGTCCAAATAAGTTCTCAGTGACACGTGCTTATATGTCTCATTTCTTCCCGAAGAAATTATTCAATATGACCACCACTACTAACGGTAGTGAACGTGCCATGGTGCCAATTGGTAACTTTGAACGTGTTATGCCGTTAGATATTTTACCTACCATGTTATTGCGTGATTTAGTTGCCGGTGATACCGACACTGCACAACAACTTGGTGCCTTAGAGCTAGACGAAGAAGATTTAGCGCTTTGTACATTTGTTTGCCCAGGCAAAACAGATTACGGCGTGCATCTTCGTGATTGCCTAACCACAATTGAAAAGGAAGGTTAGTCATGGGCTTGAAAAAGTTTATTGAAGATATCGAGCCGCATTTTGAAAAAGGCGGCAAACATGAGAAATGGTTCGCTTTATACGAAGCCGTTGCTACTGGTTTATTTACCCCAGGGCAAGTAAACAAGGGTAAAACACACGTACGTGATAGCATCGATTTAAAACGGATTATGATCACTGTATGGCTTGCGCTTTTCCCTGCTATGTTTTTTGGTATGTACAACATTGGTTTCCAAGCCGTTGATGTTTTAAGTTCGCCTGAAGCATTGGCTGCAGGTGCTGTAATACCTGATACATGGCAAACAGCTTTGTTTACCATGTTGGGTGGAACGCTTTCAGCTGAATCTGGTTGGTTCAGCATGATGTTCTACGGCGCCATGTTCTTTTTGCCTATTTATGCTGTTACCTTTATTGTTGGTGGCTTCTGGGAAGTCCTTTTTGCGGCAGTACGTGGACATGAAGTTAATGAAGGTTTCTTCGTTTCTTCTATATTATTCGCGCTTATCGTGCCTGCAACAATTCCTTTATGGCAAGTCGCTATCGGTATTACTTTTGGTATTGTTGTTGCCAAAGAAGTATTTGGTGGTACAGGTAAGAACTTCTTAAACCCGGCATTAGCGGGTCGTGCGTTTTTATTCTTTGCTTATCCTGCACAAATCTCTGGTGATACAGTTTGGGTTGCCGCTGATGGTTTCTCTGGTGCAACCATGCTTAGTTCAGCTAGCCAAGGTTTAGTTGATTATTCAATGAATGCTGATTGGTGGAACGCATTTTGGGGTTTCATCCCTGGTTCAGTAGGTGAAGTTTCTACTTTTGCTATTTTACTCGGTGGTGCTTACATCCTTTATAAGGGGATTGCTTCATGGCGCATCGTTTTAGGTGTGTTTGGCGGTATGGTTGCTACAGCATTCTTATTCAATGCTATTGGTAGTGATACTAATGCTATGTTCGCAATGCCTTGGCATTGGCACTTAGTGGTTGGTGGTTTTGCTTTTGGTATGATGTTTATGGCAACTGACCCTGTTTCAGCTTCTTTCACTAACACAGGTAAATACTGGTTTGGTGCTTTAGTTGGTGTGATGGTGGTGTTAGTTCGTGTAGTAAACCCAGCATTCCCAGAAGGTATGATGTTAGCTATATTATTCGCTAACTTGTTCGCACCATTGTTTGACTACTTTGTAGTGCAAGGCAATATCAAACGGAGGCTTGCTCGTAATGTCTAATAAAAAAGAAACTTTCGGCGGAACGTTAGTATTTGTATTTATTATTTGTTTAGTGTGTGCTGCCTTGGTATCTATCTCTGCAGTTGGCTTAAAGCCATTACAACAAGCTAACAAGTTGCTTGATAAGCAAACTAAAATTCTTGAAGCCTCTGGTCTACTTGAAAAAGCAGGTACTGACATTGTTGGTACTTATGGCAAGTTTGTTGAAGCGAAGATGATTGACCTGAAAACAGGCGCAATCATTGAAGGCGCTTCTCATGCAGATATTAATATGTTTGACGAGCGCTCAGACTCTCGTGATGCTAGCAAAAGTACCAAACCGACAAATGATATGGCGGGTATTAGCCGTCGTGCCGATCATGCGGTTATCTACTTAGTTAAAAACGATCAAGACCAATTAGATACGATAGTATTACCTATTGTCGGCTCAGGTTTGTGGGATCTAATGTACGGTTTTGTTGGTTTAGCACCAGATTTAAATACCGTTCGTAGTGTTGTTTATTCCGATCTTAAGGAAACTCCGGGATTAGGTGCTGAAGTACTTAACCCTAAGTGGAAAGCCTTATGGCCAGGTAAAAAAATGTATAACGAACAGGGCGAAGCTGCAATTGCATTAGTTAAAGGCGGCGCTAAAAAAGGTGATGTTCACGGTGTTGATGCATTATCTGGTGCAACATTAACCAGTAATGGTGTGACTAAAACCTTACAATTTTGGTTAGGTGCAGAGGGCTATGGTCCTTTCGTTACTAAGTTCAAAGATGGAGGGCTTGATTAATGTCTTCAGATAATAAAAAAGTCCTTTTTGGACCAGTTATTGATAACAACCCAATTGCATTGCAAGTATTAGGTGTTTGTTCTGCGTTAGCGGTAACAAGCTCAATGGCAAATGCGTTGGTTATGACTGTTGCAGTAATGTTAGTAACAGCGTTTTCTAACTTATTCATATCACTAATTCGTAATCAAATACCGTCAAGTGTACGTATTATCGTGCAAATGGCGATTATTGCCTCACTAGTAATAGTGGTTGACCAAGTATTGAAAGCTTTCTCTTATCAGTTATCGAAAGAGTTATCGGTTTACATTGGTTTGATCATTACTAACTGTATCGTTATGGGTCGTGCGGAAGCTTTTGCTATGAAAGAAAAGCCGGGTGTCAGCTTTTTAGACGGTATCGGTAATGGTTTAGGTTACGGCGCAGTATTAATGGTTGTTGCTTTCTTCCGTGAATTACTTGGTTTTGGTACTTTCTTCGGTATTGAAGTCCTGCAGTTAACGCAAAATGGCGGCTGGTACCAAGGTAATGGCTTATTAGTATTGCCATTTAGTTCATTCTTCATTATTGGTTTTGTTATCTGGGCTATCCGCCAGTACAAGCCAGAACAAGTTGAGGAAGATTAATCATGGAACATTATTTAAGTATATTTATTAAAACCATATTTATAGAGAATATGGCGTTAAGCTTCTTCTTAGGTATGTGTACTTTCTTAGCGGTATCAAAGAAAGTAAGCACAGCTATTGGCTTAGGTGTTGCGGTTGTTGTGGTATTAGGATTAGCGGTTCCTGCTAACCAAGTTATTTACCAAGCAATTTTGGCACCGGGCGCGTTAGATTCAATGATGGGCATTACTGACCCTAAAGAATCAATCGACCTGAGCTTCTTGTCATTTATTACCTTTATCGGTGTGATTGCCGCGTTAGTACAAATTTTGGAAATGATTTTAGATAAATATTTCCCTGCCTTGTATCAAGCGCTTGGTATCTTCCTACCTTTAATTACCGTTAACTGTGCTATTTTTGGTGCGGTTTCATTTATGGTTGCGAAAAACTTAACCCTTGGCGAAAGTGTCGTTTACGGCCTTGGCTCAGGTGTTGGTTGGATGTTAGCAATTGTATTGATGGCTGGTTTGCGCGAAAAGATGAAATATTCTGACGTACCCGCGGGCTTAAAAGGTTTAGGTATTACATTTATCACCGCAGGTTTGATGGCTTTTGGCTTCTTATCTTTCGGTGGTATTTCACTGTAACGATTTAGATAAAAATTTAAGGAAAGGTCGATGGAAATTATTCTCGGCGTATCGATGTTCACAGCGATAGTTATTGCCTTAGTATTAGTGATTTTATTTGCTAAATCTAAGTTAGTATCAAGCGGTGACGTAACGATTAGCATAAACGGCGATCCAGCAAAAGCAGTAACTACTGCAGCGGGTGGCAAATTATTAGGCGCACTAGCTGACCAAGGTATTTTCGTACCTTCAGCGTGTGGTGGAGGTGGTACTTGTGGCCAGTGTCGTGTTGATGTGCATTCAGGTGGTGGTGATATTCTACCTACTGAAGAAGGTCACATTAACAAGCGCGAAGCCAAGGCTGGCTGTCGTCTAGCATGTCAAGTTGCTGTTAAGCAAGACATGGAAATTGAATTAGAAGATGAAATTTTTGGTGTTCAGCAATGGGAATGTGAAGTTATCTCTAATGATAATAAAGCGACTTTCATTAAAGAGCTTAAGCTACAAATTCCAAATGGCGAATCTGTACCGTTTAAAGCCGGTGGTTACATTCAAATTGAAGCACCAGCACATCATGTTAAATATAAAGATTTTGATATTGATGAACAGTATAAAGGCGATTGGAATCACTTTGGTTTCTTCGAAGTAGAATCAAAAGTTGATACTGACACTTTACGTGCATACTCAATGGCAAACTACCCAGAAGAAGAAGGCATTATTATGCTGAACGTGCGTATTGCTACGCCGCCTCCAGGTCGATTACATTTACCTGCAGGTAAAATGTCTTCGTACATTTTCAGCCTTAAAGCCGGTGATAAAGTTACTATTTCTGGCCCATTTGGTGAATTTTTCGCTAAAGAAACCGATGCAGAAATGGTATTTGTTGGTGGTGGTGCTGGTATGGCACCAATGCGTTCTCATATCTTTGATCAACTTAAGCGTTTGAAAACAAAACGTAAGATGAGCTACTGGTATGGTGCTCGCTCAGCTCGTGAAGTTTTCTATGAAGATGACTTTAATGGTTTAGCGACTGACAATGAGAATTTCGAATGGCATATCGCGTTATCTGATCCACAAAAAGAAGATAACTGGGAAGGCATGACCGGTTTCATTCATAATGTTCTTTTTGAAAATTACTTAAAAGATCATGAAGCTCCAGAAGATTGTGAATACTACATGTGTGGTCCTCCAATGATGAGTGCAGCGGTTATTCATATGCTTAAAGATCTTGGTGTAGAAGATGAGAATATACTTCTCGATGACTTCGGTGGTTAATATTTTACTTTAAGCTTGCCTATTGGCACTACTTCCGCGTTGGATGTACTCATTGACTAGCGTCAACTCAGTGCATCCGCCTTGAATTAGCACCATTATTCTGAGCTTAATTTTAAAATATATTTAAAAGCATCATATCTAAAGACGACTTCGGTCGTCTTTATTATTTAACTAATTAAATTAAAACTAGTTTTATTAGTTAAATAATAAATTTGGAAAACCTACATGAATAAATTCAAACTAATGTTAGTTGTGCTTTTAGCCACTAGTATAACTGCCTGCTTCCCGAGTAATAACTCCGCTAAAAAAGAAATTTTATTGCAAGGTCGTACTATGGGTACTACCTATAATGTTAAAGTTGTTGCGACTGTTGATGAGGCTGAAGCGTTACAATTACAACAAAAAATTGATGCGGCTCTAAAGCAAGTGAATCAGGAAATGTCGACTTATATTCCTGATTCTGAAATTTCTCGCTTTAATCAATCAACGTCACTTGAACCTGTTGAAATATCTACAGGCTTTGCGCGAGTATTAGCTGAGTCGATTCGTTTAGGCGAGTTAAGTGGCGGTAAGTTAGATATTACTGTTGGTCCACTTGTTAACCTTTGGGGCTTTGGTCCGGAGCAGCGCCCAGAAACAGTACCGAGCGATGAAATATTAGCAAGTACACGTTCACGCGTTGGATTAAAGAATCTTCGTCTTGACGGTAATCAATTATCAAAGGATATTCCAAACCTTTACATTGATTTATCTACCACGGCTAAAGGCTATGGCGTTGATGTTGTAGCAGAGTTAATTGAAGCCAATGGCATTACCAACTATTTAGTGGAAATTGGCGGAGAAATGCGTTTGAGAGGCTTTAAGCACACAGGTGAATTGTGGGCTATTGCTATTGAAAAACCTATATTAGATCCATCAGGTGAGCAACGAGCTGTGCATCAAGTGATTATTCCTAAAGATAATGCTATTGCCACTTCAGGAGATTACCGGAATTACTTTGAAGTAGACGGTCAACGTTTTTCTCATATTATTGATCCAGATACAGGTAAACCCATTAATCATAATCTTGTTTCAGTTACTGTTATCGCGCCATCATCAATGACCGCCGATGGTTTGTCTACCACTTTAATGGTGATGGGAGCGGAACAAGGAATGGAGTTTGCAGTGACAAATGATTTTGCTGCGCTGTTTATTTCTAAATCAGAAAATGGCTTTAGTGAGCAATTTACGGTAAAATTCAAGCAATATTTGAAGTAGAATTTCGAGTAACAAGTTTCTAGTTTCGAACACAAAAAATTAAGATAGGCGCATAAATAATGATGATTTTTTTGATCTCCTTTGGTTTTTTCCTTGTGGTTGGTGCAGCTATGGCTGTTGGTTATATCTTTCAGAATAAAACGTTAGCGGGTAGTTGTGGCGGCTTAGCCAGTGTTGGCATTGAGAAAGAATGTAATTGTGATAATCCGTGCGAAAAACGTCAAGAACGTGAGCGTAAAGCTGCGCTTGAACAGAATTTACAAAATAGAATAGATGTAGAAAACTTGTAGTGATGTCGCGCTATTTTTGAAATCGATAACTTAGATTTAAATGGAAAGGGAAGGTGATTAATCACCTTCCCTTTTTTTAAGTTAAATTTATCTCAATTTTAGATTACTCAATCAAAAAATAGCGCTTCATTTAAACTGACAACTCTGTGCGCATCAATGTCATTAACTTAAGGATTTAACACATACGTTTATAATTCATTGGGTACTTATTTGTCTTGTTTCTACGGTCTTGTCGAAAGAACCTACGATCAGGTCGAATAGCACTTAAATTCTTTGATATT
>Ga0209184_1000048_pt1 | contig 155699 bp, 118 predicted proteins | sample EN8Hudsemesocosm_2_FD_184627 | JGI IMG/M metagenome (GOLD analysis project Ga0209184, IMG submission 184627) | Methane-oxidizing microbial communities from mesocosms in the Hudson Canyon - EN8C Hudson Canyon (SPAdes) (version 2) | ecosystem: Environmental > Aquatic > Marine > Cold seeps... | reverse complement strand
TATTAGGGAGGAATAGGTTTTATATGCTCCTTCATACATTGATTGAAATTATGATGTAGATCTTTTATTTAATATAAATTTGTGCTGTTCAAACAAAGTCATACAAATTTTTGACTTAGATCACATCGCAGTTTTCCTTTTGCTTTATAAATAGCGACCATTATTTATTTAAAAAATTTAGCGCTAAAGGATCACAAAATGTTCAAAAAATCGTTATTAACCGTTGCACTTGCTAGCGTGTTGTTGCCTAGCAGTTATAGTGTTGCTGAAGATGATGTTGTTCACCAAGGCATAGATGAAAAAATAGAAACTTTGGTTGTTATCGGCAAAACACCACGGAAAGTGCAAGATGTTGTCGGCTCTGTTTCAGTGATAAGTAGTGAAGCTATAGATAAACAGTTAGTGCATGACGTCGCTGACTTACTACGTTATGAAGCGGGTATCAATATGGTCAACTCAGGTAGCCGCTTTGGAAGTTCTAGTATTGCCATTCGTGGTATCTCAGGGAATAGAATTGCAACAGAAATAGATGGTGTTCCTGTTGCAGAGCAGTTTAATATTGGAAGTTACTCTAATTCAGGACGTAACTATGTAGATCCTGAATTAATTAAACAAGTTGAAATTCTACGTGGTCCAGCCTCTAGTACCTACGGTAGTGATGCTATTGGTGGAGTTGTGAGCTTTGTAACTAAAACCCCCAATGATTTGTTGAGTCAAACAGATAAGGATATTTATATTGGGCTGAAAACAGGTTATTACTCAATTGATAACAGTAAACTTATTTCACTTAATACAGCGTTTGGCAATGATACCTCTAGCGCATTAATTTTAGCTTCATACCGTAAAGGTAATGAACTGGATAGTAATTCAGACTCAGATATTGCCAGTGACCTTCAAGACAATGAAACCAAGTCATTACTTGCGAAATATCATTATTCACCTTCTGACACCCAAGAGTTAAGTTTTACCTATGATTACTTTAAACGTGAAGCACAAACTGATATTCAATCAATATTAGGTTTAGGGCGTTTCAAGTCAACTACGGCATTGTTTGGTGATGATGAAACTAACCGTGAGAATTTTGTTATTAACTACGACTTTGTGCTTGATGCCAGTTGGCTTGAAGGTGGTGTGATTCGATTTTATGATCAAACCACTGAAACTGCACAGCTAACCGATGAATATCGTACCTCTCGGGGCAAGAACTATCGTTATGACCGAGACTTTTTTTATCAGCAAGATATTCAAGGTATAAGGTTAAACTTTTATACCAATGTTAATTTATCATCATCAACTCATCATATAGGTTATGGGGTAGAATATAATAAAACAGAAACTGAAGAATTAAGAAATGGTCTGCAAACCAATGTTGATACTGGCGAATCAACCAATGTTATTTTATCAGAAGTATTTCCTGTCAGAGATTTTCCCATCACCAAAGTGAAAGAAGTCGGTATTTACTTAAATGATGAAATAGCTATTGATGGAACAAACTTCACTATTATTCCAGCTATCCGTTATGATAAATATGAATTGTCGCCCTCATTAGACAGTATCTATTTGGGTGATAATCCAGACCAAACAATTGTTTCTATAAGTGTAGATAGTTTCTCACCTAAACTTGGCATTGTTTATCAGCTAAACGGTGATTCACAGTTATATGCTCAGTATGTACAAGGCTTTAGAGCACCACCTTTTGAAGATGCAAATATTGGTTTAGATATCCCTTTATTTAAAATGCGTGCTATTCCAAACCCAGATTTGAAGTCAGAAACCACCGACGGATATGAAGTAGGTTACAACCTTGCAAGTGAAAACCATCAATTTGATATTGTTGGCTTTTATAATGATTATGATGACTTTATCCAAACAAAAGTAAATTTAGGCTTTGATCCTGTTATTGGACGTATAATTTTTCAATCTCAAAATATTGATAATGCTAAAATTTATGGCGCTGAGTTAAGTTATAAGTACAATAATCAAGGTTTATTTAGTTCTAGCGACAGTTACAATACTTATGCTTCTGTATTTTGGAGTAAAGGCGAAAATAAAGACACAGATCAACCTATTAATGAAATAGAGCCTAATCATGCACTATTGGGTGTTGAGTGGCTAAATAGTGAAGAGTCAATATCTGTGGCATTTCATGCAAACTTAGTCTCAGGAAAATCGAATATTGATGACCCCAATGCCAATGACCCCGAGCAGGCATTGGCGAGCACCGCGGGTTATGCAACTTTTGATGTAATCGCTAATTACTATATTAATAAGCAGCTTACACTTGCGGGCGCAATAAATAACTTAACCGATAAACAGTATTGGCTTTGGTCGGATGTTAATGGTTTAGGAGCAAGTGACCCCTTATTGGCTACTATGGCTGCACCGGGAATCAATGCTTCGCTGCAATTGAAATATATGTGGTAATTAATACATATATATCAATTCCTAAGTCAGTCTTTTATACGTGACTAAAATAAAGAAGATGGGCAATTGGCAAAAATAAATGCCCATTTATTGTTAGCCTATCCAAAATTAAGCAATAGAGGTAAACTTTTGTTATGGTAGATCTCATCTACAATTAGCAGGGCATTGAAATCAAATTGATAATGATGTCGCTTTATTGTTTACTTTGTTTAAATTAAGGATAGAAATTAAAATGAAAAAAATTATTAGTGCTTTTATTGTTAGCATATTACTTACGGGTTGTTCTCCTACCGTGGGGAGTGAAGAATGGTGTGCTGATATGAAAGAAAAACCGAAAGGTGATTGGACAGCCACAGAAGCTAAAGATTTTAGTAAGCATTGTATATTTTAAAGTTTATATAAAGCACCTTTTTTTTATTTTCTTGATTTTTGCTACTAACTTAGGATAACTGGATGAAAACAATTGGAATGTTAGGGGGGATGAGTTGGGAGTCAACGGTTAGTTATTACAAGGCAATTAATGAAGGTGTGAAGACTAAACTAGGAGGACTTCATTCGGCAAAAATTTGTTTGTTCAGTGTTGATTTTGATGAAATAGAGCAACTTCAACATAAAGGGAAGTGGAGCGAAACGGCATCAATATTATCTGACGCTGCTAAATCTGTTGAAAATGGAGGTGCTGATTTTTTATTAATTTGTACCAATACAATGCATAAAGTAGCGACTGAAATTCAAGCTATTATTTCAATACCCATTTTGCATATTGCAGATGCAACTGCAGACAAACTTCTTGCTGACGGTGTTACTAAAGTCGGATTACTTGGTACTCGCTTCACTATGGAGCAGGATTTTTATAAAAAACGTTTAATAGAACAGTTTGGTATTGATGTTCTTGTTCCGTCAAATGAGGAGCAAACCATTGTTCATAATGTAATTTACGATGAATTGTGCCAAGGAATACTTGCTGAAAACTCTAGAAAGCATTATTTGAATACTATCAATAATTTATATGAGCAAGGAGCTCAGGCCGTGATTTTGGGATGTACGGAAATAGCTTTACTCATCAAGCAAGAACATACTCCCGTTCCTCTGTATGACACTACCGAAATTCATGCAGCGAAAGCTGTTGAATTAGCAGTAGCTTCTCGTTAATTGTATTTATTATGTGGTGCCTAATGCACATCTCGGTCATTTAGGTATTGGCTGTATTCTTTATCTGTACCATTAATGTGGCTAATTAACCAAACTGTTAAATACTCACTTATTTCTTTTAATGAGTCATGACCCTTTTCATTATATAAATCAACAAATTTACCAACTTGCTTAATCATTTCTTGATGCTTTGCTTTGTGAGCTTCAAAATCTGGATAATCATTATCACTCATTAACTTTTCTTCACGCTCAAAATGGTATTGAGTGTAATCAATCAATTCCTCCAAGGCTTTTTTTTCAAAGTCTTCGCTCATGGCATGATCGTAGGCCACAGTAAACTGATTCAATAGACTGATAAGTTTTTTATGATCTTGATCTATATGAGTTATTCCAACGCTATACTCATCTTTCCATTGAATTTTAATTTCTTGTTCCGTTTTTTTATAAAAAATAGGAATAAGCAATAAAATACCAATAAGCACCCAAGAAACAGGATTACTAAAACTGGATAAAAACCCAAGAAATATTACGACAATAAAAAGTGCTATTACCATGGCGTAAAGAAAAGATTTAGTACGATTATTCATTTTACTTCCTTAAACTATAAACTTAAAAAACCTTAAAAATAATGAGGTTATGTTATTACGATTGATTCTCAATCAAAAGTTTTTTTCAAAAATCTTCATGTTTGTACTAACAAACTATTGCCGCTTTATTGACCTTGATCAATTTGTTTTACTATTAATGACAATTTTTTTTAAAATTTGATCTGCATCACATAATTATAACGCAAATAAGCCGATAGTAACATTTAGAAACATTTAGTACCTGTATTTACAAATTACGCAGGTATGAAAATTTAATTACAACACGTAAACACAATAATATCTGGAGAGTAACCGATGAGAAACATTAAACATAGTCTTTCAGCACTTGGTTTAGCTATAGGCATGGCAGCTGGTGGTATCAGCATGTCAGTCTCAGCAGCAGAGCCTACGCTATCTGAAGCAGACTTTGATAAAGCAAAATTACAATACTTCCAACGCTGTGCTGGTTGTCATGGTACTTTACGTAAAGGCGCAACAGGTAAAAGTTTAGAACCTGAAAATACGCTTAAAAAAGGCCAAAAACGTTTAGAGAAAATCATCGCGCTTGGTACAGAAGGCGGAATGAACAACTTTGATGACTTGTTTACAAAACAAGAAATTTCAAACATGGCAACGTTTATTCAAATGACACCACCAGTTCCACCAGAAATGTCATTAGAGCAAATGCGCACTCATACTAAGCAATTTGTAGCTGCTAAAGATTACCCAGCTAAACCTCAGCACAACCTTAACTGGAAAAATTTCTTTATCGTAATCGAACGTGATGCAGGTAAAGTTGCAATTGTTGATGGCGATACTAAGAAAATTATTACACATATCAATACTGGTTATGCTGTTCATGTAATCAAAGGCACTGAGCATCATAAAACAGAACATGCTAAAGATGTAGGTCGTTTCTGGTTCACTATCGGTCGTGACGGTAAAGTAACTAAAATCGATTTATGGCAAAAGCCTGAAAAAATGTTAGTTGCTGAAACTAAGATGGCTTATGACGCGCGTGATATCGCAGTTTCAGGCGACGGTAAATACGTAATCGCTGGTGGTTACTGGCCTTCGCATTTCGTTATTATGGATGCTGAAACGTTGAACCCACTTAAAGTTGTTTCAACTCGTGGTTACAACACTAAAGGTGAATTCATCAACGAAGCACGTGTAGCTGCTATTTATACTACACCAAATGAACCTACGTTTATGGTTGCTGTTAAAGAACTTGGTCAAATGTGGCAAGTTGATTATTCTGATTTAGATAACCTTAATATCACTCAAATCGATTCAGCTGAATTCTTACATGATGGTTTCTTCGACCCAACTGGTCGTTACTTCCAAATCGCAGCAAACGCTTCAAACAAAATGGTTGTTGTTGACAGTAAAACTCGTAAGTTAGAAGCAATGATTGATGTTGACAGCCTGCCACATCCTGGTCCTGGTGCTAACTGGATTGATAAAAAATGTGGCCCTGTTGGCGGAACGACTCACTTAGGTACTGGCTTAGTATCTGTTTGGGGTAATGATCCAATCAATCATCCTGATAACGCTTGGAAAATGTGTTACGAAGTTGAAACTGATGGTGCTGGTGCATTCATCCGTACTCACGAAACTTCACAATACGTTTGGGCTGATCAGTTGAAACACCCTGAGCCTGAAATACAACAATCTGTGCAAGTATTTGATAAAGATACTCATGAAATTGTTAAAACTATCCGTGTAACAACTGAACCAGGTAAAGCAGCGCTTCACATGGAATTCAACAAAGGTGGTAGTGAAGTTTGGGTTTCAGTTTGGAATCGTAAAGAAGCTAGCAAACCTACTGGTGAAATCGTAGTTTATGATGCAAAAACTCTTAAAGAGAAATACCGCATTAAAGGCTTAACTACGCCAACAGGTAAGTTTAACGTATACAACCGTATGAATCACAAAACCTAGAACAAAGGTTTTCTTATTGCCATTTCGTCCAACTTCGTTGTCGAAAGTGCTCATTGACTAGCGTCAACTCCGCGCTTTCTTCTATAATTTGAATGAAATGGCTTCAAGTTAAACCATAGTTTAACAACTTGTAGGACGGAACTTATTCCGACAAGAGTCAAAATAAAAACGGCTTACAAAGTTGTTATACAAGGGCATGGCTGATGTCATGTCCTTTTTTATTTTAAGGATATATAGGCAAGTCACTTTATTTAAACTACTTTTAAAGTTGTTTGGGTATATATACCGACATTCTGTTATAGAAAATAGCAGATAATTTGATTTAATCATCACGAGTCATTCGTTCGTAGGAATCAGCATGACAAATAACACATTTACAAAACCGAGTTTTTGGTCTCGTCGACTAATTCTGGGTACTACCGTTTCTGGCGCCGTTATCTTCTTTGTCGTTGGTATTATCTTCTGGGGTGGCTTTAATACGGCAATGGAAGCAACAAACACCACTGAATTCTGTATTGGTTGTCATGAGATGGAAGCCAATGTATATGAAGAATATAAACCAACTATACATTTTACCAACCGAACCGGTGTAAGAGCAGGTTGTCCTGACTGTCACGTACCAAGACCTTGGATACATAAAGTTGTTCGTAAAATTCAAGCATCAAAAGAACTATTCTCTTGGGCTACGGGTAAACTTGATACTAAAGAAAAATTTAATGAACATCGTTTTGATATGGCACAAAGTGTATGGAAAGCGATGAAAGATACAGACTCAAGAGAATGCCGTAACTGTCATAATTTTGAATCGATGAATCCTGAATTTCAAAAACCACGTGCTCGTAAGCAACATTTAAATGCTTTTGAAACAGGTCAAACTTGTATCGATTGTCATAAAGGTATTGCTCATCATAATGTGCGCGATAAATTATCTGATGAAGCATTAGAAGCGATTGAAGCACCAAACCCTGATTATATTCGTGAGGTTCCTCAAGAATATAAAGATGGCTTAGCACGCATTGAAGCAAAAGAAGCTGAGCAAGCAGCACTTGTTAAAGCAGAAAAAGCAGCTGAGAAAGTTAAAATTGAAGAGAAAATTGCTACGGCTGTAGCTGCTGCTGTAGCGAATGCGGGTGGTTCAGCGAAAGCATCACCAGCGAGTAATTCTGCTGATAGTGCTAAAATAAGTAACATCAACGTTGATTGGACTAAAGCTAAATCAACTGATATTGGTGTATTCTACCCAGGTACAGCATCAATTGAGTGGGTTTTAGGACGTAGACATGGCGGTAAACGAGCCTTTACTAAAGGTGACCGCTGTACTGAATGTCATGCTGAAGAAATTGCTGATATTGGTCAAAACATTGTTTCTGGAGAGAGCGAGAAAGATTTAGAGCCAAATGTTATTCCAGGTAAACGTGGTAGTTTTGATGTGACGATTGATGCAACACATGACAATGAAAACCTTTTCTTAAGATTTAGCTGGGCTGATGGTGAACATGCGCCTGTACCATTTGTTGATGGTGGTAAAATGGACCCAGAAAATCCAATGAAATTAGCCTTTATGTTGGCAACTGATGATGCTGAATATGCTGATAGAGCCGGTTGTTGGGGAACGTGTCATGCGGATGCTAACTCAATGCCATTTGCTCCAGAAGCTGATGTGTTGAAAGGTAGCGATTTATCTAAACGCTTGAACTTCGACTCTGGCGTAACTAAGTACTTGAAAGAATCTCGTACTAAGTTAGAGCTTAAAGGTCGTGGCGGTAAAGCTTTAGGTGGTTGGGATAAGCTGAAAGATGAAGCTGAAATCACAGCTGCACAAGATGCTAATCAATACATGGATATAGTTCGCTACAAATCAGGTAGTAAGAAAGTTGAAGATGGTCAAATCTTAGCACAACGTGATATGCACGGTGGTCAAGGCGCAGAAGTTGAAGCTGCCCTTAAAAACGGTACTTGGTCTGTTGTAGTTAAACGTAAGCTTAAATCAGACAAAGCAGGCGACGTTACCATTGAAGCTGGGAAAGTGTATAACTTTGGTTTTGCAATTCATGACGACTACTCAAGTGCTCGTTATCATCATGTATCATTTGGCTACAAGTTAGCCCTTGATAATGATGAAGCTGAACTAAATGCGACTGCTCAGTAAATTTTGACTGACATTTTAAGGCGATGATTTTTATCTAAGCCTTAAGCTTGAAAAGTAAAGCGCTTTGATTTGTTAACTCAGATCAAGGCGTTTTTTTATTTTTGTGTTAATATGCCGCTATTATTTACACTGATTGAATACAAAAAACATGAAAACTTTTAAAGAATTACTTGAGCTAACAAACGAACAAGAGCAACCGCAACGTCTGATGTTTTTATTTGCTAACGCAGAATCAAAAAACCCGAAAAAAAGCAAAAAACATCAACAAGGTACTATTGAGCCAGTAATGTGTGTTGACAAATTGCCTGAACAATTAACAACGTTTGCAGCACTGAAGAGTGAAGCTGATTCAATAGAGAAAAACTGGAATTTTGTTTTCATTGCTAGTCTTAGCGGTGAAGATGGTATGACACCTAGCGAAGATGATGCAGAACCTTTCTTGAATAAAATGGTTAATGATGTAAAAACTGGCAATAACGTTGGTCGTTATGTGATTTATGATAGAGAAGAAAACCCAATAGAGTTAGAAAGCAATAACTAATCCCTATCAGGCTATTTAGCGTTATGAAACCCAACACTTCTACGGCAATGAAAATGCTTATTGAGCAAATTCATGAGGCCCTGCCTTTTGAAAAGCCTGAGCATGAAATATGTGCTGGTAAATGTGTTGGTTGTCCAAAAAAGATGCTGGAATATATGGGAAGTGAGTTAGATCATTATCAGTGCCAGTTAAATAATGATGAAACTCCTACCCTAGGTGAAATTAGCGATTTGGCTCGAATTGCCAAAAAAGTTCACCGAAATATGGCCAAAAATAATTTAGTAACTATGTAAGTTCGTTACTTACTTCTCTAAGTTTTTGGGTATAAGTGCCCTGCATGGAAGCGCATGTGCTCTTCAATAAAACTCGCGATAAAATAGTAACTGTGATCATAACCTTCGTGAAGATGTAATTCTAAAGGGTATTTACTTATTTTTGCTGCCGCCGCTAAAGTCTCTGGCTTTAATTGCTCTTTCAGAAAATCATCAGCTCCACCTTGATCAACTCTTGCGGGAACAAACTGCTGGGCTTGGCGCATTAGATCACTGGCATCATGTTTTCGCCAAATTGTTTTGTCTTTACCGAAATAGGCAGTAAACGCTTTTTCCCCCCATGGACAATTAGCCGGATTATTAATTGGGCTAAATGCCGACATTGAACTGTAACGATCTGGGTTAAGCATTGCTATGGTTAGTGCGCCATGTCCTCCCATAGAGTGTCCAGAAATAGCTCGTTTATCAGAGACAGGAAAAGTTGACTCTATTAATAGGGGAAGCTCGTTAACCACATAATCATACATTTGATAATGACGATTCCATGGGGCTTGGGTCGCATTTACGTAAAAGCCTGCACCTTGACCCAAATCATAACTTTCATCATCAGCGACTTCGTCACCACGAGGGCTCGTATCAGGGGCAACGATAGCAATGCCCAACTCTGCTGCGATACGTTGAGCACCTGCTTTTTGCATAAAATTTTCATCTGAGCAAGTCAGGCCAGAAAGCCAATACAGTACAGGCACCTTCTCACCATTTGATGCTTGTGGCGGCAGGTAGATTGCGAAGCGCATATTGCAGTTTAGCGTTTTGGAGTGATGACTATATTGTTTATGCCAGCCGCCAAAGCTTTTGTTTACACTTAAATTCTCTAGTAAATAGTCAATTGTCATGCTGTCGCCTTATGAGTGATCAAAATGAATTACACTGCGAATACTTTCGCCTTTGTGCATTAATTCAAATGATTCATTAATGTCTTCTAAGCCCATCGTATGCGTAATAAAGTCACTTAATTTAAATTCACCTTGTAAATAACGTTCAACATAATCAGGTAATTCAGAGCGCCCCTTAACGCCACCAAAGGCAGTACCACGCCAAACTCGGCCTGTAACTAATTGGAAAGGACGAGTTGATATTTCTTGTCCTGCGCCAGCCACACCTATGATTATTGATTCTCCCCAACCCTTGTGACAACATTCTAATGCAGAACGCATTAAGTTCACGTTACCAATACACTCAAATGAATAATCAACGCCGCCATCGGTTAATTCAACAATGACATCTTGTATGGGTTTATCGTAATCTTTAGGGTTGATAAAATCAGTAGCACCTAACTTTTTCGCCAAATCAAACTTACTTTCGTTGATATCAATGGCAATAATACGACTGGCTTTTGCCATGGCAGCGCCGATAACTGCTGAAAGACCTATACCGCCAAGACCAAAGATAGCAACGGTTGCCCCTTCTTCAACTTTTGCAGTATTCATCACCGCGCCCATACCTGTAGTAACCCCACAACCTAAGAGACAAACTTCTTCTAATGGCGCTTCTTTATTGACTTTCGCTAAAGAAATTTCAGGTAATACAGTGTATTCAGAGAATGTTGAACAACCCATATAGTGGAAGATAGGCTGACCATCTTTGTAAAAACGCGTTGTTCCATCAGGCATTAAACCTTTACCTTGCGTTTCACGAATTTGTTGACAAAGGTTAGTTTTACCCGATAGACAGAACTTACATTCGCCACACTCTGGTGTGTATAAAGGGATAACGTGATCGCCGACTTGTACACTGGTAACCCCTTCGCCGATTTGCTCAACAATACCGCCGCCTTCGTGACCTAAAATAACCGGGAATATGCCTTCTGGATCGTCCCCTGATAAGGTAAAAGCATCTGTATGGCATACGCCAGAGGCAATAACTTTGACTAATACTTCTCCTTTACGAGGTAGCATTACATCGACTTCTTCGATAGATAATGGTTGTTTAGGCCCCCAAGCAATGGCGGCTTTTGATTTAATGAATTGATCTGACATATTGATTCTCACGGTTTAGTTGCGTCTAGCTATAGTGCTTAGATTGTAGTCTATTATATTTGTTTCTTCAGAGATGATAATATGTCTATATTGAAAATCACTTTTACACATAGGTAATAATCATGAAGTGGGAAGGAATTAGCGAATTTGTTTTTGTTGCAGAAACTGATAGTTTTACTCAAGCCTCAAAAAATATGGCTATTTCTACCGCTCAGGTTAGTCGTCAAATTAGTGCGTTAGAAAAGCGTCTTGATATAAAGTTGTTTTATCGTACCACACGTAAAGTCTCATTAACCGAAGAAGGACGTATTTTTTATCAGCATTGTCGTAGTGTTCTAGATGGTTTAGATGAAGCAGAGCGAGCTATCACCAACTTACAATCAAAGCCCCACGGTAAAATTAAACTAACAGCTCCAGTTACCTATGGCGAACAACAAGTAATGCCTTTGGTAAATGATTTTGCCAAGGAATATGGCGATGTTGAAGTGCTTGCCTATTTAAGTAATCAGAAAGTTGATTTAGTTGAAGGAGGTTATGATTTAGCTATCCGTCTTGGAAAATTAGCAGATTCAACGATGATGGCGAAAAAATTAGGAAAAAGAACTAACTATCTCTGTGCATCTCCTGCTTATCTAAACAAATATGGTATACCTCATTCTTTATCTGAACTGAATAAACACAGCTGTTTGTTAGGAACTTTAGACTACTGGCATTTTAGAGATGCAGGAAAAGAAAAAAATATCCGTGTAAACGGAAGGTTGCGTTATAACAACGGATATAGTTTAGTAGATGCAGCGTTGAAAGGGTTAGGAATAGTGCAATTACCTGATTACTATGTTCAGAACTATCTGAAAAACGGCGAGCTTGTTTCTTTGTTGGACAATAGTAGAGTGCCTGATGAGGGGATATGGGCGGTTTATCCTCATAATCGACATTTGTCACCAAAAATTAGATTATTGGTAGATTATTTAGCTGAGCGTTTAGTGTCATGATCTATTTAGCTTTTAATGACGAACTATCAACTAATTATATGCAAGCCACCTCAATATTTGCCTTCTCTCTTCACTCTGTTATGCCTATACCCATGATACTTCAAATTATCTGTTTCAGGACGTCTGAGCAAATCATGATCAAAGCGCTTGTTTTTATTAATGGTTTCTCCCTTAAAAAAAGGAGCAATGATGAGCATGATTTGCTCAGTCGTCCCCAAAGGGCGAGTTTAAAAGGCTCATTTGCGGCGTTATTGATTTCGACAAGGGGAGCAACCATTCTCTTCAATCAATGCCTTGCCTCTAAGCCTTTTAACTCTCGCTGAAACGAGAATTTTGAGGTAACATGGGTATTTATATCAATTAATTAGATAACTTATTATCGCCTATGCCAATGAGAACTATGCCAAACAAGGAAGTTTATGTGTCAATTATTGGCGCATTCTTTGCGACCCTGTGCGCATCATTTTTTAGTTTTAGCATTTTACAAGCGGAAAATCATCCGATGGTTTTAGCTTCAACAGGGGCTTCTGCTATGCTGATTTTTGGTATTCCTCATAGCCCGGTATCGCAACCTTGGCCGTTAGTGGGCGGTCATATTATTTCAGCCTTTATTGGTATTAGTTGTTATTATTTAATTGCTAATCCTATACTTGCTTCTTCCGCTGCTATTGGTTTTGCTATGTTGGCAATGCATCATACAGGAAGCATGCACCCACCTGGTGGTGCGACAGCGGTGACAGCAGTTATTGGTGGTAGTATGGTGCATGAATTAGGATATTATTTTGTGATTGTGCCAGTGTTTTTTAATTCCATTATTTTGCTATCTATTGCGATGGCAGTGGCAACCTTTAGAGAAAAAAATCCGTTCACTGAGTAATGGTCATTATGGGGTGCTGGCTACCTTCGTGTTAGTGTTGGTTGATATGGTACTTCATTGATAATAAAGAATAAATCCAATAACTATAAGCATTAACTACTTGTTGTTAGAACAGTTTTGTCGGATTTTTGAGCGAAACTTGAAGAAAAAGTTTGCATTTACTATTAGTGTCGTAGATAATGCGCGCCACAAAGAAAAGGCAATACACGCGAAAACGTGTTACGCAAAACCACCGGTCTAAGGGCTTTAGCCTATGACAGCGGAGTTACCTCATCAATTCAGGTACGTTCCCGTGGTTTTTTCTTTTACTAACTATACTTTACTTTAAGGTTACTAAAATGAAAAACTTATTATTAGCTTCTACTATTACAGCTTTAACTCTTACTTCGATCGTTTCTACACCTCAGGCACATGCAAATAATATAGCGCAGAGTCTATGTGAATATGTTGCTGTTGATGATAAAAAAAGAATGCGTTCTTTTTTAAAGACTAATAAACTGAAAATTCGCAAAATATTTGGCTCTGTAAAGTGTAACAATAAAAACTTATTAGCATTTGCAAATCATAAAGGCGCAGTTAAAACGGGAACTTTGATGATCAGTAAGTTACCTAAAAAAGTTGTTTCTGCTAATTTATCAATTTTAGAGTCTGGTTCAAAGGCACTCGCTGATGTTGCTAACGCCCGCATAAGCAGCTAATCGTCAACTTTTATACTTTGTCTATTTCAAAATAGTGAGAGTATTTATTAAGCCGAACATTTTATATGTTCGGCTTTTTTTTGTTTAGTTATAAAATTTCAACTTTTATAACTTTAGTTCAAATAGGGCAATAAGCTGTAATCTTTACCATATTCAAGCATCTGCTTAGAAAAATCACTTGGGTAGCTAATTTTCACATCTATCAATTTTCCACCTTCGTAAATTGGTGTCAATTTCGGGTTAATAAAGCCAGAGTAAGGCGCTAAATTGAGTTTTTCATAGCGATTCAATACTTCTTGATGAAGTTTCTCATCAACTTTTACCGCATAATTTTCAATCAACGCTTGTCCAGCTGCAAAATCACCTTCTGATTTAATACGCTGTAATTCACGTAACAACTCACCAAACAAGGTGCGAAGTTTCTGATAATCAGTCACAACAAAGAAAGTTTTACCATCACGAATGCGCTTTTCGATAACATTATCTTTAGCGCCTTTTTCAAATGCCCAGCTAGCGATCAACTGACGATTACGCATGTGTGCTTCTTCGATATGTTCACCCAATTTCAATCGGCGAAGTTGTTGCATCATACCGTTACGAATGTAGCTGTCGTAACTTGCTTTACCTACTTCTAAGCTTGGCATGGCGCCCATATCAATAAGCTTTTGATCCATTAAATAATATAAAGCAACTAAATCAGCACGGCCTTCCTCTAAAGCAGATGAATACTGCTTTAAAGTTTCTTTTGGTGTGCCAACACCTTCATTAATTTGCCCTGAAGCATGACCTATAACTTCGTGTAAATCTGTGTGCAAATGAGAAGCGAGTGGTCCAAATTCTTTAGCGCGTTTAATTTCAGCTTCATCCCAAGCAAATTCAGATAATGAACCGCCTTTAACATGGTCATATGCGTCAACTATATTCGTTAAACTTACTGATTTTGAGCCATGCTCTGCACGGATCCAGTTGGCGTTAGGTAAATTAATACCAATGGGGGTTGATGGTGACGCATCACCTGATTCAACCACAACAGTGATGGCTTTGCCGGTAATACCTTTTACTTCTTTTTTCTTATGAGCCTCGATAAGTGGCGAGTTATCTTCAAACCATTGTGCTTGTGTTGCAATAGCAGCAATCATTTTTGTTGCTTCGTGATCTTTAACTGAAACTACTGATTCAAAAGAGCCACGGTATGCCAATGGATCGTCATAAACTTCAATGAAACCGTTCACAACATCAACATCTGAATTTACATCTTTTACCCAAGCAATATTGTAGGCATCAAAATCAGCTAAGTCGCCGCTTCGATAATATTTTGCTAATAGTGTCAATGCTTTTTTCTGTTGATCATTTTCAGCAACGCTAGCCGCTTTATCTAACCAATGTGCAACTTGAGTAATGGCTTTGCCGTACATACCATCAGCTTTCCAAACTTGCTCAACAATTTTGCCATCTACTTTTGTTAATTTAGAATTTAGGCCCCAAGACACTGGACGTTTTTCATCTTTATTTGTTTTAGCTTTGTAAAAAGCCTCAACTTCAGCTTCGGTTACTCCTTCATAGTAATTAACCGATGAAGCAACAATGTTGTCGATATTTGCAGATTGATCAACCATTTTAGGTGCAATGCTTTCATCAAACATTATTGGTGTTAGCTGTGCAATTAATTGCTCAACAGTTTGCCCGTTAGTAAGTGGTAACTTACCTTGCTCTGAAACAGAATTAACATAGTTTGCAAAACTTTCTTGACTGAATTCAGGTTGAATTTTTGCTGACATATAATGGTGATGAATACCGTTTGAAAACCAAACACGTTTGGTGTACTCAACAAATTTAGCATATTCATCCGTTGTCTTATCACCCTGATAACCTGAGATTATAGCTTCTAAGGTGTGGCGAATAGTCAGGTTATATTTATAGTTTTGATCCCAAGTCATGTCACGACCTGATAAAGCTGCTTCATATAAATAATAAAGCAGTTCTTTAGTTTCGAGTGGCAGTTCGTTAAAGCCAGGTACTTGATAGCGTAATACGCGAATATCAGCAAATCGTTCTGCTACCCACTTAAATTCACTTTCTTGTGTATTGTTGATGACTTGTTCTTTTGTGCTTGCTTCTTGTGTTGCCTGAGTGTCATTTGTTTTTTGTTGCTCAGAGCAGGCACTTAGCGCTAAAGCAAAGCTAATAGCTAAGGCGAGTTTGCTTGGTTGTTTATTGAATTTCATTTTGATTTTCCGATTTTTATATTAATTATTATCAATAGATTTAATTATTGCGGGCAATAATTTTAACTTGGAAAGGTTAACAGCTTGCAATGAGAAGGTATATGAAACAAAACAAAGAAGTTGTAAGTGAATAAGAAAACTTTAGATCAATTTTTTACTTACACTTTATTGCTTGAAAGATGTAGGTATATTGTATACAGTCTTGGCATTATTAATTTGTGTGAACTGCTTTAAATGAAAAATAAAAAAATACTCGTCATTGCATTAACATCAGCACTGGTTGCAAGTGCCTGTAGTCATTCGCCTGCTGTTGAGCAGGTGAAAGATATTCAAAGTAGTAAAATTAAAACTGCTCAATCTGAGATGTTAAAAAACTTACTGGCTACTGATATTGAAACGCTCTGGAGTCAAGATTTTGAACATTATCAAGACGGTTTGCTTTTAAACGTTAGTGAAGCAATATCGGCATTAGCAATGAAAGGTGAATTGCCTAATGCAGACTTAGAAAAACTGACCTTTTATTTACGTGTTTATTCAAGTTTTGGCCCCGATAAGGATTGGCTTGAAGGTACAGCTGAAGCGTTGAATGGTGCGTTAGTTAATTTACAGAGTATGCCAGGTTTTTATGAAATAACGCCAACAACAGCGCGTTTACATGAAAACTATTCTGTAGCGCTTTATCGTTTATATTTTTTAGAACCACTACGTTTATCGACGGCGGATCACATTGAACCGTTAGCTAAGTTAATCGATCTATACGCGAATAGTACTTTGATTCAAAAGAATGGAGAAAATAAGGAGAAGGTGTTTGATTATGCGCTGTGGGAGATTATTAGAGCCAGTGCAATTTTACCTTATGAAGCAACACGAAAAAATAAAACTGAACACCTTGCTATTTTTAGTAATACAGATAGGTTAACGAAGGCGCTATTGGCTTTTATTGAGAGTGATAATGCAGCCATTAATGGTGATGATTGGCCAAAACAGCATGCTACTTGGGCATTAGCACATTATTACAATGTTTTTAATAAGCAGTACACAAATGCTTACTATGAGAAAAGTGAAGCAGAGCAAAAACAACTTGATGATGATGAAATCACCTTGCCAGTTCAGAAAAAAATGACTGATTTAGATAATTCAGTTTGGCAAGCGCTTGCTAATTCATTGTCAAATACAAAAGTAGATGTAGAGCCAGATGCAAAGTCAGACTCTGAATCGGCAAGTTTAGCACTTAAAACACTCTTTAGTGTTCCGTATGTTGTTAGTACTTATCGTGGGAAATCAGAATGTGAAGAAGGCAGTTTAAAAGATCGCTGTATTGCACCAACGGTAGAAGAAGCAACCCCAATTAAACATATTTGCTCTGATAGTTTATTTATTCGTACACAGAAAATGACTAAAGAGCAATTAGATGATTCTTGTAATCAACTAATTTCACAAGAAGCGGTTTTTCATGAAAAGCTAGCAACTAATCGTGAGCCTGTAGCGAATGATTTTAACGATAAACTACGTGTTATTGTTTTTAATAACGCTGCTGAATATAACAAATATGGTCAACTAGTATTTGATATTGGTACCAATAATGGCGGCATGTACATTGAGGGAACCACACAAGATCCTGACAACCTCGCGACATTTTATTCCTATGAACACTTTTGGGTTCGTCCTAAGTTTCAAGTGTGGAATTTAAATCACGAATATGTGCATTATCTTGATGGACGCTTTATCAAATACGATACCTTTAATCATTTTCCGAGTAATTTAGTGTGGTGGTCTGAAGGGCTAGCGGAGTATATCTCTAAAGGAGATATCAACCCTAAAGCATTTAAATTATTAAATGAAACTGAACAGGAAGAATGGTTAACCTTGCAACAAGTTTTTGATACTAAATATCGAGATGGAAGCGATCAAGTATATAAATGGGGTTATTTAGCTGTTCGCTTTATGTATGAAAAACATAGAGAAGAATATCGCCAATTAGCTCATTTTCTGAAAACCGACTTCTTTGATGGTTACAAAAAACTGCTTGATGAAAGTGGTAAACAATATCAAGAAGAATTCAACACTTGGTTAACTGAGCATAATGACAATTTTGTTGATGTTAGCGTAAAGAAAAATCCTTACAAACCAAGACAGTTTTATCGTTATAGCTATAAAGACTATTTACAGCCTGCGTCTTTAGTGGAAACACCACAACATATGCATTGGCAATATTGGCATGAGAATGCACTAAAAAATAAGCAAGGAATGACTAACAAGTAGCTTTTTAAGCGATTACTTGTAAGCATGAATGCAAACGCGGTTATTTTTCAATGACCGCGTTTTTACATGTTACTTCCGATAACTAAAGTGGCTTCTGTGCTGAGTAAGGTACGCATTTGTTTGATAAACCCAAAGAAAACGGTAATTGAAATATGTAGCACTATACTCATAAAATGTAACAATTTTTAAGCTTTACTTGTTGGTTGTTTTTATATCAAATAGTGTTTTATATCATTGTTCTTTGGCAATGAAACACTAAAATTATTCGTGGGATATTAATAAAATGAATAGAACAAATTTACTTTCAATAACTGTTACAGTTTTTACCTTTTTATTTTCAACGTTGAGTCATGCCGAATCTGTTTCAGGCAAAGAATATCAAGCAGTTATTGAAACGGCCTATAATTACTTTAATGGGGCGGCAAACGGCGATCAAGTACTTCTTTCAAACGCCTTTGATTTGGAGTTTGGTCATGTGAAAATGATCAGTGTTAACAAAGATACTGGAAAAGAAACCATTAGGACAGTTTCGTTAAAAGAGTTCTCTGGCTACTTCAAAAAAGCGACTAAAGATAAATGGATAGCAAATATCCTTTCTGTTGATATAGTTGATGACAAAATGGCTATGGTGAAGCTTGATTTTGATACACCAAAAACGCATTACATTGACTATCTTGTAATGTACAAGCGCGACAATGAATGGCGTATTATCAATAAAACATTCATAGCAAAGAAAAAAGAGTAGAAAAGTAAACTACAAGTCCTTACAGTGACTAAATACTTTCAATTGAACTTCAAGATTTAACTTAGGATCGTAAATGAAAAAGCCAATGAAAGCAGCATTGTTGTCAGCATTTGTGTACCCAGGTGCTGGGCATTTTTTTCTTAAAAAATATTCACTATGCGCTCTTTTTGCTTGTACTTTTTCTGTGCCTTTATATTTTATAATCAGTGAGATCATTACTAAAGCAGAACACATTGTAGAGCAAATTAAAAATGGAGAAATTCCTATGAATATTGCTGCAATTTCAGAATCATTATCCAGCTCAACAGCAGGTATTGATACTCAAGAAATAAATATTAAAATGTATGCGTTAGTCATTATATGGCTCATAGGAATAATAGATTCATACAGGCTAGGGCGTACAAAAATAGACAAGTAAATAAAGCGTTATAACAAATTACACCTTGAACAAAATAAACAAAAAGTTGTTGGCTGATTTGAACTATGAGTAGCTTGGAGGACGACTACCCTCCATCAATAAATCTAACTTTATTTGAGCCTGTTTCGGTTTTTCTCTGTCAGTTACTTCAATCATTTCACATTCATCTCTAATCATTTCAGCAATGAGACTTGGGTAATGACGGCAGTCTTCAGGCCTATTTAAGTATATGCTGCATGTGTATCTATTTGGATCGAGAGGATCGCTTTTGGGTAGAAGGTCGAGAAAGGGGCACGTTTTGAGACTTAAACCAGATTCAGGATCAAACCATATCTCGTTATTCTTAACGAACTTGAATATTTCTGGGTTAAATATCTCCCAAAGATCAATTTCTTCTTTAGTCGCAGAAAGATCACCTCCTCCGTATTTGATACAGCATTTACCACAAGAATTACAATTTTTCATAGGTGCCTTATAACTAGAACAATTAGTAGGTGTAAAAAACCGTATTGTATCATTGATGCCATTTTCAGATCATAGTCTGTTATAGTTGGTCTTATACCAAGTCCATTAAGTTATTTCCCACTCAGCGAGAATTAAAAGGCTTAGAGGCAAGGCATTGATTGAAGAGAATGGTTATTCCCTTGTCAAAATCAATAACGAAGTATGTAAGCCTTTTAAACTCGCCCTTGGGAGCTTGTCAGAAAAGCAATAACTGCACAAATTTGTTAGATATAGAATGACTGTACCAGCACAAGTTTTATTTGTTATAACTTCTCTGACATAGCTCTGAGGTGGGAATAAATTTAATGGAATTGGTATTATTACTTCGTTCGCTATTTTAGCCTACTTTTCAACCCCTCTTAACAGGGTGTTCTGCTGGATACTTATTATGAATTTAGATAAATCGACAAAACGTATCGCAAAAAGAGTAAAAAAAGGATTTCAAGGTTACCCTCAAATTTCACTAACCTATTTTGGTGAATCAGCAAGTTGCGCAACAAAAGTCGTCGTCGGCTTTATATCAGAAGAAGGCGCCGCTGCACAAGAGCAAACCTTTGCCAGTAAAGGTGACGCTAGAAAAGACGAAACTATTCAAACCACATTATTAAAAGTTATCGAACGGGCAGACGCCAAAACAGTACTAGAGGCTGCAGGTATTTCAATTATCAAATAACTCTCGCAAACACGAAATCCTATAAGCTGTTCAAGCAGGACAAAATAAAATTGACTTACGTTATCAATTATTTAGTAGTCTCAGCTTAAATTAGTGCTAGCTGCATAAACAAGAATGGAGTCATCATGAAACCTGAAGCTATTAATTTCAAAAATAAATTCGCCAAGTTTTCTGAACACTGGTCTCCTCGTGTCATAGCTGAAATGAACGATTACCAGTTTAAATTAGTGAAAGTAGTAGGGGAGTTTGTTTGGCACGAACACACCGAAACTGACGAAGTATTCATTGTTATTGAGGGCTGTCTTAATATTGAATTTCGTGACGGAAAAGTCACATTGGAATCAGGTGAAATGTTTGTCATTCCTAAGGGAGTTGAACATAAACCTACAGCGAGTAGCGAATGTAAAATTATGATCATTGAACCCAAGGGCGTGATTAATACCGGTGATGCAGGTAGCGAGCTTACAGCTCAAAATGATTTGTGGGTGTAAATTTAGTTATCTAGGTTCAGCTATACATTATCAACTCTAGCGATTAAATCAGCGAGTGAGTTAAGGTCGATCGCCCAATGATTGAATATATTTGTCAGCTCTTCAATAGACAGCTTATCTATGGGGTCCTTGAGTAGTAAAGTGATGTCAAAATCTGTTCCTATAACACAGTTATAGGTTGGCAAAGCACGAAGTCTGTCGAAGAAAATTTCTTGATGGGTTTTACAACTAAATATCGGTCTTTTAAAAGTTATTTTTGTCATGCTTTTATAGTTAAACTTTATAGTTAGCTTTACAGCGAGTACTTTAGCCACAGTTTATAAAAAACTGCATTACAGGTTGGGTTATCATCCATTTTGCCATCTCTATCGCAATCAGATCCAGTTAATGACTTTACTACTTGTCGACCGTATTCATCAACATCATCCTTTGAAGGCGAAACGGTAATAGTGGCCTTGGGAGATTTATCAATAAAGTCGGCAACATCCTTATAAGCAGTAAACTCTTTTTTGGAGATTATATGGCTTATATCGCGAGTTTTTGGCTTTTCTGCCGCTGCATAAAATGAATGGCTAGATAAAACAATTGCTAGCAATAAAAATAAAACCCTCACTCATTCCTTCCTTATATGGATTGCATAAATAAATACTCAATTGATGATTCAGTATTAAATGATCTAGTTATGAAATTATACAAGCGACTATTTGCAAGGAACAAGTAATAACTTTTCCATACATCCCTATTTCGGGATGAACTATTAATTTCCCTATCCCAAATATGGGATGAAAAATAGCAAAAAACAAAGGTGTAATTGATTAACTTGATGATATATAAGGCCTTGCCGTGTTGGCATAACTTTCGCAATAATTTAGTTTATTGTTGGTTGTAATCATTTAGGCTTCTCATGGATATCATTAAAAAAACTAAAGCGCCTTTTTATAGAAACAAAAAGCTTGTCACTTCCGTCGCTACTTTATTATTTGCTGGTTTGATATTTGCTAGCACGCAAATGCAAATTGCTGCATTTTCTGTGCAGTCAAACTCAATAATTACCGCAGTAGTAGAGCAGGGTGATTTTGATATTAAAGTATCAGGTCCAGGAATATTGGCGCCAAGGGATGTTCGTTGGGTAGCCAGTACAGTATCAGGTAAGGTTGAACTAATTTTGGTTAAACCGGGAGCGCTGGTTAACAAAGGTCAGTTAATTGTTGAGTTGGTTAATCCCGAGCTAGATCAAAAAGTGCAAGAGCTATATTGGGAACTAGAAGCTATGCAGGCGCAAACACGTGCTTTACAGGTAAGTCATGATACTAAATTATTAGATATGCAAGCCTTGGCTCTTGATACTCAAATGCAGTATGAAAAAGCCAAGATGCGTTTAGATGCTGAAGTTCAATTGATAAATGCGGGTAATGCCACTGTATCTAAACTTGATTTTGAATCATCAAAACTTACCGTTACGCAATTACTGAAAACAATTGAAATTAATAAAGCGCGAGCTAAGCAACTTAAACTAAACCTTGAAGCGCAATTTGAAGCACAAACTGCGTTATTGAATAAGTTAAAGAAAACTCACGAAAGAGCACAATTTCAGTTAGCTTCACTAAATGTTAAAGCACCACTTGCCGGGGTATTACAAGCCATGCCACTAGAGCTAGGCCAACGCGTTTCTGTGGGGGGCAATGTTGCAAAATTTGCCAAAAAAGGTGATTTAATTGCTGAGTTGAAAGTACCTGAGCTAAATGCTTCAGATATTGTTATTGGACAAAATGTGGCAATAGATACACGTTTTAATCAGATACAAGGTCAGGTGATTCGCATAGATCCAGCGGTAGTTAATGGCACAGTACAAGTAGATGTTGAGCTGACATCTGAATTACCTGATGAAGCAAGACCAGATCTTTCAATAGACGGTGAAATATTTATAACTCAAAAGCAAAACACTTTATTCGTAAAACGTCCAGCTTTCTCACAAGCGAATCAAAGCATGGCAGTTTATCTGCTCAATGCCGAGCGTAGTGTTGCAGAGCAAAAGGCAGTGACCTTTGGCTTGTCTTCCAGTGTTGATATTGAAGTGATAAATGGTTTGCAAGTTGGCGATCGCATCATTGTTTCCGAGCAAAGCAGTTTCGAAAGGCATCCGCTCGTCGCTCTAAAATAAAGAATATATAGCAGATAAAAAAATATAAAGAATTTTTGAAAAGGAATAACAACATGAAGACATTAATAAAATTAACAAATTTGAAAAAAGTATTTTCTACCGATGAAGTTGAAACCCACGCCCTTAGCGATATCAATTTAGAAGTAAAACAAGGTGAATATTTATCAATTGCTGGCCCTTCAGGTTGTGGAAAATCAACCCTATTATCTTTGTTGGGATTATTAGATACCAGCTCAAGTGGTTGTTATAACCTTAATGGTCATGATGTTGTTGATATTAATAACAAGCAAAGAGCTGCTATTCGCAATAAAGAAATAGGTTTCGTTTTTCAATCATTCAATTTAATTAGTGAGTTAACGGTTGCTGAAAACGTTGAACTGCCACTGACATATCGAAAAGACTTGAACAAAATAGAGCGTGCAGCGTTAGTTAATACTGCGATGGAAAAAGTGGATATGGGGCATAGAAGCAAACACTACCCATCACAATTATCTGGTGGACAACAACAACGTGTAGCAGTTGCCCGCGCTATTGCTGGTAATCCATCAATTATTTTGGCTGATGAGCCAACAGGTAACCTAGATTCAAAAAATGCAGAATTAGTGATGGCTTTGTTAGATAAGTTACATGCTGAAGGAGCAACCATTTGTATGGTTACACATGATCCTCGTGGAGCAAAGCGTGCCGATCGTGTTATCGAGATTTTTGATGGTCGCATTGTTTCAGATTCTCCAACACGAGAAACTCAAGCAGAAGAAGCGGTAGCTTAAGGAAAGGAGAATACTATGTTTTCGTATGCAATGTTTTCAGATATTAATTATGCCTTTAGAACCTTAATTAAAAACCCTAAGTTTACGGCCTTAACTGTGTTTGTTATGACAACCGGGCTAACGCTTTGTATTTACATGTTTAGTTTTATTCATGGCTCTTTAGTTGCACCGCTTCCTTATGAAAATGGTGATCGTATTCGAGCCATAGACTCCATTTTTAATGGCATCGAATACAATGGTGCCAGTATCAGAGTTCATGATTTTGAAGACATAAAAAAGCGTGTGCAAAGCTATGAGGTTTTTGATGCCTACTATCAAGGTACGGTAAACATAAGTAGTAGTGATAGAGCCGTAAAATATTTAGGCCATTATGTTAAAGAAAGTTTCTTTGAAATATCAGAAGCTAAGCCAGCCTTAGGTAGACTCATTTCAAATGATGATGGCTTACCTGGCGCAGAGCCTGTGGTGCTAATTAGCCATGCCATTTGGCAAACCATGTTTGCTAGCGATGCTGATGTATTAGGTAAAAAATTACGTATTAATTCCGTACCAAGAGTTATTATTGGTGTTATGCCCGATAGTTATCAGTTCCCTAGTGCTGGTAGAATCTGGTTACCGTTTACCACCACAGGTAAAGGTGTTGCTCGCGCTGATGGTGACTATGTGTCTGTTTATGGTGTTCTTAAGCCAGATGTTACTGATGAACAAGCTAATAGTGAGCTGCGTACTATCATGACTGAACTGGAAGAAAGCTATCCAAAGTTAAACTCAAATACTTCAGCCCATGTTTGGACATTACAAAAGGCTTCAATGGGGGGGGGATCGCCAGTTATTGTACTTGCGATGGAACTGGCTGTTGGTTTTATCTTGTTATTGGCTTGTATCAATGTCGGTAATTTATTGTTCTCTAGAGCGACAGAAAAAAGTAAAGAAACGGCTATCCGTACAGCGCTAGGCGCACCAAGATCTAAATTAGTCGTTCAAATGATGTGGGAATCGACACTTATTTGTCTTATCTCAGGTACGCTAGCAATTTTGTTTGCTGGCTTGTGGTTAGAAGTATCAAACAAAGATCTAATAGAGTCATTCCCCTTTGACCCGCCATTTTGGTGGAAAATAAAGATAACACAATCGTCTATCATTGCCGCAGGTGTCATTACCCTAGTTACCGCCTTTATTACCGGTATTTTGCCTGCACTTAAAGCAACGTCAGTTGATTTTAATGCCGCCTTAAGGGATGGCACCCGTGGTGCTCAAAGTAAAGCGTCAGGCCGATTAAGCAAGACAATTGTGGTATCTGAGGTGGTTTTATCCTGTGCCTTGTTATTACTTTCTACGGGCATGGTTTATTCGGTTCATCAGCAAAATACCATTGATTACGGCACTGAAGTTGAAGGTTACTTTACTGCGCGAGTCGGTTTACCAGAAGCTCAATATGAACATGAAGAAAAAAGGTTGCAGTACTATCAAAGTTTGATGTCTAGTTTACAAGCTGAGCCTGAAGTTGCCGCGGCAAGCTTAACGCAAACTTTACCGGGCAACTATGCTAGCTATCAAAATATTTCTATAGAAGGTGTTGATTACGGTAAAAAGCCGCAATATCCTAGCTCAAACTCGGTAGCCGTTGCTCACAATTATTTTGATGTGTCGTCTGTTAATTTACTTGAAGGTAGACTGTTCGATTCTCGAGATAAATTAAATACTCCATATACCGCAGTAGTGACTACCAATTTTGTTAATAAGTTTTTTAAAGATGGTGATGTCCTTGGCAAACGTTTCAAACTTGTCGAAACGGATAAGGATTGGTATACCGTTATTGGTGTAGTGAGTGATGTCTTATACGGTCAGCCAATGCCTTTTAATATTGAAAAACCGACAGCCTTTGTTTCATTACAGCAAGATGCCAAGCGTTTTGTTTCAGTTGTGGTAAAAATGGCTGCTGATAATCCTCAGGTGCCTGCTGTGTTGACGGAAAAAATTGCTAGCATTGCTCAATCGGTAGAACGTGATGCGCCAGCTTATGATATAAAAACCTTGAGAGACTCAATAACTCAGCGTAACGCAGGCATGAATTTTGTCAGTGAATTGTTTCTTATTTTTGCGGCGGCTTCTATGGTATTAGCCTTTAGCGGTATTTACGGAGTTATGTCTAATACCATAGTACAAAAAACGCAGGAAATAGGTATTAGAAGAGCGTTAGGGGCAGATAATAGCGATGTCTATAATCACTTTTTCAAGCAAGGTTTAAAACAGTTATTGATAGGTTTAATTATAGGTGTTCCTATGGGAGTAGCTTTAGTTATGATGATGGAACAATCGGCATTAGCACAAGGGTCGTTAATGCTTTATTTCTTAGTACCAACATTTATCAGTATGGTGATATTGCTAGCGGTGTACTATCCGGTACATAGAGCATTAAAGCTAGAGCCATGTACTGCTTTACGTTATGAGTAAGTAAACCGTTGTCACTTTATTAAGCCTTTTTTTAGAAAAGGCTTTTTTGTCTTTAGAGAATAACTTATCTTTAGATTAGCTTTATATAATCTGATTTTCTTAATTAGTCTAAAACAGGAATTTTTTGTGTCGCATATTCTTATCGCTGATGATGATGTCAGCATAGTGGCCGCTTTACGGTTATTTTTAAAAAGTGAAGGCTTTAAAGTGACTACGGCTGTAAGCCCGTCAGAAGTTGAGTTTTTGATTAAGTCTAAAGAAATTGATTTAGCATTGATTGATTTAAATTATCAATTAGACACCACCTCTGGTCATGAAGGTTTACAACTGACAGAAACCTTGAAGAACTATGATGTCGATCTTTCAGTCGTGTGCATGACAGGTTGGGCGACGGTAGAAATTGCTGTACAGGCGATGAAATCAGGTGCGGGTGATTTTATTCAAAAGCCCTGGGAAAATGATAGATTGCTATCGGTTATTAATAATCAATTAGCATTAAGACAGCAGAGAAAAGCCAACTTAAGGTTAACCGAAGAGAATAATAGTTTAAAACAACAAATCGCGGTATTAGATGGCCATGAAATGGTGGCGCAATCACCTGCGATGAAAACCTTATTAACCACATTAGATCAAATAGCGAAAGCGGATATAAATATATTAATAACCGGAGAAAATGGTACGGGTAAAAGCCTACTGGCGAGCTATGTTCATAATATTAGCTTGCGTGCCAATCATTCATTTGTATCAGTAAATATGGGTGCTATAACCGATTCATTATTTGAAAGTGAAATGTTTGGCCATGTTAAAGGCGCCTTTACCGATGCTAAAGAAAATCGTATCGGTAGGGTGGAATTGGCTGAGCAAGGTACACTTTTTTTGGATGAAATTGCTAATATCCCTCTTGCTCAGCAAGCAAAGTTATTAAGGCTTTTGGAAGAGCACCAATATGAAAAAGTGGGAGCCAGTAAAACTCAACAAGCTGATATACGCGTAATTAGTGCCACCAATAGTGATCTTAAGCAAATGGTGGCTGATAAGCGTTTTAGGCAAGACCTGTTGTATCGATTAAATACCTTTATCGTGGAAATTCCGCCGTTAAAAGTCCGTTTAGATGATATCTTACCCATGGCTCAAGCTTTTATTGTTAAATGCGCTGCAAGGTATAATAAGACTACACCAACCTTATCAGCGCAAGCTCAGCAACAACTGCTAAATTACCCATGGCCAGGTAATGTCAGAGAGCTTAGTCATACCATCGAAAGAGCCACTTTGTTGGCCGATGATGAGATATCTCCAGAGCACTTAATGTTAGTGGAAAGTGATCACGTTGCTCAGCTTAATGACTCGAAAATGGCAGGTGCAGCATTCGATGATGAAATGACGATGGATGATATAGAGAAACAGGTTATTGAACAAAGATTGAAGCTCAATAAAGGCAATGCCACTGACGCAGCCAAATCCTTAGCCATGAGCCGCAGTGCTTTTTATCGTCGTTTAGATAAATTTGGAATTTAGCTTAATGCACTCAAAGCCATTTGAAAAACGAGTCTCTAATATTGTCTTGTGGGCTATTTTACCTAGCTATTTTTTAGCGGTATTTTTGCTTTGGACGATAGATATTTCTTTTTATTTACAGTCGTTAGTGACTATTTTCCTTTCTGCTCTTGTCGGCTTTTCTTTTTATCGTTTTTATTATGAGATAAAAGATCAGTTCATTTCCTTGGCAAATTTGATTGAGGCGCTTAATGTCGGCGACTTCTCCCTGCGTGGTAAAGCAGAAGAAGGCCATTCTGGGCATAGTGACTTAATTCGCCAAGTGAATAAGTTAGCTGATTCATTAACCACAGCTCGCTATGACTTTAAAGAGAGCCAGTTACTTTTAGCTAAGGTAATAAAGCAGATCAAAGTAGCCATAATTGCCTGCGATGAAAATGGCAAAATCACCATGGTTAATCCTGAAACAGAGCGACTTTTTGCTCTGAGTGAATCAAAGATGAGCCATAAAACTTTAGCTGATTTAAAGTTAAGTCAACTTGATTCACTCAAAAATAATTCCATCGAAAACCTGACACTTGGCTCACGTACCGCCCGCTGGCATATTTTTAAAGATGGCTTTCGAGAGCAAGGTTTACAACATACCCTCTATATTTTTTCTGACCTTGATTTGCTATTAAGTCAACAAGAACAAAAGGCTTGGAAAAATTTAGTCAGAGTGTTGAGTCATGAAATTAACAACTCGTTAGCCCCCATTATTTCCCTAGCCTCTACTTTAGATAAATTGACTGATAACAGTGATATTGAAGTTGATGATAAAGAAGACATTCAATCAGGTCTGAAAATAATTCAAGACCGAGCGACTAGCTTAAAGCACTTTATTCAAGGTTACCGAGTGTTAACTCATTTACCTGCGCCTAAATTGCAATCAGTCGATATTATACCTGCTATTCAGCAGTTGGTTGCCTTATTGAATTACCCTGTGGATCTTTCCATACCTGAAAAATTAGTGTTGGAGATAGACATAGCTCAGTTTGAGCAATGCTTAATTAACTTGTTAAAAAATGCCTATGAAGCCAGCTCCCGTGAAACCAGTTGCCATGAGGCCATAGGTGAAAACAGCACTATTGAGTTAATCATTAAGAAACGAGCTCAGCAGCTGCATCTTTATATTCTAGATCAAGGCCCAGGTATTCAAAATTTAGATAATGTTTTTGTTCCGTTATTCACCACCAAAGCAAACGGCACAGGAATAGGTTTATCGCTGTGCAAACAAATAATTCAAGGCCATAACGGACAGCTACAGCTAGCTAATAGAGCAAGTGGTGGCTGTCAGGTTGAAATTATATTGCCGTTGTAGAGAGCTGATTTTCGCTTGGCACAATATCAAACATTACACACAGAATCCCAATCTAACTAACTCAATTGGCGACAATCATGTCAATAGAGTTATTGTCGATAGCATGTATGTGAGCAATGTTTAAGGAGAAAACTAGCCCCTTTGCACATTTTATTTATTTCATTCCTATACTGCTAATTAGTTGTTTTTTGTTAACAACCAAAAGGGGTTGTGTTAACAGGTTGTTTATTAAAATGCTTTTTGTTTACATGACTATATGTGAATGCTATACATGACTAATTATGCCTATTTACATTATAAAACAATATTATCAGGCTTATAAAATAGAAACTGTAATTCAAATATAGTAATCGTTTAATTCTTTGTTGTAAAAGTAGTAACTCAATGCAAAAAACACATTTTATTTCAGGCTTACCCCGTTCAGGTTCAACTTTGTTGGCAGGTATTCTTCGTCAAAATCCGCGTTTTCATGCGGCTATGTCTAGTCCTGTCTCTTCATTAGTGGGTGGCGCTCTAGAGCAAATGGGCGCAGGTGGTGAATTTTCTACTTTTTTTGACCAAACCAAACGTAAAGCTATGTGTATGGCAATGTTTAATACTTATTATCAGGATAAAGCCGACAAAGAGGTTATCTTCGATACCAGCCGTATTTGGACTGCACGATTACATCAACTATCAGAGCTTTTTGACAATAAAAGCAATACATCAAAAAATAAATTCAAAGTTATTTGTTGTGTGCGTAATCCTGCTTGGATTATGGACAGCTTTGAAGTTATCTATAGGAAAAATCCCTTTGACTATAGCCGCATGTATAACCCACAAACAAGACAGACGGTATATTCCCGTTGTGAATCATTGATTAATGCTATGGGCACAGTTGGTAATGCATGGACAGCGTTAAAAGAAGCTTACTACGGAGAATTTTCAGATCAATTGCTACTGATAGATTACGACCTGCTGACTCAGCACCCACAACGGACTATCGAACTACTCTATCAATTTATTGATGAGCCAGCGTATGCTCATGACTTTGACCATGTTGATTATCAAGAAAATGATTTTGATCAAAAATTGGGCGTGGCAGGTCTGCATACCGTAAAGAAAAAAGTCGAATTCAAACCAAGGCGCAGCATTTTACCACCTGATTTATTTAAAACCTACAGTGAAATGGCATTCTGGCAAGATAATGCAGGGACTTCTGCGAATATTATTGCACCAAAAAAGTATTAGAAAGTAAATAAAAACTGGATTTGAAATAAGTAGCGTTACAAAAGATAACAATTAACAGAAATAAATTTTTCATTTGTTAGTAATACCAACAAGTGAGCGAAGTAGCATAAGAATATAAGGTGTTAAAATGAACAAGCATGTATTAAATAGCATTACTGCAGCAATGCTGCCTTTGGCAATGCAATCATTAGCACAGCCCGCTGGAGCCTACAGTTATATAGGCAATAGGACTAGAAGTACCGCAGGTGATTTTTCTACAACCCTTGTTCAGGAACAGCAGCAAAATATACTTGCGCTGTCATTAATACAAACACCTAATGAAAATTCTGATTTATTGATTGTTAACCCTAGTGATGAAATAAGCATCCAAACGAATGTTCAAACATTAATCAGTGAAGTTACTGAGCTTCAAATAACAAGACTCAACCCGACTAAAGAATTAGTTATCATCGATCAATCAGTGCCAGACAAACATGTTTTTTATCAAGCTAATCGCCCTGATATTGCTGTTGTTGAAATTAACAGTCAAAAAGACGGTTTGCAGCAACTTACAACCATACTTGCTCAGTACAATGAACTTGATGCCTTGCATATTGTCTCTCACGCAGATAACGGTATATTGCAATTGGGAAATAGTCAGATCACTGAAGAAGTGTTGAAAGCCGAGATGGCTACTTTATCTGCCATCGATGGTGCCCTTAAAGACGGTGCAGATTTGATGTTCTACGGTTGTAATCTAGCAGAAGGTGAGGCGGGCGAGTCGCTGCTACAACTTTTCGCCAACGAGGCCAGCATTGATGTCGCGGCCTCCGATGATTTAACAGGTAACGCAGATCAAGGTGGTAACTGGGCGCTAGAAATAAGTACCGGTAATATAGAGGCAGTTATACCGTTTAGTGAAGCGGCATTGAAAGATTTTTCCAGTACTCTGCTAGCTGCAGACGGTATCAAAGACTTCACTACTTACACAGATTTTGCTAACTATGGAGCGAGCTTTGCAATTGATGAATTCAACATTACAGGGCTTGGCGCAGCAAGCTACTTCACTGTTTACCAAAATTCTCTTTGGAAGTTGGGGAGTACGGCTGCAGTTACCGATGCCTTCTTTTTTGTTCAGGCCAATGGAAGCAGCACCGTGTCCTTTGAACTGACGGGCCTGAACTTCAAGGAATATGACCCTGGTTCTACTGATATGGGATTAACAGATGTCTACATTAAAGCTTATCTTGCCAGTGGTAGTCCTGATATTAATATCACACCAAAAAACGGAACTTCCGCTTCAGGTGAAAGTTTTATATTCTCAAGCGGGGATTTAACTGCTTTGTCAGGTGTTCAAATTACCGGGTTTAAGGTCTTTTATGATTCCCCTGATGGTGAGGCCGCTCAGCTTGTTAGTTTCACTATCGCTAATGCTGCTAATGCTTCCTCCAACGCAGCCCCTGTCAACACGCTTCCATCATCCCCAACCGTCAATGAAGACGACACTAATGTAGCTATTGCCGATGATATCGCTATTGCTGATGATGATACCGATAACCAAACGGTGACCCTAACTATGACGGGTGGTACGGCATCTATCACAACGGGTGCAGCGACTATAACAACAGGTGTTGATGGCACAGATGAAACATCCTTTGTTTTTAATGGCAGTTTAGCTGATGTTAATACCACTTTAGATTCATTAACTTTTACTCCAACAGCTAATTTAAACGGCACCAATGCAGGTTCAATTCAAATACAAACCGATGATGGTAATAGCGGTACGGACGACGATACCCTTCAGTTTAATATTGTGGCAGTTAACGACGACCCAACTGAAACTGGTGCTTTCCCAACGGATATTACAGTTACGGAAGATGTCGCTGGCAACTTTGATTTAAGTGGCTTAACACTAGCGGATGTTGATGCAGCAGGCGATAGTGTTGTAATGACGCTAACCACTTCAGCGGGCACTTTAGCGTCCTCATCAGGGGGGAGTGTCACCATTGGCGGTTCGGGTACAGGCACCATGACCTTAACGGGCACTATTGCCAATATTGATACCTTCATCAATTCCTCAATCAATATAAAATATACTAGCGCAAGCAATGCTAGTGGTGAAGATGCAGCGACTGTAGCAGTAAAAATTAATGACGGTGGTAATACAGGTACTGGCGGTGGCGGTGATGTTGCACTGGGCACCATTAACATGGATATTACTGCCAATAACGATGCCCCAACGAATATCACGTTAACTGCAGCGAGTATTAACCAAAGTGCAACAAGTGCAGGTGCTGATGTGGGTACACTGTCTTCAACCGATATTGACAGTGGTAGCTTTACTTATACCCTAGTAAGTAATGGTAGTTCGGGCTTTGGTAGCTGTGGCGCGTCAGGTGATGATAATAATGCCAGCTTTCAAATTAACGGTACAACATTTGAAACTGCGGGAGCATTAAATGCTGGCAGTTACAAAGTATGTTTACAAACATCAGACGGCGCAGCCAACTATCAAGAAACATTTACTATTACCGTGGCAGATGATGTTGCTCCTGTCATTTCAGAAACCACGGCGGTTACAACACCTACAGGCGATACTACGCCGAATGTTACTTTTACTACTAATGAAACAGGTACTATAACTTTAGGCGGAAGTTGCGGCACAAGCAGCAGTAAAACTATTGGTTCTACGGGTAATAATACCATCACTTTAACTCAACCTAATGACTCAAGTGTATTAACTTCTGCGACTTTTAGTGATTGTACTATCACCTTAAATGACGGGGTGAATAACTCGAATACCATCACCTTAACTTCATTTACGGTTGATGCAGATACCCCGTTGGTAGCAAGCAATACCTATAGTGGTACCGAAGATACCCCTGTTGATTTAGTAACGGCGGGAATGGCTGGCACCCAAGAAACAGCAGGTGTTGATGCGCTTAATTACTATACCATTACCGGTATTTCAGGCGGCACATTGGCGATATCAGGTGGGGCTTCTGCTACCGCTGTTGATGGCGGAACAGGCACCGTTAATGCCGTTGGCGCAGTTAGCGTGAGTGATAAAATTAATCCAGCCGACATTGCAAAAGTGACTTTTACTCCAACACTTAACAGTACTGCAGCGGGTAGTGTTACCTATACGGTAACGGATTTTGGTGCTAATGGTCCTGATACCTCTGTAACAGGCACCTTAACCATTAACCTTGCCGCTGTAAACGATGCTCCTACAGGGGTAAGCGAACCTACTTCCATTGCCTTTACTGAAGATACCGCCGATAATTTAGATATCTCTGCGATAACCCTTGGCGATGTTGATAGCGCAAGCCTTGATGTAGTATTAACCGCTGGTAGCGGAACTATGGCTGCAAGCGATAGTGGCGGCGTTACTATTACCAATAGTGGCTCGTCAGCGATCACCTTAACAGGTTCATTAACAGACATTGACACTTATTTAAATACTGCATCGAATATTCAATATACTGGCGCACTTGATAATAATGGCGCTCCAGCCACGACGTTAACTGTGACTGCTGATGACGGCGATGGTAGTGGCGTGGTAACGGTTGCCACTATTAGCCTTAATATCAGTGAAATTAATGATGAGCCAACTATTGGTGGCACCAACGACACAGTAACCCATGCCGGTGGCGCAACTGCGATTGTAGTATTCTCAACTGCAGATATTGCAGTAGATGTCACCACCAAAGATGCTGGTGATGCTATTACTGGCGTGACATTAATAGTCACCAATGTTAGCGATACTGAAGTTATCAAAATTGATGGCAGCGGTGATATCAGTTTGACGGCGGCTAGTGGCCCCACAGACTTAACCAATGTTGCTTACACCATTGCCTACAGCGGCACCACTACCACAATAACCTTAACAGGTCTTGGCGGCGGTACAGTCACTGAAGCAGCGCTTAATACTGCGCTCAATGCGATGACCTATCAAAACCAAACAGCCGCACCAACAGAGGCGGATAGAGTCTTTACCATTACCCAAATAGTAGATGATGGCAGTACGGGTGGTAGTCATGATAATACTTGGAGTGGCGCAAGTGTTTTTTCAACTATTACCGTGATTGATGGCAGTACACCAACGGCGTCAAACTACACAGACAGCACTACCGAAGATGTACCTATTGCTACTTTTAGTGCAACAGAGCTACCAACAACAGTTGATATCGCCACAAGCGACCCAATTGAGTACATTACTATTAACACAGTCAGCATCACTGGTGGTGTATTGTCCTTAACGGGTACACCAACGGGTGGTACATCTACCGTGGGCAGTATTACCTTTGATACAGCCGTGGGTGATTTAACGGGTACCGTGAATATCGCCATTGGCGATATAGGTGATTTAGTCTTTACATCCACGGCTGATTTAGCAGGAGTTGGTGCTGCTTCTATCCCGTGGTCGGTTACTGATGATGCAGGGCATACTTCATCTACCGCAACTTACACGCTTGATATTACTAATACTAGTGATGATCCTACAGGGGCAGATAAGGCTATCGATCTCACAACGGCGGAAACTCATACCTTTGCGGTAAGTGATTTCGGCTTTAGTGATGTGGATGCTGGTGATGCCCTTAATCGTGTACAAGTAACCGTGCAAACGATTGATAATGGTACGCTTGAGCTCGATAGCGTTACGGTCAATGATTCAGATTGGATTGACCTTGTTGACATTACTGATTTAGTTTACACCCCAACAGCAGTGGGCACTGATAGTTTCACGTTTACCGTTGAAGATGACAGTGATAACTCAGTGGCTGCAACGCCAAGTACAGTTACTTTTACGGTGACACCAGACAATGAAGCGCCTGTGATTAGTGGCGGGATTTCAACCGCTGTTACCATGAGTGAAGACGGTGAGCCAACTGCTTTTTCTTTAACACTGAGTGCCACAGATGTTAACGTGGATACACTTACGTGGGCTGTTAATGGTGGCGCCTCAAATGGCGTAGCCTATACAAGCGGTACGGGTAACAGCAAGGTTATCACTTACACGCCTAATGACAATTTCTTTGGTAGTGATAGTTTTACTGTGCAAGTAAGTGATGGTGCGTTAAGCGATACAATCCTTGTGAGTGTTAACGTTACTTCAGTAAACGACATTCCCGTGATAACGGGCACACCAGTAACAACGGTAGCGGAAGGGTCTAGCTACAGCTTTGCACCAAGTACAAGTGATGTAGAAAGTACTAGTTTTACTTACAGCATCACCAACAAACCAAGTTGGGCAACGTTTAGCACAACAACAGGTGCTTTGACGGGCACACCAGTCAATGATGACGTGGGCAGTACCTCAAATATTATTATCAGCGTGAGTGATGGCGTTGACAATGTAGAGCTACCAAGCTTTGCGATTGCAGTGACAAGTACCAATACCGCGCCAGTTGTTGGGGCATTAAGCATCAGCCTTAATGAAGATGAAGAATCGACAGTGGACTTAAGTGTTACAGATGCAGATGAGGATGACACCATAACGTTATCTATTGTCAGTGAGCCAACGAACGGAACGTTAACCGCTTCAGGTGGTAACACTTGGACATATCAACCCGACGAAAACTTCCACGGCAGTGATAGTTTTACTTACAAAGCAAATGACTCTGAGGATGACTCAAATGTTGCCACCGTTAGTTTAACGATTACGCCTGTCAATGATGAGCCGAGTGCTGTTGATGATGAGTTTAGTTTAGCTTACAACAGCGAAGGAAGTTATTCTCTAGCTGTTTTAGGTAATGATGTTGATGTTGATGGTGACAGCCTCACTATCGTCAACGCCTCGGTTGATTTAGGTAGTGTTACCGTTAATGATGGTAAGTTAACGTATCTAGCCCCAGCCTTTGCCAAAAGTAATATCACCTTTACTTACGTCATTACTGATGGCAGCGAAACCGCACAAGCCAAAGCAACCTTAACCATTGAAGATGCACCAACGGGTGACTTACCTGTTATCACTGTACCTGCGGATGTTACCGTCAATGCAACGGGTTTATTTACCAAGGTTGATTTAGGTGTTGCCACGGCAGTTGATAGCACAGGTAAACCTGTAGCAGTGTCATTGAAAGATAATATTACTCTCTTCGAGCCAGGTAATAAACTTGCCTACTGGCAAGCGGTAGATGAAAATGGTTTAACCAGTGTTGCGACACAAAAAGTTGTTGTCATTCCACTGATATCTATCAGCAAAGATGAAATCTCATCAGAAGGCACGTCACATGAGGTTGGTGTTTACCTAAATGGTGCTTCACCAACTTACCCTGTAGTGATTGGTTATACCGTTGGCGGCACAATGGACGCCAGTGACCATGACTTAGTTTCTGGTGAGGTGACAATTGCAGCAGGTGAGTCAACGACCATCAACTTTGATGTACTTAACGACAGCAATACTGAAGCATCAGAAACCCTAACTATCACGTTAGATAACGGCGCAAGTTATACCTTAACCGTGTCAGAGCAAAACATCGCGCCTGAAATTAGCTATACCGTTACGCAAGATGGTGAGAACCGCTCAGTGATTGAAGCGGATGCGGGTGATGTTGTTATACAAGCACACGTAAGCGATGGCAACCCAGAGGATACACATACTTATGCGTGGTCAAACCCAAGCGGCTTAGGTGATGGTGATAACGCCACCTTCACCTTAAGCAGTGCAGGATTAGCCGCAGGGATAGAAAAAATCACTTTAACGGTTACCGATAACGGTGAAATACCACTAAGTACGAGTGCAAACATCTACTTAGAAGTCAGAGTCGCTTTACCCGACTTAACCAGTGAAGATACCGATGGTGATTCAATCCCTGATGATCTAGAAGGTTTAGGTGACGACGATAATGATGGTATTCCAGATTACCTTGACGTGCCTAGTGCGTGTAACGTGATGCCAGAGCAAGCCCATGAAACACAAGGCTTCTTGGTAGAAGGAGATCCTGGTGTATGTTTACGTAAAGGCTCAACCGTTGTGGATAACGAATTGGGTGCCCTTGAGCTTAAACCAACCGAAGTTACTGCTGATGATCAAGCGCAAAACGTTGGTGGTCTATTTGACTTTATCGCGTATGGCTTGCCTAAAGCAGGTCAAACTTACGACATAGTACTACCTCAACGCTTGCCTATTCCAGCGAATGCTGTCTACCGTAAATACACTGTTGAAAAAGGTTGGTTTGACTTTACCCTTGATGCTAGCAACAGCTATAGCTCGAGTGCAGGTGATATGGGCTTTTGCCCACCGCCAGCAGACAGTAGTTGGACAACAGGCCTAACGGAAGGTCATTGGTGTGTTCGACTGACCATAGAAGATGGCGGCCCTAACGATGATGATGGTGAGGCTAATGGCAGTATTGTTGACCCAGGTGGTGTCGCGGTATGGGTTAGTTCAAACGCTTTCCCAGAAGTGAATGATGAAACAGAGCAAACGTCATGGAACACTGAGATAACGATTGACGTACTGGCTAATGATGTTGATACCGATAATGATGTACTGACGGTGCAAAGTGCCAGTGTCGATTTTGGTGTCGTTGAAATAATCAATGAGCAACTACTCTATACCCCGCCCACAGACTTCTTTGGTGTAGCAACAATTAACTATGGCGTGAGTGATAACAATGGCGGTACGGGCTTTGCCCAAGTAACTGTTAGTGTGATTGAAAATCAAGCACCCGTTGCAACTGACGACCAAGCGAGCGCGGATGACCATAGCACTATTATGATTGATGTACTGGCTAACGATTCGGATGCAGATGATGATAGCTTAACTGTTGTCATGGCGAGTGTGGATCATGGCAGCGTAACTGTCAATGCAGATAATACCTTAGGTTATACATCAGATATAGGCTTTAATGGCATTGCAACTATTAGCTATACCATTGATGATGGCATGGGTAATCAAGCCACTGCAGAAGTCACCGTGACAGTCACGGCGTATGAAACGATTACCGTCACCAATAAATCTAGCGGTGGAGGAAGTATGGGCTGGTTAATTGGTGTACTCGGTTTAGGTTTATTTGTACGACGTAAAAAAGCCATAATATTTTCATCAGGCACAGGAGTATAGCCCATGAACTTAACTCAAAAGGTTACCTCAAGTGCCTTATCTTTAGCTATTGTTGGTAGTATGTTTACACCAGCCATGGTCAATGCAAGTGATTGGTATGTTGGTGGAGCATTTGGCTACAGCAAGACTAATGTGCCAAAGCAAGACATTAATCAATCACTTAATCAAGCAGGTCAGTCTGTTGGTGTGGATAGCCTTAGTGATAGTGGTACGTCGACAGAAGTCTTTGTTGGTTATCAGCTCAGTGACATATTCGCTTTAGAAGTTGGGTATTTAAACTTAGGGGATAGAGATATCGTCTTGAGTGGTGACATCCTTGACAGTAGTAGTTTTTATGACACTGTTGAGCATATTTATCCTGATACTGGTAAAGGAGCAACGCTTGGTGTTATTGCCACATATCCATTAAGTGACCATTGGTACATTGGCGGCAAAGTCGCTTTATTTCATTGGCAACAAGACTATGATTTAACCGTTGCAGGCTCAAAAGTTGGTGCTGATAGTGCAAAAGGCACTGATGTATTACTCGGGGCAGAGCTGGGCTACCAGTTGACTAAGCAATTTCAAATCAACACCAGCATCAGTACAGTGTCACTAGAGAATGATAATGTGAATAACATCACATTGGGCGTGCGATACTCTTTTTAATATCCAAATAGCATCGTAACTAGAGGGTTTTCTCCTATGGTTACGATGTCCTGTTTGGGGCATGATATTCCAAGTTTGATCTCATCTTTATATGGTATACAATATTCAGTAGGTGGCGTTATATAATAATATTAAAAAAATTAGGGATGTTAATTTGAAAATTCAATTATTTATTTTAGGTACGTTTCTGCTTTTTATTGCATTTATAACACAAGCAGAAAATGAGTCTAAACCAGTTCCTACTCCTGATAATTCAGAGATACATCTATTTGATTTAAATATTGAAGATAGTCGATATCTATTAAAAAATGGTAAGAATATTTCCAATAATCTTGATTATGATAATCAACCTTTTTTTGCAGATAATAGTGACGCTGTACTCTTTGTTTCTAATCGGGATGGCAAACAAACGGATATTTATGAATACCAAATAAACTCTGCTAAAACAATTCAGTTAACTCATACTGCCCACAGTGAGTTTTCTCCAAAATATTTTAATGAAGGCGCGAGCATAACTTATGTTAGTGAAGGGGGAATTCCTTATCAGTCAGTATGGAAGTTAGATAGAAAGAGTGGAAACAGTACTTGGCTACTAAACTCGAAAGAGCCTGTTGGTTACTACGCAGTAAATGATAAAACAGGGGATGTGTTATTTTGGTCACGTTATGGTTGGAGTGTTCAATTCCTTAATATAAAGCGAGATGAAGAAAGATTTGTGAGTGGCAATGCTATTCCAAGCTCTCCACAACAAATTCCTAATAGTGAGCTCTTTAGTTTTGTTCATCGACAGTCAAATGGTGAAGTTTGGATAAAATCATTTGACCCTAAAACTTTTTCTATCACACCACTAGCACCTATTTATGGTAGTAATTATGATTACACTTGGGCACCCAATGGCGATATTGTACGAGTCGAGAAAAATCAATTATTCATTTTTCCACACCACGGTCAGTCTTGGCGAACAGGACAAGATTTAAGTGAGCATTTTAGCGGACAAATTTCTCGATTAGCAATTAGTGCCAATAGCAAAAAAATAGCTTTGGTTGAGAATCGTTAATAGAAAAGACCGGACTTTGATTTGACTAAATAATCACCATTATATCTACGCATAGAGAAAACAAGACGTAGGAGATATTATGCGAACTACAACGCAATAATTAATTAGGAGCTGCTAGTCTAGAATAATTCTATTCAGCTCCTAGTTTAACGTAGGTGTATCGGTCAACTAAGGTGTTTTCTGGTACACTAAATACGCAGCTACTAAATCACTAATTGCGGTTCCTACTGACTTGAACAAGGTGATTTCATCAGCAGATTGCCTCAAAATTTCAGGTTGTTTACACATGTCAGCTAACTCGCCAATAATTTCATCAGCGTTGAAAATACCCTCGGAAATAGGAATAAGTAACTCACCGGCCTCATTTAAGGTATTGGTTAGGCTGTCTACAAAGACCCTAGATTTTGTGATTATAGTACTATCACATTCTCTAGCATCCGCCATATGATTACCTAAACAATCGATATGGCAACCATGACTGACAAGTTCACCATCAAACAAAGGTATTTTAGCGCCTGTAGCACAGCAAATAATATCAACGAAAGGAATTTCTTGGTTTACATCTAAGCTAGTGTAAAAACTGATACTTGGGTATAAGGCGCTAAATTCGTTAATTAACTTTTGCACTTTATCTGCACTTCTACCCCAGATAGTGACTTTTTTCAGGTCACGTACACTAATATGCGCATGTAATAAGTAAGCGGCTAAATTACCTGTTCCAAACAACATTAAATGTTGACTGTCTGCTCGTGATAATAACTGGCTAGCCAATGCTGAAATAGCCGCAGTACGCCAGTAAGTAACACTGGTACCATCAACTAAGGCTAATGGCTCACCAGTTTCACGACGAAACAACATGATTTTAGAAAATAAACCGGGTAGGTCGTGTTTAGCATTATTATCAGGAAAATAGGTAAACATTTTATTGCCAATCACTTCATCATTCCATGACGGTAATAACGCAAAAGCATCATGTTTGCTGTGTTCTTCTGGCGCAAGAAGATGCACTTGTCGCTGTGGCATATGAAATGGTTTGCTAAAACTATTTTTGAGCAAGGGAATTAATTCAGCAAAATTTAAGCTGTTTTGTACTTGTTTAGTGTTAATGATTTTCATAATTGTCTCTGTTTCAAAATAAACTATTTACTATACAAATGGCGCTAAAGTTCAATCAGCTCTTTTGGTGATTGAGTTAATATTTCCAAGCCGTGTTCTGTTAATACCACATCGTCTTCGATGCGTATGCCACCCCAACTAGGAATATAAATTCCAGGCTCTATGGTGATAACACAACCTTGTTCTATCGCTGTTTTGCAATCAGGACCAAGGAAAGGTTGTTCGTGTAATTGCAAACCAACGCCATGCCCTAAACCTTCACCAGCGTAATCTTTATAATCACTATTAAGCAAAATGTTAGCGGACTGTTGATATAAATATTCGCCACTAACACCTTCAGTCACTTTATTAATAGCAGCTTGTTGCGCATTTTGTACTAATTGATAGATATGTTTTTGCTTGGTATCAGCTTTTCCAAAAACAAACGTTCGGGTCATATCTGAGCGATAGCCATTAACTACCGCGCCAAAATCAATTAAGATCAAGTCACCTTGTTTTAGCGAACGGTTTGATGGAATACCATGAGGTAGGGCGCTTCGTTCACCGAAAAGTAAAATAGTGGCAAAAGATAACTCTTCAGAGCCTAATTTTGCCATTTGATAATCTAACTCATTGGCTAGCTCTCGCTCGGTAATGCCTTCTTTGACCAAAGGCAAAATATTGGCTAAAGCTTGATCTGCAATTTCAGCGGCTTGCTTAATCGTGGCAATTTCAACTGCTGATTTGACCATGCGCAGTTTTTCAACTGTGCCAGCCATTGAAATAGTTTGTGTAACTTGTGTTTCCTGCGCTATTTGCGCAGTTATCTCTTGCCATTGAGCAACATTAATATGTTCACTTTCAAAAAGTAGTGTTTGGCAATTTTCATGATTCAACAGTTCAATAATTAATGCAGCAAGCGTTTGGTTAGCGCGATCACGGCAAATAACTTTAAAGCCGCTTGCTTGCTCTTTTGCTTGTTCAAAATAGCGATAATCAGTGATTAAATAATTTACCTTGTCAGTCAATAAAATAGTTGCTGCATGTCCAGAAAAATTGGACAAGTAGCGAATGTTAATATCACTAAAAATAAGCACTGCGTCTTGCAATTGTGTTAACACTTGTTGGCGTAATTTGTTAATTTTCATTGGCATTATTCTTTATTACCTTAATAATTATTTACCTTAAGAGAAAGCCATGTTTAAGTGGATCATTTGGATCGATTAACCATTGGGCTTTGCCACAAACAAATGCCTCACCGGTAACTTGTGCTATAACGGCATCATAGTTTTGTTCGCTTGTACCATAATTAATGCTTTCAATAGCTTGCACGTTAAATTGACTGCCTAAAATACTCTCGATAATGATGTTTTGCTGTAAAGACACTTCTGCTTTAGCAACATGTAAAGCAATTCGACCACTAACACCACTACCCGTTGGGCTTCGGTCTAGTTCACCATCGGCAAAAACACAAACATTACGGCTGTGTACTTCATCTGTTGATGAATACCTTTCTTGAACAAAGATCACGCCATATAAAAAGCTCAAATCAGCTTCGAAAGGATGCTTAACTGATATCTTGTTGATGACTGCGTCTTTTATTCTTTTACCGTAATCAATGAGTTTTTCTTGATGTTCTGGCGTTAATGTTAGCCCTAAGCTTGAAGCTTGCACATAGGCATAAAAAGCGCCGCCAAATGCGATATCAAAATTAACCATGCCAAGCCCATCAACCTCTACACTTTGCTTCTGAGAAAAAACAAAAGAAGGGACAGACTCGAAACTAACTTTAGTAATACTATTACTTTTAGGAAAGCCCTGAGCAAAAGCTTTGGCGTGAATTTGGCCACATGGAACATCAATAACAACGTCTGTCACTTCGCCTGTTTGGGAAACAACACCAGATTCGACCGCACATTTTGCTAAGGCTATAACAGCATGGCCACACATAGTGCTGTAACCTTCGTTGTGAATGAAGATCGCACCAAAGTGACTGTCTGCTCGTTCTGCTGGGGTAATGATTGCGCCATACATATCAGCGTGACCGCGTGGTTCAAATATTAACGCGCGACGTAATTCATCATGGTTTTGTTGGCAATCTCGCCTCATGGCTAAAATTGTTTTGCCTTTAAGCTCAGGAAAACCGCTAGTAATAATGCGCAGAGGTTCACCACCTGTGTGACATTCAAGGGTGTTAATCGTTAAAAAATAGTCATTGCTAGCGTTAGGCTGCCATTGATCTAGTGTTTCAAGGAGCGTTGTTTTCTTGTTCATATCATTCACTCGTTTGCGCTAGTTGAAACTGTTGTTGCTCAATATCGCTGACTAATGTGCGGTTGAATATATATAAAGCAATACAGGTAACAAAGCCAAGTAGGGCGATAACTGTCCACATCAACATAGGGTTTGATAATTCAACCGCTAACGATTGATATAACCAACCAGAAAGTAAGCCACCAAATAGGTTTCCTAATGCCATAGAAACAAAGTAATAGCCCATAAACATAGCAGCCTTTTCTTTTGGTGCAAATGAAGCAACGTATTCTTGGCTTTTTGGTGAAGCAGTCATTTCGCCAACAGCAAAAATAATCACTGAAGTGGCGACCATCAAGCCACCAAAAACAACTCCGTGTGCAAAACCACCAATGATCATGGCGATTGATAAAATAGCTGTGCCAGCAATTAATGTAGGTAGTGCTTTGAATCTATCAATAAAGCGGCTGATCAATACTTGGAACAAGATAATCATTAAAAAGTCTAGACTTAAAATAGTCGCCGGATTCATTTGACGATAATTGTTAGCCCATTGATTTGCAAAGTCAGAACTTAGTTGTGGTAAGTTGTCTCCTGATTGTGCAAGTGCAGTAAAAGCATTAATGAGTTCAGTGTTAGGCACGCGAATATCTAATGCCGCTAACGTTGTTGATACTTCTTTAATGCTCTCTTTACTGGCATGTAAATCTACATTGGTTAACGCTTTACTTAAACGTGATATTTCGCTGGCTAAAGTATCAATATTGATGGCGGTTAATGTATCGTGCAACCAAGGGCTAAGGCTGTGCAGTAAACGAACTAGATCTGAAGTATCAACAAAGTCGCGAATGAACACTGGCAAGGTGATAAATATTTGTAAATAAACAGTCCAAAAACCGGTCAAAATGAGTAAATAAACCATAAAAGCTTTATTGCCCACTTTCATTTTTTGTTTATACCAAGGGGCAGGGTTAGCACTGGCGTTTTCAATGTTATGAGACGTTTTGGCAACCAACAAGTCCCATATAATCGCTGAGATGATTAATGCGGCAGCAATGAGTGTAGTCACTTTTCCGCTAGTGATTATGCCGGCATAAAAAGAGACTAATAACACCAGTAAAGGCACGACTAATAAAGCTAGACGTGAGTTGCCTAACACCTCTTGCATTTCTTTAAATACTTGTTTCAAACCACCTGTTTTTGTATGGCGCTCAGGCTCTTTGTAAAAGAATAATGCAGGAATGAAGTTGATGGAAATCCAGATTGCAGCAAAGGTGAATACCCATTGCCATCCATAATTTTTTTGGATAATAGGCGCAAGAAACGGACCTAAAAAGCCGCCAATATTTACCATCATGTAGAAAATACCGAAACCTAATCCGCGGTTAGTGTCATCAGTACTTAGACTCACGGTGGCAATAACGACGGGCTTGAATATGCCTGCGCCTAAAGCAATTAGCATAAAAATACTGAGAAAACTGACTAAATCATCTGCATAGCCTAAGAAATAGTAGCTTGGCGCCATGAGAGTAAAAGCGAGTAAAAACATTTTTCTATAACCAAACCTGTCTGCTAACGCACCTGAAATAACAGGGAATAAATATAAGAAAAAAGGAACCACGCCCATGATTAATCCACGCTCAGTATTACCAAGGCCTAATCCTCCTTGGGTGCTTGGTGTCATGATATAACTAGCGAGTAAAGTGTACATTCCGTACCAAGCTAAGCGTTCAAATATTTCCATGGTATTAGCAATGTAGAATGCTGCTGGAAATGGGGTCGTGGTGGTGTTTTTCATAAAGAGGCTGCTGTGTTGTTTTTATTATAAGATCACAATGAATACAATATTGTATACAGTATATCTTTTGTTTTCAAGTAATGATTAATGATGTGACGGAAAATAAAAAGCCGCTCAAATGGCGGCTTTAATTACAACAATTTATACGTTACTAACTAGAAGCTTTGGCTAAACGTTACATAGTAAGTACGACCGTATGGACTATATAGTTGACCATTGTAGTCACCGTATTTATCAAATACAGGCTCTTCATTAGTGAAGTTGTTAACACCGACAGAGATATTGCTATTCCATGGTGTGATATAGCTATATGAAATGTTATGTGTCATATACGCTTCAATTTCAAAATAGTTGGTCTCAGTTTCATCAGCATATACATCCATTTCTTGTGCACTGATACTGCTGCCAAAATAGGTTACTGTATGATCATCCATAGTCCAGTCTAAGTTAATATTTACACGTAAATCAGGATATTCATCATCTCCTAAACGATCATCAGAAATAACTAACTCACCGTTATCTAAGTATGAATCTTTATAGGTTAAGAACTTAGACACATTCAAACTACCACCAAAATCACCATAGCTCGTTTCAACTTGTGCACCAAAGCTCATATCAATACCTTCACGTTCACTTATACCAATATTTGATGTCGGCGCTACAACGGTATCGATACGACCATTTTGGTAGAAAGTCACTGATGAGCCAGGATATACATCTCCCACCTGACCACCTTGGCCTTGTTGGTTTAATAGTGCTTGAGTATACAGAATTTCATCTTGGTCCATTTGCTCAATCATTTCTTCAGTGTCTAACTGCCAGTAATCAATTGAAATATCGAAGTTGTCTGAAATATCCCAAACTAAACCCATACTCATAGACTCTGACTCTTCAGGTTGTAGTAATCTGTTACCACCTGATTGAACAGGCACTTTTTCAATTCGTTCACAAGTATCAATGTCTTCACCCTCTGCTTGACATTGGACATAATTCACCGTGTCTAAAACACCTTCTTCTGTTCCCATGTATAAATCAGATAAGGTAGGTGCTCTAAATCCTTGACCCATTGAGGCACGTAACAATAGTGATTCAATTGGGCGGTAAGAAACTGACGCTTGTGGATTAAAGGTGCTACCAAAATCAGAGTAATCGTCGTAACGACCCGCTAAGTTGACTTCAAGGCCATCAATAACAGGAATAATCATTTCAAAAAATGCTGAACTAATATCACGATCACCTTTACCACCCGAGCCACCACTACCGCCTACAACTAAACCGGCTTCAGCTAGGGCATCAACTTTAGAGTCTAAAGACTCTTCCATGTAGTTAGCACCAACATAAACGCCTAACATACCCGCAGGAAGTTCTACTGGTTCGAATGAAACACCACCAGTGATATTAAGTGTCTCATACGCTTTACGCTTGTCATAGTTAGCGGTAGCACCTTGTGGTAATTCTTGATTTGGGTCACGTGGATCCCAACCTACAAACTCTCCAGTTGCTTCATCAACATCGCCAACGAGCTCATCAATAGCGCCGCCTAAAAGATACCCTGTACCCCAAGTGAAGTTGGTGTAGTTACTGTAGTTCGCTGATACATTCCAATCGAAGCTATCTTCAGATCCTTCAAGTGCAAATAAGTAGTCATAAACACTATCATGATGCTCTGCGATACGTTGACCAGCGGTATCAAAACGGTAGCTCATACCTGCATATGGATCAGCAGATAAAGCTTTTAGAACCGTACCGTCATCTAACGTACGCTCGGGTAAACCTTGCGGAATAGCAATAGATCCAGGTACTGGTGCTGAAACATCTTGTGTTTCATTTTTAGCCCAAAAAGCACGTGCTGTTAAGTTAATACTATCTGATAATTCATAGGTGTAATGAATTAATGTGTTATCACGCTTACTTTTACCAATTAATGCCGCAGCATTAGTGTAGTCATAAGCACAAAGTGTATCACCTGGGTAATCGCTGTCAGTTAAAGAACCTTTAAAATCATCACCGTAGAATGAACAGTCATCAACAGGTGCTGACCAAACCCAATCGTCTGCACCGCCGCCACGAAGAACACGGCCAGTAGGAGATAAATTAGCATAGTCTTGGAATTCACCTGCATCGCCACCGTCTAGAAGCACTGGACTAGTGTACCAACGGTCACTCAACATAACACCTGATTGTTGGTAGTGCTCCATAGAGAAAACAAGGTTTCCTTTGTCGGTAGACATACCCGCAGTAAATGAGAATCGATTTTGATCACCACCACCTGAAAGGTCAGGTTGTTCTTTATGAAAATCAAATTGCAAACCTTCAAAATTTTTCTTGATGATAATATTGATAACACCGGCAATTGCATCACTACCATAAATAGCTGATGCACCATCGGTTAGAATTTCAATACGCTCTACTGCAGCCATTGGTATAACATTAAGGTTAGCAGCACCACCATTTAAAACAGGAGACTTAGATAAACGTTGACCATCTAATAAAACTAATGTGTGCTCTGAAGAAGCACCTTTTAGTTGCACAGTAGATTGTGATGACCAACTGTTGTTTGAACCACCGCCCCATGAACCAAACGCATTTAAGTTTGAATCACGTAATGCATCACCTATTGTAGTGAAACCCGCTTTTAGTAAATCTTCAGATTTAATGATAGTTACAGGTGAAGCGCCTTCAAGATCTACACGCTTAATACGAGAGCCTGTTACGGAAATACGTTCTACTTCATCATCGGCACTAGCTGCATCATCATCAGCGACAGATGTTAATGGAGCAAATGCTAATAATGAGGCAATCGTTGTTGCGATGATTGATTTACGTGGCTTGAAACCACTTTTAATAATATTCGACATAGTTTTACCTTGTTCATGTTGTTTTTGTTGCTGCTCATTCTATAAAGTTACTTATGCAACATTAAATAATGAGCAAGGATTAAAAATCACGGATACTTATATAATATATATTGTATACAATCTAGAGGTTTTTTTGTGACTTGATATGAAGTGGTTTGATTTATGTTAAAAATTAGATGAATCAATTTTTATACGAAAAATACGGTAGTTTTAAGGATGCATATTGATGCATTGGGCAGAATTTAAGCACTAGACACCAAATGATGAATGGCTACTACATTGTAGATAAGTCGGGCTTACTCTTGCAAAGTTGAATATAATTTTATTTATTGTGAATTTATGAATAAATATTCAGTGTCCGCTTATTTCGTTATGGAATATATATATAAATAAAAAAACTATATCGAAAATTTTATTGAAGGGTTTAAATTGGCTCTGATTTTGGTTTTTGGTAACGTGAATGACAATCAAGAAGTGAGTTTATCTGTTTGATAATAGAGCAGGGTATGCTTTTATGGCTGTTTAGTCGGAAATGTCTTCATATTCTTGTATAAGATTGTGGCTATAACAAACTAGTCATAGCCACTTTTTCTAAAAATTTTTTGAATTATCTGTAGAATCTATTTCATCATAGAGGCGGTTTTAGGGTTAGCCAAAAGCTCTGCAAAGACTTGCCAACGTACTTCATCACCACCTGCTTCAGTAAGCTTGTCCACATATTTGCGAACTAGGTCTTGTCCTAAATTATAGTTGATTACATAGGCTCTATTGGCTTCGATAAAGCCGATTCGCTGCTGAGCCTTCTTGAAGCTTACTAAAGAATACTTCATCAATAACTCAATGGCTTGGTCTTTATCAATAACTCCATCAAGGTACTGGGCTGCAACATGATTATCAATATAGGATAACTCTTCTTTTAACGCTTGAATTTGATAATATTTCTGAGCTTTATTGGCATCTAAACCAGCCAAAGGAAACAATACCTCTTGTTCAAATTTTAATCTGTCCTTGGTATTGAAAACGACTTGGATACCATAATTTGCACTACCTTCTGCTAATAGCGATATGGGTGAGAATAACGGATAAACACTGTATTCAATCCAGCCTTTGTTAATGACTAAATGTTGCTCCATTTGAGAATTGAATACATGATGTCCTGGATATCCTTCGTGGCTAGCAAGATCAATAGCGCGGTCTATGTATATTGGGAAGTCGGTATTTAGCTGAATTAAGCTGTAACTGTCACCTTTATACCAGTTGTAACCACTCCATACTTTGTTATTTACATATTCAACGGTAAAATTTTCCTGCTCAGGTAAAGTTATATGTTGTTTAGTGCGCTGACGCGCTTCATTTATTGCTGCTTGAAAAACGATATCTAATTTTGTTGTATCAATAATAAATTGGTTTTGGAATTCGCTATACTTTTCATTTAACGGCTGTTCGCCTGGTAGTAACTGTGCGAGTTTATTCAGAACTACATCAAGTTCAGCAATATTTATTTCGGGCGAAATAGCATCATATAAACCTAATGACTCTTGTTTAAAGCTAAGCGGTTCTTTTAATAGTTGGCGAATAAATACTAAGACAGATTGTAGTTGAATCTGTAAGAATTGTTTACGTTGTTCCTGGTCTTGTGATACTTGAACTTGCTTAATATCTATAAGGAGCTGCTCGCTTAGTTTTTTTAATTTATCTAATTCAACAGGCTCGCCAGTTGGCTGCCATTCTTTTGGCCCATAGTAAGCATCAATATAGGAGCTATGATGCTGACCTACTTTAAGCGTAAGTTTGACATATTTTGCAGCGATATCATTTATGGTCATTATGGTCTCTTTTGGACTGTTATTTTCTTGAACGGACTCTTGCTTTTGACCACATGCATTGAGCATAAGTAAAGAGATTATAAAAAAAGGTGTCGTAAGGTATGTTAGTTTTATCAAGATAGGTATCCTTGAGTTTTGTAATATAAGATTTGGCATGAAAGATATGACTCTATATCTTCTACAGTAAAATCTCAACAACACCAGTTATAGTATTATTGTTTTAATTGGAACCTGACAAACATCAAGTACTTGAGGAGGTTTTTCATAGAAAAATGGATCTGACCGTACTCGTCTCTCAGATAATTTATTCTTAAAAGAAATGGTATCCGTTCGTTCAATCATAATGTTGAACTGTTTATTTTTTGGCAGGTCACTTGCTACACTTATGCTTTTTATCGTTGTAGCTTGGCTATTATTATCAAACATACCGTTTTTGTTAGCATTACCCCGATTAATTTTTTGCACTATATCCATTCCATGAATTACCCGACCAAATATAGTCGTTATACTATCCAAGTACCTTGGTGCTTGTCCTATAACAATATAAAAATCAGTTGTCGCTGTATTGGGAGCATTATTACGTGACATGCCAATCACTCCGGGACATTGTGTTAACCAAGTCAGTGAGTCGTCGTTATTTTTTGCGGTTGCAAAACCTTCGATAAAACCTGTTTGGGCAGCAAACATGTCAGGAGATTGCACTAAGCTAAATTTTTTATCACCAGTGCTTGTTATCCGAGGCTCTATGGGTAATTGCAATGATTTATTCTTTATTTCAAAGTCTAGATTACCATTATCCTCATCAATACTTGTGCCTCCTTGTGCAACGAAACCATCTATAACTCGGTAAAAACTTAAACCATTATAAAAATTTTCACGTGACAGTTTTTTTATTTGCGCAACATGCTTTGGCGCAAAAAGTGGATTTAGCTCAATAATAACAAGACCAATATCAAGTTCTAGATATAAAAGGTTATCAGCATTTGGCATACGATATTGGGAATGATCTAAGTCTTTAGCTTGAATTGATAAGCTTATAAAGAAGAGTGATATTAGAAGAAGGTTTAGTTTGTTTATCATGATGTTCTCGCAGTTTATAAAAAGCCACACTGAATAGAACAGTGTGGCTTTGTTTTCAAAAAAAACTGATACCAATTGAAATAATTATCGCAAAATGACCGATAAATTACTTCACTTGGTATAACTTAAGTTATTAAAATGATGTTTTGATACCAACGTATAAGAATCTTCCACGATGAGAGTAAAGACTATCATCGGTAGATGTTAAGGTAGCTTTCAGGAACGGTGCTTTAGTATCAAACACGTTCTGTACACCAAAGTTTAAGTCGGTTTCTATGCTCTCAACAAAGTAGCCAACTTGCATATTATGGAAGGTTGTTGCCTCCATAATATCAGTTTCAGTTGCTTCAATTTCAGAGTTGTAAGTCAAGTCCCAAGTAGCGCGGAGGTTATTCATTGACCAATCCATTTGGAAAGCGGCTTTAACTTCAGGAATACTACCAAAGGCATTATCATAAGTGCCGGTTATATCTCTAAATGGATTACCACTAACATCTTGAACTTCAAACTTAGTTGCAAAAGTGGTGTCTAGGTTAAAGCGCCATTCGCCAATATCTGATGGTAATATATAGTTAGCATTGAAATCAATACCAGCTAAGTTACGTGCTGCGACATTATTTGCAGGAGAAAAAATCTCTTGAACATAGCCTGTGCCATTGCCAGCACGTTGAACATCATTAGCATAGTCAGGATTACCTGCATGGTTTTGATCTATAACGTAGCGATCACTGGTAAATACAACGTTAGTTTGCTCAATTGCAAAATAATCAAGCGTCAGTGATAAATTCTCTATTGGCTCTAGCACCATGCCGATAGTCATGTTTTCAGCTTCTTCTGGCGAAAGATCAGGGTTACCACCACCAACAACTGTAATATTTTGAATGCCATTTACCATATTGGCTGGGTCTAAATTTAAAGCATTACATGCAGGTGTGTCAGCAATAAAGCCTTCTTTATTTTCAAGGTTACATGGATCATATACTTCACCAAGTACTATTGTTTTACCTTGATACATTTCAGCCATTGTTGGTGCGCGGAAACCGGTACTATAGGTTGCACGGAGTTTTAACATATCTAATGGTTGATAACTTATACCAAATTTTGGGTTAAACGTACTCTCATTAATATCACTGTAATCACTATAACGACCTGCAATATCAAAGTCTAAATTTTCTAGCACAGGTACAGATAACTCAAGATACATTTCTGTTATTTCACGTACTGGTGAATCTACTGGTGTTGTAGTACCGCCCCATGAAACATCAAATGTTGCTGTAGCCTGTGCTTGATCTGCACCCATTGACAATTGATCTTCACGGTATTCTACACCCGTTGAGAACATCAAATCACCGGCTGGTAATGCCATAACAGGGCCAGAAATATGCGCTTGCATAAACATTAGGCTATTGCTATTTGTTGTAGTTGGTTGGGTAACATTAATGAAGTCTAACATTTCCGTCGTAATGGAACCTTCAGGGCCAAATACATTTAATGCAACACAGTTTGGATCTGCTTCTGTTTCACACTCATTTGACAAAGCACGTTCAATCATAATAATTGATGGTTGCGTACCCGCAGTTAGAGTCATGTCACCAGATTGGCTTGAGAAATTCAATTCCCAATCGTACTCTTCAAATATAGTACCTTGTAGCCCTAAGGTGTATCGTAATACCGTACTTTCTGTTTCATAAATCCGTGGACCATATTCACTAAAACGTCTGGCAACATTACCTGCTACGCCGTATGGATTATATTTTTGATTTGCACCAACACCAAAGTGATTGCCATCGGCATCATCATAACGTAAAAAGGCGTTTGGCGTTTCAGAGCCACCGGCATACCAACCAGTATCTACACCAGGGGGAGCCTGATTTCCTCGAACAAAACCATCATAAAGTGAAAATTCGCCAAAAAAGTTAATATCATCATTTATGTCATAATCAGCACTAACATAAATACTGTTGCTTTTATTATCATTTGCACCTGATTGAACAGCCCTATAGTTGTAACTCATAGTACTATAATCGTAAGGTACTGTTGACCCTAGAGGATCATTAGCATCAAGTATTGTCCAGTTACCAGAATCTAAGCCAAACCCAGAAAGTTTGGCATTTGGTGCTGTGCTCGATCCTCTATTTACATGCCCTAGGTATGTTTGATCAATATCCTTGGTCATATAACGATCTTTTTCTAACCAACCTGCGTTATTTTTAGTTGATGCTGCAATAAGCACACTACCTTTATCGGTGCTGAAGCCCAAGCGTAAGCCAACTTCACGTTCATCTGCATCACCTTCTGATGATTGACCATAACGTGCATTAACTTCAAAGCCTTCGTAGCCGCGGTGAGTAATAATATTTATTACACCGGCAATGGCATCTGAACCATAGATAGCAGATGCACCATCTTTTAACACCTCCATTTGTGAAATGGCTTCAAATGGAATTGAAGAAAGATCAACTAAACCATCTTCATCAGAGCCAACCATGCGTCGACCATTGAGTAATACTAATGTGTTAGTCGCTTCAATTCCGCGAAGTGTTGCAGTTTGAATATTCCATGCACCCGAGCTACTTTGGTTATTTCTACTGTTACCAGTAATTGCAGGTAAACGACGCAATGCCGAGCTAACATCAGAAATACCAAGGTTCGTAAGCTGAGCTTTAGTTATTACTGTAATTGGAGATGTAGAGGCAACTTCTGCACGAGCAATACGTGAGCCAGTAACCATAATTTTTTCTATTTGCTCTTCTTCTGCAGCGAAGGTAGGTGTTGCTAAAGTCGATGCTATAGATAACATCCCAATTGATAATGCAGAGAGTTTAAATTTTTTATTAATAATCATTATTATTCCTAAGATACATTTTTTGTATTTATAATTTTATTGAGCACTACAAATTATTGTGTATGGTATTATTTATACTGTATACAGTATAAATAATGCGCATAAATCACATTACATTATATTGTATACAGTGTATATATAATGTTAAATATTATTTTAAAAATTTTATATGGTTAATGTGGCAGAGCTTGGTTAGGTAAGTATTATTTGGGTGATGCTTTTAACTGATATGAAGTTAGGGTTGTTACAAGGGACCTGCTGCATAAGTTCATAGAAAATGCGCAGGAGGGACAGCTTTAGCTGGAGTTAAGCTCATCTATATGCTGAATAGAGAGCTGTATTCAAAAGGGGAAAGAAGGATTGAAACTTTAATAGATTAAATCTAGGGTTTAACTCGATTCTCGTTGTACTAAAAATGCTTTGATTTCATCACGAGAACTAAGAATGTGTTGTTTCAACTTTGCAACTGCATTGTCAGTGTCTCGTGATTTACAAAAGGCTAATAGCTCTGCATGCTCTGGGCCTGCTTTTGAAATGCCACCAGCCCACAATAAATGCATGCGAATATATCGGTCGGCATTTTTATTAAGAATATTTACCAAGTCAGCGGTTTGTGGGCGATTAGCACCAGAGTATAAACAGTTATGAAAATCAGAGTTTAATTCGCTCCAAGTGTTTGCGGCATTTTCTTTGCCTAAAGCACTATCAAGTTTAGCTAAAATATCAGTGGCTTGTGTTAATGCATCATCAGTAATATTGACTAAAGAAGCTGCAAGTAAATCACCTTCAATCATAGCTCTCAGTTCAAATAACTCATCCACTTGATCAAGGTTTAATTCAGTAGCACTTGCTCCTTTGTGAGGTTCAAAAGAAACTAAGCCTTCGGCTTCAAGTTGTAATAATGCTTCTCGAACGGGAATGCGGCTAACATTTAACTCGTCTGCTAATGCTGCTTGACGTAAAGGCTGCCCTGCGACAATTTCACCGCTGAGTATTTTTTCGCGCAAAATTTCTACTACTAGCTGGGTACGAGTTTTGTATTCAATTGCCATTATTTGATGCCATTATTATTGTGATTAAGAGAGATTGCTTATTTTATACAATTCATTATAAAGAAATTGGCAATGAAAAAAAGGGCTAAGATCAAATCTTAGCCCTTTTCATTGCATACATCTTTGAATATGACTGTAAGTTAGCTTTGCAGTGCTTTAGGTAACAAGGCCTGTGGCATATTCTGATAACAAATTGGACGCTGGAAACGCTTTATTGCTTCACTACCAACAGAAGTTGTTCTGATATTGGTCGATGCAGGGAATGGTCCGCCATGGTTCATTGATGCACACACTTCTACACCCGTTGGCATTTGGTTGTATATCAAACGACCTACTTTGTGTGCCAATGTTTGTGCAAGTTGTGCTGATAAATCTAAATCTTCGTCTATAGCGTGAATACTGGCGGTTAAGTTACCTGTTAACAATTCAGTAAGCTTCATCATTTGGGCAAAGTCATCACAACGAACAATTAAGGCACTAAAACCAAATAACTCTTCGTGTAAAGTAGGCGTGCTTTCATAGGTTGAAAAGTCAGTAGCAAATAATGCCGCAGAACAATCTTGCTCTCTTCCTGCTAAACCTGTTGCTAATAATTCAACACCAGAAAGAGCTTTGCGAGTTTCAACAGCACTAGTATAAGATTGACACATCGCAGGAGTTAACATGACACCCGCTGCTTGTTCACTTAATGATTGCGCTGCTGCGTTGATAAAACTTTGATAGTTCTCATCAGCTTCTTTACCTACGACTACCCAAACACCTGGACTAGTACAAAATTGACCTTGTCCCATGATTAGGGAGCCTACTAATCCTTGCGCGATAGCTTGGCTATCAAGTGCTAATTTTTCAGGCATAATGTATTGTGGGTTAATACTGCCTAGCTCACCGTAAAAAGGAATCGGCTCTGGGCGTTGATTAATTTGTTGCTGCAAAATCATGCCAACGCGCTCTGAACCAGTAAAACCAACTGCTTTTACTTGTGGGTGCGTTACTATTTGACTTGCTATGACGTAATTCTTTCCTTGAATAAGTGAAAATACGCCTTTATCTAACTGACAAATTTCAATGGCTGCCAATATTGCTTGAGCAACTAACTCTGCGGTTGCAGGGTGGGCAGCATGAGCTTTCATTACTACAGGGCAACCTGCTGCTAGTGCCGAGGCAGTGTCACCACCTGCAGTTGAAAATGCTAGCGGAAAATTGCTCGCGGCAAAAACACTCACTACACCCAAAGGTAAATAACCTAAGCGTGTATCGGGTTTTGGTAGAGGCTGACGAGCATTATCAGCTAAATCAATGACTGTATCATATTCAGCCTTTTCTAGTAAGTCAGCAAATAAGCCTAGTTGACCAACAGTACGTCCTCGTTCGCCTTGAATGCGCATAGCTGGTAAACCTGTTTCAGCACAAGCCGTTGTCACTAATTCATCACCTAAAGCAATAATTTGCTCGCCAATAGTCCGTAAGAAGTGAGCTCGCTTTTCAGGGCTTGTTTGGCTATATGAAACAAAGGCTTCATTGGCGCGAATAATGGCCGTGTTAACTTCAATTTCAGTTGCATCAGCAAAAGTGGTTGTCATGGCTTGATGACTGACAGCATCAAAGGCCGTAAAACCGCCAGAAGTTTCGCCAGTCCATTCGCCAGCGATTAAATTTTTACCTGTAATAGTCATAGTTATATCCTGTTTAAATTCTTTATTTTATATTTCGTAAATCCTTCGACAAGCTCATGACAAACGGAAAATACCCGTTTATCCTGAGCGCGAAGCAGTCGAAGGGTTACTTAACGACGAAACCGAAGGCATAAGGATCATCATCGTCGATAGTTATGCAGTTTTTGCCAAACACTCTTGCCCAGCCCTGAATACTAGGCATAATCGCGGGTATTTTCCCGCTTGCAGAGTTTAGCTCAACTAGTTGTTCAATTTTGCCCTCAAACTGGCTGCCAATATAACTTTCGTGAATAAAAGTATCACCTAGATTTAATTGACCTTTAGTAAATAGTTGCGCCATTCTAGCGCTAGTACCTGTACCACACGGAGATCTGTCAATTGCTTTGTCACCATAAAATACTGCATTGGCAGCATCAGAGCCTTGAGTTTGAGGTTTTCCTGTCCATAGTACATGTGAAATGCCATTAACGCTGGCGTCTTCAGGATGAACACAAGTTAGTTCTTTACTTGCTATTTCTCGAACAATTAAGCTCCAATGTAAAATTTGACCAGCATCCCATTCATCAATACCAGGAAAGTTTTCTTGTGGTTCAACAATGACATAAAAGTTGCCACCATAAGAAACGTCTACCTTTAAGTAGCCAAGATCTGGAATATCTAAAATGACATCACGATGAGCTAAATAAGAGGCAACATTGAAAATTTTAACAGCTGTCACTTTTTCATCTTGTTGTTGATACTCAATTGAAACCTGTCCAGCAGGAACATCAATAGTGAGCTTATTTTTGCCATTAACAGGTGTTGTTTTTGGCACAAGTAAACCACTTTCTATCGCAGCAGTAATTGTGCCGATAGTGCCATGGCCACACATGGGTAAACAGCCCGAAGTTTCAATAAATAGTATTGACGCGTCAGCATTGTCACTGCAAGGAGGATAAAGAAAAGATCCCGACATCATGTCATGGCCACGCGGTTCAAACATTAGGCCTTGTCGGATCCAATCGTAGTTCTCCATAAAATCCAATCGCTTTTCACTCATAGTATTCCCTTTTAAATTAGGGTGGCCATTAGTGACTAAGCGTACGGGATTTCCGCAAGTGTGGGCATCAATGCAAAAGAAAGTGCCTTTAATCATATTATAGTTAACTCATTATTATTTGGTATTAGTAACACAATAAAGCACATAACTGAAAAAGTGATGTGCTGTTATTTGCTATAAGTAAAACACTCGTTTATTAGTAACTCACTTAATCAAGGTTGAACTTAGATAAATCGATACGGTTATCGTTGGCTTCGTTAAATACACGCTCAACATTAGCACGCTCTTCACCAGTTAACGGCATACGAGGGGCACGGGTTAATTCACTACCGCGACCAGCTAATTGTTCACATAATTTAATACATTGCACAAGTTTTGGCACCGTATCTAAACGTAATAATGGCAAGAACCAACGCCAAATTTCAAGTGCTTCAACATAGCGACCTTGTTTCGCTAGTTGATAAATTGCTACCGATTCTTTTGGGAAAACATTTGTTAAACCTGAAATCCAACCAGTACATCCAAGCATTAATGATTCAAGCGCAATATCGTCAACACCACCAAAAATAATGAAACGATCACCAAAAGCAGAGTAAAGTTCAGAAATACGGCGAGTATCTTCAGTGGCCTCTTTAATAGAAACAATATTTTTTTCTTGTGCAAGAACTTTCATGCCTTCAATGCCAACATCAACACCATAAGTAACTGGGTTGTTGTAGATCATTATAGGCAAGTTACAATTACGAGCAATTTGCTGATAATGATGAATTGCTTCGGCTTCGTCAGACTTATAAATCATGCCTGGAAGCACCATTAAACCGTCTATTCCTACTTCTTCACAAGCTTGTGAGAATTCAACTGCAAACTGTGTTGATGTTTCAGCAACACCTGAAAGTACCGGAACACGACCTGCAACTATTTCTTTAACTGCTTTTAAAATAGCGACTTTCTCTGTCCGAGTATGAGAAGCGTTTTCGCCTACCGTACCTAATGCAATAATGCCATCAACACCTTCTTTGATTATAGTGTCAATCATCTTTTGTGTTGCTTCGAAGTTAATTGATAAGTCGTCGTTGTATTGTGTGGTGACCGCAGGGTAAACACCCTGCCAATTTACAGCCATAATATTCTCGTTTATAAATAGCGATTGTTAATTTCAAAATCAGTAATACTTAATTTAGAAAGTATTACTAGTTAGATTGAGGTATATTGTATACAATGTTATTTTTAATGCAAGTAAAATATTTTCACTTAGCTTGATTTGTGGCGAATAGTCTAACTATAGCTTGGTTAATAAGGTAAATTAAATGAACACTAAAGTAGGTGTGTCTATAAATACTCAAAACGTCGCTGTGATTGGCGCGGGAATTGTTGGCGTTAATTGTGCGTTGGCGTTGCAAATGCAAGGTTATCAAGTCACTTTAATCGATAGAGAAGGTATTGGTGCAGGCTGCTCTAAAGGTAATGCTGGTCATTTTGCCACGGAACAGGTTTTTCCTTTAGCAGAGCCGTCTTTATTAATGCAATTGCCGAAAATGTTACTAGACCCTCTTGGGCCAGTGTCATTATCGCCAAGGCATTTTATTAAAACTATTCCTTGGTTTATGAAGTTCTTTAATAATATGAGATCTGAAAAAAGATTAAATAATGGCACGGCAATTAAAGCGTTAAATACGCAAGCGATTGAATACTACAAGCCTTTGTTACAGGCGGCTGATGCACAGCATTTATTAGTCTGTAATGGCTCCTTATTAGTTTTTGAAAAAACGGCTTATAAAGAGGTGATCGCAATGCATAAGCATTATCAACAAGCCGGTGTTGCTGTTGAATTATTAAATAAAGAGCAAACGTTAGCACTTGAACCTAGCTTACATGACAATATAAAGCATGCACTGTTTTTTAACGAGGTAGGTCATACTGTCGATCCATTAGCAATGTGTACCGTTTTGGCTGATTATGCAAAAAATTTAGGAATGGAGTTTAAGCAGCTATCCGTTGACGGTATTGATCAAACGAAATCAGGTGTTGTTATTAATACAATGAATGAAAATCTATATTTTGATCATTGTGTGGTGGCTACAGGCGCTTGGTCTAAAAGTTTATTGAAAGGGCTAGGGTATAACTTACCCATAGAAGCAGAACGAGGTTATAGTCTGAGTATATCGATGACAGAGAATGAACAGGCTTTATTATCTCGCCCAGTGGCATCAGCAGAGCGAAAATTTATCATTACTCCCATGGATAATATGTTGAGATTGTCAGGCACGGTTGAATATGCAGGATTAGAGACTAAAGCAAATAATAAACGTGCAGATATGTTATTAAAAAATGCAGAGTTTGTGTTAAGTAAATTACCAGAACAAGCCTTTAGCAAGGATGAAGGTAATAATGAGCGATGGATGGGGCCTAGACCATCGTTACCCGATTCCTTACCCGTTATTTGCAAAGCACCACAGCACCAAAATATATTCTTCGCTTTGGGGCATCAACATTTAGGATTAACACAAGGGGCTATTACGGGAAAATTGATTGGGCAATTGGTAAGTGGGCAAGAAACGGATATTGATGTAACACCATTTTGTATCAGTCGTTTTAATTAGTGTTATTTATACTTGAGTCAGTCGAAGGGTTGCTCCCCTCTACTGCTCTCTTCGACTGCTTCGCGCTCAGGATGAACGGAAAATACCCGCTTGCCCTGAGCTTGTCGAAGGGTCTATTAAACCTCCAAACCAAATGGATCATCAATTGAATGTGATGGCTCTGTAAACCATACGGGGCCTTGCTCCCCCATATAAAAATGGTCTTCTAAGCGAACACCGAATTTTCCAGGAATAACCAACATAGGCTCATTACTAAATACCATGCCAGTTTCTAATGGTGTTTGAGTACCATGCACTAAATAAGGCCATTCATGAATATCTAATCCACAACCATGACCTGTTCTGTGAGGTAATCCCGGTAGATCATAACCAGGTCCATAGCCATTTTCTCTAATTACTGCACGGGCTCCGTCATCAACAGCACCACAGGAAGATCCTAATTGAGCAGCAGCAAAACCAGCGGCTTGAGCATTCTTTTCAACTTGCCACGCATTACGTTGTTCATCAGTTGCTTCACCGTAAGCGTAAGTACGGGTGATGTCAGAATTGTAACCCTGTAGCAAACAGCCCGTATCAATTAAGACCCAATCATTGTTTGTTAATATTTGTGGATCTTTAACGCCATGGGGAAATGATGTCGCCAAACCAAATAACACAATACAAAAAGAAGATCCTGAAGCTCCAACACGTTTATGTGCTTCATTAATAAAATGAGTGACTTCTAGTGTGCTAATGCCGGGACGTAAGATACGTGCTGCTGCTTTATGCACTTCTATAGTCATATCTTTTGCTCTTTGCATTAAAGCAATTTCAGAGTTTGACTTAATTTGACGACAAGGCGCGGTAATTTCTGCTCCATTGCTGAATTCAAATTGTGGAGCTGCCTTGCGCAAGCCATCAAACACAAAAAAAGCGGCTGATTCATCAATGGCTACTTTGCCTTGAGAAAAACCCATCTTAATTAAAATGTCCGCGAATAATTTATATGGGCTTTCATCTTCATGCCAGCCATTGTAATTACCTTGAATAAGCATATTGTCTTGCAATGAGCCTTCTTCAAAATGCGGGGCAATAAATTCTAAATCACCTTCAACAGGTAATATAGCGCCAACCATACGTTCAGATTTATACCATTTCAAACCGGAAAAATAATGTAAATTAGTACCGGCGTCTAAGTACAAAGCGCATACACCTTGTGCTCGCATAAGTTGCTGCGCTTTTTTAATGCGTGCTTGAAATTCGGCCTCGCCAATCGCGATTATATCTGTGGTCATATCAGATAATTTATTAAGCTCTATCTCAATAGTAGAACCGCCAACACCTATAGTCATAATCAAAACCTTAAATTGTATACAATATATAAAGTATCATAGCAGAGCATTTTAATGATGTACAATCATGTTGGTGCTGTATATTATAACAGTGCATTTATTTGGGGATTGATAAGGTCATCATGGATTTATTTGAACAAGCTTTAGCTGAGCCTATTAATATTTTACCCAAAGATGGGCTGGCTAATTATCACGGTGAAATAATGCTTCAAGATGAGTCAGATTATTACTTTAATGCCTTGCTAAATGAAATTGAGTGGCGTTGTGATCAGGCAGTTATTTTTGGAAAGAATATTGAAACTAAACGAAAAGTTGCTTGGTATGCAGATCACCAATTTAGTTATACCTATTCAAATATAACAAAACACGCCTTACCTTGGACACAAAACTTGCTTGTTTTAAAAGGGTTAGTAGAACAACAAACAGGTGAAACTTATAATTCTTGTTTGCTTAATTTATATCACAGCGGTGAAGAAGGAATGGCTTGGCACAGTGATGGCGAAAAGGATTTACAAGAAAATGGCGCAATTGCTTCGTTAAGCTTTGGCGCTACGCGAAAGTTTGCTTTTAAGCACAAGCAAAGTAAAGAAGTGATATCGCTACTTTTAAAACCTGGAAGTTTATTAGTGATGAAAGGGGTAACTCAAAAGTATTGGTTACATAGGCTACCACCAACTAAAAAAGTATTAGAGCCAAGAATAAATTTAACCTTTAGAACAATAGTTTAATCTTTATCAATAAAATATACCTTCGTAATAATAGAGAGATGAAATAATTTTCTTTTTTGCTAAAATTAAGCTCATTAGATAATCGTCTAACTTATCGCAGCATTAAATAGAAACATTCGGAGAGAAAGCTATTTTCAATCTTAGGTCTAATTGGAGCAACTACACTCTTCGGTCAATTATCATGCCTGTTACTTTGGTTGTTGTCCTTATATTGATCAATATTCAATATGGGTTTTTATTATTCCATAGTATTGCCGAACTGTTGTCAGTCATTATTGGTATAACCATGTTTGCTGTTGCTTGGAATAATCATGGTCATACCAAAAATTATTTTCTTCTCTATTTGGGTACAGGTTACTTTTGGATAGCCGTTTTAGATCTTTTTCATTTGTTATCTTACAAAGGTATGCCATTTTTCGACCTCACCACTTCGAATGTCGCCATTCAATTTTGGATTTATGCGCGCACTTTTGAAGCATTACTTATGTTATCAGCTACTTTATTTTTTTCTCGCAAGTTCAATCCTATTATGCTCTTTATTTGCGCTGGGCTTATTTCAACAATTCTCTTTTATTTAGCGCTTTATCAAGAGCAACCACTATTTTTTGTTGAAGGGAAGGGGTTAACATTAGCTAAAGTTGTTAGTGAATATATTATTATTCTCATACTGATGATCGCAATTTTTATTTATTGGCGAACCAAACATCAATTAACAAAAAAAATACGATTCTACCTAATTTCATCATTAGTACTCACCATTACGGCCGAATTGTTTTTCACCCAATATGCGGATGTTTATGGCTTTTCAAATCAAGTAGGTCATATTTTTAAAATACTGTCTTTTTTAGTAATTTATGCTGCTATTGTACAAACGATGCTCAAAGACCCTTTCTCGTTATTAACGTTAGCAGCTCATTCTTACGACGCGATTCCTCAACCTGCTCTTGTCATCAATAATAAAGGTTTGATACAACAGGCCAATCAATCTGCTAAGAGTGAATTTAATATAACCGATAACGGCAAAACACATTTTCACAAAGTTTCCCACAATCCAAAAATTAGCCAAGATGACTGTGCAATTTGTCAACATTTAGTCTCTGGTAATGCAATGCCTGCTACTGTGTTTGAAAATCCCTTAACGAATACTTGGCAACTCATTTCTCTTACACCATTACATTTTACTGAACAACATGCTGGCTTTATTCAAATAACCCTCGATATAACCAAGTCCAAAGAAGAAGAAAAGCGACTTCGACTAGCAAATATTATTTTTGATGATTTATCTGAAGGTGTTGTAGTTACTGATGCCAATAGAAATATTGTTAATATAAATAAGGCTTATACCAAAATTACTGGTTACAGTGCTGAAGAAGTGATTAACAAAAATCCTAGAGTTAATGCCTCTGGCCGTCATAGCAAAGCATTTTTTACTGCTATGTGGCAGCAACTTGATAAAACAGATCACTGGCAAGGGGAAATATGGAACAAAAATAAACAAGGGGAGGTTTACCCAGAATTACTTTCTATTAATGCTTTACGATCTGAGGAAGGTGAGGTAATACAGTATGTTGGAGTTTTTTCTGATATAAGCAAAATGAAAAGTGTTGAAAATAAACTAAGGCACCAAGCACACCATGACTTACTGACTGGATTACCTAATCGATTAATGTTCATCAGCCTTTTAAAATCAGCGATAAAACATAGTAATCGAAACAATAATAAACTTGCGTTATTGTTTGTTGATATAGACAATTTTAAATCAATAAATGACAGCCTTGGTCATTCAGTTGGTGACACTGTGCTTATCAATGTTGGCAAACGAATAAAAAGTATTATTCGAGAAAGTGATGTTATTGGCCGCTATGGCGGTGATGAATTTTTAATTCTACTTGAAGATATACACTCTAACGATGGTCTTGCTGACATATCAGAGAAACTTATTAATAGTTTGGTATCTCCCATTTTTCACTATAAAGATATGCCAATATTTGTCAGTATTAGCATGGGTATTTGTGTTTATCCCGATGATGCCATTTCTAGTGAACAGCTAATTCAATATTCGGATGCTGCGATGTATAAAGCAAAAGCAGCGGGGAAAAACAATTTTATATTTCATTCATCAAAAGATAATGAAAAAGCGAAAAGAAGACTCGAATTAGAGTCACAATTAAGACAAGCGCTTGCAAATAATGAGATATATGTTGTTTATCAACCTAAAATAGACGCAAAAACTTACCAAATAACAGGAGCTGAAGCACTTATTAGATGGAGTAACGCAGAGTTAGGTGAAATTTATCCTGATGAGTTTATACCGTTAGCAGAGTCTATAGGGGAAATTCATGAACTAGGTAAGTTTGTATTGAGCCAAGCGCTAGAGGAAGTAACTAAATGGCGGGAGATAACTGGGCGAAATCTTTCAGTGGCGGTAAACTTTTCATCCAAACAATTTGTGCGCCTTGGTTTAGATGAATTAATAGAAGATGAGCTGAAATTTTATAATCTACCAAGTAATGCACTAGAGGTAGAAATAACGGAAAGCTTATTGATAAATAAAGATCAGATCACGCAGGACTTACTACAGTCTATATCAAATAGTGGTATAAGCATTGCCATTGATGATTTTGGTACTGGTTATTCCTCTTTAAGTTACCTAAAAAATTATCCGATTAATGTGGTCAAAATTGATAAGTCATTTATTGATGATGTGACAACTAGCTCTGAGAATTCTGTATTAGTTAAAACCATCATTCTAATGGCACATGGCCTAGGAATGTCAGTTGTTGCCGAAGGTGTAGAAGAAAAAGAACAATTGTCTTTTTATCAACAAGAGCAAGGAGATATAGTGCAAGGGTACTACTTCTCAAAACCCGTATTAAAAGATGATTTTATTTCTTTGTTAAGCAATTGGGATACAAAAAAATATAGCGACTGTCATTGATAACCTTTGCCATAACTAAATTGCTCAATCTAAGGCTCATCAGGTTATTTGCAATGAGAACACAGCATTAGCGAAGCCACCATCAAATTTAAATGAGGGAAACTTGAGTTGAGAAAGATAAAGGGAATTCTTGAAAAAAGTTAGATCGTTATAATGTTGTTGGAGCAATAGTACTAACAGAGCCAGTAAATTAATTGAGTTGAAACTAACAATAGCTGCTATCTTCAACTTAAAGATTAATAATCAATGTTGGCATAATTAACTTTTATCGCTTATTTTATTGTTAATCTACAACTGAGATATAACAATAAAATTAGATGATCAGTCGCTTAATACATATTGATGCTAGCCTTAATGACAGTCTACAAAGTCAAATTCGACAGAAATTAGTTGAAGGAATTATCGTTGGCAGTTTTCCATCGGGAACTAAACTTCCCTCATCTAGAAAATTAGCTCAACAGCTTGAAGTCTCAAGAAATACCGTAGTATTGGTATATCAGACATTAATTGATGAAGGTTATATTGAAAGCCGAGAGCGCAGTGGTATTTATGTGGCGGCACAAGTGCAACAAGGAAAGGTTTCAATAACCCAAGCTTCTAACCATTTACTTCAGCCTACTGACAATAATTATCGATTTAAAGGAGCATTGGCGACAACAAACAATACTTCTTGTCCTGCAAATTGGCAAAATTTTCCCTATTCCTTTATTGATGGAAAGTTTGATTCGTCATTGTATCCAGTCAAAGAATGGCGTGAAGCAACAAATAAAGCCAATACTACACGAGAAATTTATCAATGGTCGCAATTACAGGGTAAAGAAGATGATCCCATGTTGTTGGATGAAATTCGTAGCAAAATATTACCCCGTAGAGGAATTCAAGCAAGTCGAGATGAAATTTTAATTACCGCAGGTAGCCAGCAAGCACTCTTTCTAATTACTCAACTATTTGTTAACAACTCTGTAAAAGTAGCCGTGGAAGAACCTGGTTACCCAGAAATGCGTGAGTTGTTGTTAAATCAAGGTGCCGAACTCGTATATCAACCTCTCGATGCTATGGGCATGGTCGTTAATGAACAGCTCGATAGCTGCGATATAATTTATACTACTCCAAGTCATCAAACTCCCACTAGTATCACTATGTCAATGGCGCGCAGGGATGAACTATTAAAGAAAGCACATCAGCAAGACATGCTTATTATTGAAGATGACTTTGAGTTTGAGAGTAACTTTTTAGGGCAACCGCATCCTGCGTTAAGAAGCTTAGATAAAGACAATAGAGTTGTTTATGTCTCATGTTTATCGAAAGTACTCGCTTCTGCTGTGCAAATAGGTTTTATTGTTGCGGATAGCTGTGTCATTGCAGAATTAAAAAAGCTACGTAAATTGGTTATGCGTAATCCACCTCTTAATAACCAACGTGCTGTTGGCTATTTTTTATCTTTAGGTCATTACGATGCATATATGATGCATTTGCATAAAGTCTTTTTTGATCGTTGGTTAACGCTACGTGAAGCATTAAATATCTACTTACCTAACTCTATCGATACTGGACCTATTCAAGGCGGTACAGCTTATTGGGTTACAGGGCCAGAGCAACTTAATGGTGAATATCTAATAGAAAAAGCGGCTGAAATGGGTATTTTGATTGAACCAGTTAAACGATATTTTGCAACACCAGATCACCCTGAAAACTGCTTTCGTTTAGGGGTTACAGGCATTCCAGATGAAAAAATTCGCGAAGGAGTGAGTAAACTAGCAGAATTAATTCATCAATTAACCAATGAATTTGAAGAAAAACTTTCCAATGCCAAAGGTCGACTGCTCAATAACGAAGCACTTCAGCAGGTCTTGCCAGATGTTCAACTTGAATGCCAGATGGTTTACGGTGTTCCTTGTACTATTAAGTTATTAGCTAACGGAGATATGCTTGGCTTAACGGGCGGTAAAGATAGCGAGCTAGATTCAGGCCGTTGGTGGATAAAAGATGGAATGTATTATCGTCAGTGGAACCTGTGGGGCTATGGTGAAATTAAAGGTTTCTACGTAATTATGGATGGTGATGAAATGAAATGGTTTGATCAAAATCACCGCTTTGTTCGGCAATTAGAGCTTAAGGGTTATAATAAACTGGCACCATAACACTTTTGAAACTGGCACTATCGTAAAACAACTAAGCTCGTTACATTAAATTACACCTGATAATGATCATTGATTAAAATGAAATTAAGAGTAATTGTATGAGCCACTTTTCAATCGCTGGACTACAGCTAAGTATGCCTTGCGGCGACAATCTCGCTGCGCTTGGCGAAGAAATAATTAAAACAAAACAACGTTTTCCATGGCTCGACATGATAGTTCTCAGTGAGCTTTGTAGTTATGGACCCGAAAAAAAATATGCCACATCTTTCCCAAGCATTGCTGAAGAATTCTACTGCCAAATAGCGAAAGAACATGATCTTTGGTTAATTCCCGGCTCACAATACGAACAAGATGGCAATCAGACCTATAACACCACCTCAGTGATCAATAATAAAGGCGAAGTCATTGAACGCTATCGTAAAATATATCCTTTCGCTCCCTATGAAACAGGTATATCTGCGGGCAGTGACTTTGTCGTTTTTGATGTGCCTCAAGGCAGAATAGGTGTTGCCATTTGTTATGACTTATGGTTTCCGGAAGTCGCTAGAGAGCTTGTAAACATGGGCGCTGAAGTGCTTATATACCCAACTTTAACAGGAACGATTGACCGACCTATTGAGCTCATCATGGCGCAAGCGACTGCAGCCACTAACCAAAGTTATGTAATGACAATCAACACGGCAGGAAAACTAGGTTATGGACAATCAATTGTCGTCGGGCCAGAGGGTAATGTTATTTATCAAGCAGGTATTGGTAATGAAGTGATACCCATTGAAATAGATTTTTCTTGTGTGCGCCGAAATAGAGAAAACGGTTTGCATAAACTGGGTCAACCATTAAAGAGCTTTAGAGACAATCCGGTACGCTTTAGTGTTTATCAAGATAAAAACAAACAAAATAGCAAATTGGAAAACCTTGGCAAATTAGAAATACCAAAATAGAACTTAGGGGCACCAGTTTAAACTGGACCCATATGAGTATCTAAACTGGTACTACGATAAAACAAATGTCTGATCTACTCTCAATTCAGGCTAAAAAAACTACAATATAATATCTGGGGAACATAACATGAATAAAGCCACCTTCAATAAATCAATAGTATCGAGTGCCGTTAGTGCTGCATTGCTAATGTCGTTGGTACCTCTTAATGTTAATGCAGAAGAAAGCAAAGATGTACAAATAGAACGCATCGAAGTAACTGCAACACACAGAACGGTACTGCAAGAAGAGTTACCTTTTAACATTTCTTCAGTATTAGGCAGTGATATTGAATCACAAAATATAACTGACAGTTCTGAGTTACTGCGTACTGTTGCTGGTATTACTATTATTGATAGAGGTTATCGAAACGGTGGTACCGCTAATAGTATGGTTATCCGAGGTGTTAATGTTGAAAACGGTGTTTCTGGTGCCAATGTTGGGCAATCAACAGCACCAACTGTCTCAACCTATGTAGATAGCACGCCTATTTTTGCCAACTTTCTAATAAAAGATATTGAACGAGTTGAAGTAATGCGTGGCCCACAAGGAACCCTATATGGCTCTGGCGCACTAGGTGGTACCGTTCGTTATATAATGAATAAGCCGGATTATGAGTTAACAGAGGGAAAGATTAAGGCCGATTTCAGTAAAACTGATGGCTCAGATGGTCAAAATATGAATTTTGATGCCATGTTCAATATGCCTCTTTCTGATACTTCAGCAGTAAGGTTTGCTGTTGGGCGAATTGATAATGCCGGTGTGATAGATCAAGTAGGTCTTTATCAACTTGATGACGGCGGCATCCCATTAGTTGAAGCAGATGATGGTAGTTGTAAAGAGGTTGGTGATAGTTCACTGACTACAGGTGAAATACTTGTTAATGGCTCGTGTTATCACAGTAAAAAGGATGTCGACAGCGTTGAAATAACTTATTTAAAAGCCGCTTTTGGTATGGAAGTTACCGATAATGTTGAGCTTGTTTTAACTTATCACAACCAAAGTGATGAAATTGGCGGTCGACGTGCAGTTACTAAAGGCGCTGATTATTACGGCAATGAGTATGGAGAATATGAAAATGGCTCAGCACTGCTAGAAGAGTCAGAACGTGATGTATCGCTAACCAGTTTGGAAGTAACGGCTGATCTAGGATTTGCAACATTAACTTCTAGTACCTCTTTGTACGATCACGAAGGCAACGGCTGGCGTGACAACACCGGCTTATGGGTTTCTGGTGGTCGTGATTGGTACAATGCTTGGTATCGTGGTAATCCTAGACCCGCTTCACATGTAGAAGCAGGATTTACTGAAGATGCCTTTGTACAAGAGTTTAGGTTAGTCTCTAATACTGATGACAGTGACTTTATCGATTGGACTGCCGGTGTTTATTATATGGATCAAGAACGCCAAACCACTAACTTCAGTCATCTTCGAGGACTTGAAGAATATGGTGTTGCTTGTAATGAATTCGAAGGCGAGTCAGATTGTTGGTCTTGGTGGGTTGGTGCACCAACGGATAAAGATTTCACTTATATTCGTGATGAAAGTTTTAAAGATTTAGCCATTTATGGTGAAATGACTTTTAAAATAACCGATGATTTTAGAGTAACCACGGGTGCACGTTGGTTTGACAATACCCTGAAAAATAATACCGCTATCAATGCTTATTATGGCCAACCAGAGGTTATTGAGCCTGAACCATATCCAACGCAAGAAGAAAGTGATGTGCTGTTAAAGTTAAATATGTCTTATGACATTAACGATAATACCATGACTTATGCCACCTATTCAGAAGGCTTTAGACGTGGCGGTTCAAATGCTGTTCCTATTGATGGTCCTTTTGCGGAGCCAAACCCTGAATCCATTGAAATATTTGAAAAAGATACCGTTCGCAACTTTGAGGTTGGTATCAAAGGCTACGCTAACACCATTACCTATTCTGCCGATATTTACATGGTGAAATGGGATGACCCACAGCTTAATACAGGCACAGCGTATTGGAGCTTCTTTATGGCGCAAAATGGTGATGCAGCAGAAACTTCAGGTTTAGAGTTAGAAGCGAGTATGGCATTAACCGATTCAATCGATGTGAGAATGGGTTATGCATACACCAAAGCAGAATTAACAGAAGACTTAATTGCGCCTCAGTTTGAAAATGTTATTTCAGAAGCAGGTGCTAGGCTTCCTGGTGTTGCTGAACATGTGTTTTCTTTTAACTTAAGTCATGTCACTGAGATCACCAATACTATTGAAATGACCAGTAGATTATCCGGTTATTATCAGTCTGATACGGTTAACTCTGTGCAACCAACCAGTCAGTTATGGGATGAGTTTGACGGTTTTTCAATATGGAATGCTTCACTTCTTTTTCTCAAAGATAACTGGGCACTATCACTTTATGTGAAAAACTTAACCAATGAAGAAGGTGTTACCGGTAGTTATCCTAATACTTACTTATCATCAGATACTGGTGAATTTGAATACTACTATGGTAATAACCAAAAAGATTATATTGCTGCTCCAAGAACAATAGGTATGTCGATTTCTTATCAATTCAATTAACTCATGCTAGCGGTGTGGAGTTATAGAGTAATTGAATAACTGCTACACCCTATATTCATTTAAGTGAAAATAGGGTGTTTAACCACCACTGATTTGATAAGTTAATTCATATATTGGTAAAAATAGACGTAGTAATAAGATGAAACAAACAAATCAAACCCCATCAACTGAAGCACTATCACTTCAAAAATTATTATCTCAAGGATGGGGAGTTTTACGTCATAAGCAAATAAATGATGCCATAAAGATTAGTCAGCAATTAAATAAATCATATCCTAATAATGGTGATGGCTGGCACTTTACCGCGCAAGTAGCCTTAGCTTTAGGTAATTTAAAAGCAGCTAAGCAGAGTTTTAAAAATGCGTGTAAGTTGGTGCCAACACGGATAGCATGGAAAATATCTTTAGCTAATGCATATTATAACTCACGTGAAATTGAGCAAGTAAAATCTAGCTTGCTGGATGTGGAAAAGTTGACTTTAACAGCCACTTTGCATAATCAAGTCGCGCTGTTATTTTCGCAAATTCATTTATATGAAAAATCAATTGAGCATTATCAAAAGGCAATAACATTAGAGCCTAGCAATTATACTCATCATTATAGTTTAGGAACAGTGTATCGATATGCAGGAAATTTAGAGCAAGCAGAAGCTTCTTTAACTAAAGCTATTGAATGCAAGGGAAATGACATTGATGCTCATGCATTAAGAGTTGATTTACAAAAGCAAACGCCTAGTCATAATCATATTGAAGAGTTAAATGCATTGCTTGAAGAAAGTAATGCTACTACTCAGTTAACAGCAAAAGATAAGGTACAAATTAATTTTGCTTTAGCAAAGTCTTATGAGGATCTTAGTGAGCCAGCTAAAGCATTTGAATATTTACGGCAAGGAGCAAAACTTCGTCGTCAACATATAGAATATAATATCAAGCAAGATCAAACTATTATGGAGGATATAAGTCAATACTTTGATCAAGATTGGTGGTCAAATACGGCTACACCTAAACAAAGCAATGTTTCAGAGGTAAGGTTAACGCCAATTTTTGTCATTGGTATGCCTCGGACTGGCTCAACCCTAATCGATCGAATTTTGTCTACAGGCAAAGCGGTATTGAATGCCGGAGAATTAAGTGACTTTTCACGATTACTTACTGAGCAGGTTCAGCAAACCTTTGGAGCTGAAATTAAAAACAAACAGCAGTTTATTAAAGCAGCAAGCCAAATAGATTTTGAAAAACTTGGCAATGATTATCTTGCAAGTGTTGAGGCGCAGTTTGCTCATTTGGGGTTAGGAAAAAATATCCATTATTTCTCTGACAAATTACCTTTTAACTTCTTATATACTGGTTTGATTCAAAAAGCCTTACCCCATGCGAAAATTATTCATGTAACAAGAGAGCCAATGGATACTTGTTATGCGGTTTTTAAAACACTATTTCAACAAGCTTACCCTTTCTCATATGAGCAAAAAGAATTGGGGGAATATTTCATTGCTTATAAAAAACTCATGGCTCACTGGCAGCAACTCGCAGATCGAGCAGAGCTAAATATCCATACCGTAAGCTATGAACAGCTTGTGGCTGAGCCGATAAAAGTTGCTGAGCAAGTCTACCAATTTTGCGGTTTAACATGGCAAGCTGAATATGCCGACATGCAAAATAATAATGCCGCAGTGACCACCGCAAGTGCCAGCCAAGTAAGGCAGCCAATTCACAAAGACTCGTTAAAAAAATGGCGTAAATATGAGCAACAACTTACCCCGTTAAAGCTGCAATTAGAACAAGCGGGTATTTCATGCGATTAATGGCAAAAATATCAACAATGAAAGTGAAAATAATTTGCTTGCTTCTTTTGCAGGTATGCCAGTTTAGCTATGCTGTAGAGCCTGTTGAACGAAAATCATTATCGGCAGAGTGGTTGTTAAATACTCAGACTGATGCAATTAATACACGACCCTTACCTTTAACTACTTTTTTGCCACAAGGAAAAACAAGCTTGCTCACAGCTGATTCTTTCGAAGGCATCTCTTTTCAAGGCAATATCGTTTTAACTCCCAAAATCAAAAGCAGTAATATAAAGTTAACCGATGAAAACGAGTTATACAAATTTGAGAAAAGGACTCGACCAAATGATTTTTCAAATAACAGAAAAGTTATCCCAACACTAAACTTTGATTTTGTTCAAAGTGGTGACAAAATAATTCCAAGCAATCGTCGTTTAACACTGAGCCAGAATAAACATTGGGACTATATACTCGGTGTTGGTAATATTTGGCAGGAACAAGCGGATAATGGCTTTTATCGTGTTGCTATGCCTTTTGCATTAGTGGAAAAAAATCAAAACTGTGTTCACAATGGTGTTGTCAGCTTTTTACTTAATAAAGATAAAGAAGTCACTAAAGGTATTAGCTCGGATTTTTATTATCAAATCAGTAGCGAAACTTGTATATATTTTAAAGCAGATTTTTGGGGATCTGGCTCAGTAAACTATCAACCACAGCAAGTTGAACAAAAAGCACAAATTATTTCCCTGTATCAACAAGCACAAAAAAGTGCATTACCGACTAAATCATTAGCAGTACTTAAGCAAAACCATCCCCAATTAGAGCTATCAAAAATAGCATTATCATCATCCATTAAAAAAGCTGATATGAGCCGTTACGGCGTCATTTACCAAGGAAATCACTATATTTCAGCTTGTACTACCAGAGCCGGAAATTACCCTTTTTGCCAGCAATTGGTTTTACCTTCCTATTCAACCGCTAAATCATTATTTGGTGGCGTGACAATGATGTATTTAGTAAAACAGTTTCCTGATATTTTTAATGAGAAAGTGGCAGATTGGGTAAAAGAATGCTCAGGAACACAATGGCAAGGGGTAACCTTTTCACATTTACTTAATATGTCTACCGGCAATTATATTTCATCAGGCCACAGCAGTGATGAAGGGGCTGAGCATAGTCAGGTTTTTTTTGGTGCAACGACGCATCAAGAAAAGATCAATTATAGCTGTCAGTACTTTCCTAGTAAGAATGATCCAGGAACAAAATTTGTTTATCACACTGCAGATACCTATTTACTAGGTACTGCCTTAAGCGCGTATATCAAAGCTAAGCTAGGTGATGAAGTTGATGTATTTGAACATGTATTAGCCAAGAACATTTGGTTGCCATTGTCTTTGAGTGCAACCGCCTTTTCAACCAGGCGAACCAGTGATAATTACGCTCAAGCCTTCACTGGCTATGGCCTGTTTTTTATTGCTGATGACATAGCAAAGCTATTACAACTTATCAGCGAGCAAGCCACGGTTAGCAATTCAAGTGCAATATTAAATAGCAATAAATTAGCTTTAGTACTGCAAAAAGGAAGATCTACTACCGCAATGAAATCCAACTATGATTTTATTCAATATCAACATGGTTTCTGGCGACAAAATGTTAGCAAGCTTCTGAACTGTACTACGGAAACATGGCTGCCATATATGATGGGCTATGGTGGTATAGCTATGGTGTTAGCAAGTGAAGAACTTCAATATTACTATTTTAGTGATAGCGATAAATACACTTGGTGTGAGGCCATTCAAACACTTAATACAATTTCGCCAATTTGTAGAAACACACAAAATGAGAGTCAGTTATGACACAGAGCAGCACTATAAAAGACAATAATATCACCTCAGGTGCGGCCAACTATCAAATAGACCCTCATGGTGTCCTTGCTCGGGTAATGTTGGCTTTTTTAACCACGGCGGGGATATTTTATATCAATATAATGCCCGCCGTCGTCAGTGGCCTTAAGGAAGCTCTTGATTTTACCAATCAGCAGGCGGGTTTTGTTAGTTCTGCCAATTTATATGGCGCAGCTATAGGAGCATTAAGTGCAGTATTTCTTATTAAGCGCATTAACTGGCGTTCATGGTCTTATGCCTTACTGATCACTTTGATTACGATTGATACCAGCTGTATGTTTATAGCAAGCCCTGAAGTGATGATCGCGACTCGCTTTATACATGGCTTAGTTGGTGGCCTATTAGTAGGTATTGGTTTTGGCATTATTTCAAGAACAAATGAAGCAGATAAAACCTTTGGCTATTTATTATTTATTCAGTGGGGCTTGGGCGGTTTAGGTTTGATGTATTTACCAGCGCTAGTACCAACTTTTGGTATAAGTGCTCTCTTTATTTCGTTAATAGCGTTTACTTTGGTGACATTAGTAATGATGCCCTTTATTCCACATTATGCTATTGAAGATATCGAGGTTGCAATTAATACCGACACCACAATAAAACGGTTTCCACTGTCGCTAAACTTGTTTGGTATTTTTCTTTTTCAAGCCGCTAACATGGGCCTATTCGCTTATATGATTGGTTTAGGAAAGGTAGAAGGATTGACGATTCAATTTATGAGTCCCGCATTAGCCTCAGCAAGCTGGATAGCTTTATTAGGTGCCTTCTTGGTCATAATTATAGGAACCAAATTTGGCAGAACAGTGCCTCTCGTTGCTTCAATAGTAATAACCGCTATTGCTAGTTGGGTTTTACATTATAGTGAAAGTGAACAAGTGTATTTGATTGCTAATGTTGTTATAGGCATCACTTGGGCATTTACATTGCCTTATATGTTTGGCATTTGCTCTGAGTTAGATAAAGCAGGACAACTTGCAGCCCTTGGTGGCTTTGCTTCAAAAATGGGTCTAGCTACAGGGCCTATGGTAGGTGCATTGTTCTTAGGGGAAGACAATTATGCCATGGTGATTGATGTGGCAGCATTGGCTTTGATTTTATGTGCTGTAGTCATTTTTATGCCCGCAAGAATGCTGGATACCAAGAAAAATTAACTTTTAATACAGTTCAGATATAAATGTAATTACAAAAATGGCGCTAAAATAAATTTTAGCGCCATTTTCATCTGTATAAATTATCGCAGTGAATTACGACCTACAATTAAATATGAATATTTTCGTCAGAAAACTTAATTTCTACGCCTTCTACGTCAGCTAGTTCAACTAAACTTTGAATGTAAGCCTGAATAGCAAGATGTGAAGCACTGTTGATTAAATAGCCACGTACTTTGTCGTGAACCATATCGTAATCTAACTGCTTACCTTCAATTTTACGGTTAATATTCACTACGTGGAAACCATAGCGAGATTCAATGGCTTTATCACTTAAACCTTCAGGTAAAGGCATTAACTGACGTTCAAATTCAGGTACTGTTTGGCCTTTACTTAACTGGCCTAAGTTACCACCACTTTCCTTTGAAGGACAAGCTGAGTACTCTTTAGCAAGGGCAGCAAAACTTGAAGGTTCGCCATTGCTAATCTCTTGCTGTAATTGCGAAATAATCACTGCTGAGTTATTTTTAGCTGCATCGCGACCTTCTATGTCATCTTTAGCTGCGGCAAGTAAAATATGATCCACTTCCATTAATGGCATAGTCATAAATTTTTCTTTGTTACTTTCAAAATAACGCTGACAAATTTCTTCATTGGGTGCATCGTAGCTAATGTTTTGCTCTACTAGCTTTTGCATTGCTTCTTCATCACTCTCTAACGTTATGCCTTGTTTTTTCGCTTCATCTATAAGTAATTGGCGAATAACTAAGGCTTGACCCGCTTGTTGTACAACAACGTTAAAGTTTTTATTAGGGTGATACTGCAATTCGTTGGCTAAATCTTTTTCGTCAATAGCAACACCGTTAACTGTGATTGTTGGTAATTGCTCTTTTGATGGGGTAGTTGGCTCTTGAGTGCCGCAACTGTCGCTCATAATGTTTCTCTTTCTCTTAAATATATTAATTTTCAGCCTAGAGGCTGATGAAATATGCTTGTTAAATAAATATGGCTAAATAACCTAAATTCAAGTGATTTAGCTATATATATTCTTTAAGAGCTTTAAAAAAAAGGGCGACTTTTAGTAAATAAAAATCGCCACTTATATTTGTTTAGATAACTAACTGATTTGCTAAAATTATCTTTGACGAACTAATTGATAGTTACGTGCAAAGTATTTCACTGGTACGCTGATCACATGCACTAAACGTGTGAATGGGAATACCAATAACATAGTTAAACCTACAAAGATGTGTAGTTTGTAGATAATACCTACAGTTGTCATCGCTTCTGCTGCGGCAACACCTTGTAAAGTAACAATGCTTTGTGCCCAGTCACCAAGTAGAACCATAACTGAACCGTCTAAGTGACTCATTGAAGCAAAGATAGTCATTAAGCCTAGTAATAATTGCACTAGCAATAATACTAAAATAAAGATATCAGAAGTCTTCGATACAGCACGAACACGTGGGTTAGTTAAGCGACGTTTAAGTAGCATAACTAGGCCGATTAAACATATCACACCAAAGAAACCACCACTTACCATAGCTAATAATTGCTTGTTAGCTGTTGTAATAAATGCGTGATAAATTGCATGTGGCGTTAATAAACCAACAAAGTGACCACATAGTACAAAGATAATACCAATGTGGAATAAGTTACTCGCAAGGCGGAAACCTTTTTGATCTAATAGTTGGCTAGAGTCGGCTTTCCAAGAGTATGGTTCGCGGTCATATCTGATCCAAGAACCGATGAAAAGCACGGCGATAGCAATGTAGGGATAAATCCCAAATAGTAAAAAATTTAAATTTGACATAATATTTCTTCCTTACAGTCCTTGCACTTGTGCAGCATCTGCGTCGTGCCATTTAATCGGTACTTGATGAACAGTATTTGGATCGAGTGAATGTTGAGATTGTTGTACACCTGATGATGATGGGCATTCGCCTACCATTGGATCATCAAAACGTATTTCTTTATCTTCCCATTCTTTATCGATAGCTTCGACTGTATCGTCTCGCTCTTCTGCTTTCACTGCCTCGCCAATTTCAGCTCTTGCTTCGAGGTCAACCTCTTGGCCTGAAATTTCGATTAGTGAATCAAAAAGTACAGAGTAATAACATTCTCTATCTATCAAACGTTCCGACAACATGGTCATTAAGTGACAAATATCACCAAGCCATTCTTCAATGTACTCAGGCGTTTGTTCACTTAAAAATTCCAAGTACAACGGAATGTAATCCGGTAACTGCGATGAATTAACTTCAAAACCGCTGGTCTTATAAACATTCATTAAATCTACCATTGCTTGACCACGATCACGAGACTCACCGTGTACGTGTTCAAACAATAATAAAGATAATGCACGGCCACGATCAAACAATAAATCGTAGCTTTCTTGTGCATCAAAAATGTCTCTAGTGGTCAGTTGCTCGATAAAATCTAGCAACTGAGTACGGTTTTGATTAGTCAATTCTTCGGTTTGTTCAACAATAGCTTTTAGCTCATCTTTGGCGGCAAACATCTCCGCTGTTGGATAATCAAGCAATCTTGAAATAACTTTAAGAATTAACATAATTCTCTCCTAGCCTACATTAACTGTTTTGATAACGTCACGTTTAGCAACTTTTTTGCCACCAAACATGTTAACGCCATTTTGACCATCGCTACAGCCGTTACCGAAAGTGAAACCACAACCAGATTTTTCGCCGTATGCTTCTGGTACGTTCATTTCACGCTTACCTGAAGGAATAACAAATCTGTCTTCGTAGTTAGCAATCGCTAAGTAACGATACATTTCATCTGCTTGTTTCTTAGATAAACCAGCATCTGCTAATACTTGTAAATCTTCAACACCTTCTACATTCTCAGCACGCTTGTAAGCACGCATTGCAAGTAGGCGTTCAAGAGCACGAGCTACAGGCTCTTCATCACCAGCAGTTAGCAAATTCGCTAGGTACTTAAGAGGAATACGTAGGCTACGAATATCAGGGATAACGCCAGCTTTACCAATAGTTGCTAAAGTACCAGCATCAACCGCGCTTTGAATCGGGCTAAGTGAAGGTACATACCAAACCATAGGTAAGGTGCGGTATTCAGGATGTAATGGCAATGCCAATTTCCAATCAATCGCTAATTTGTATACTGGTGATTTTTGTGCAGATTCAATGACTGAATCAGCAATACCATCTTTACGTGCTTGCGCAATGATCGCTGGATCGTTTGGATCTAGGAATACTTCAAGTTGCTTCTCATAAAGATCAGTTTCTGATGGCGTTGAGGCCACTTCTTTGATTCTATCAGCATCATAAAGAATAACGCCCAAGTAACGGATACGACCAACACAAGTTTCAGAACAAACTGTTGGCATACCAGCTTCGATACGCGGGTAACAGAAAATACATTTTTCTGATTTACCTGATTTCCAGTTGTAGTATATTTTCTTATACGGACAACCAGAAATACACATTCTCCAACCACGACATTTCTCTTGGTCGATAAGAACGATACCATCTTCTTCACGCTTATAAATTGCGCCAGACGGACAAGAAGCTACACATGCAGGGTTTAAACAATGCTCACATAAACGCGGTAAATACATCATAAATGTATTTTCGAATTCACCGTACATTTGCTTTTGCATGTTATCGAAGTTTTTGTCTTTAGCACGTTTTTCAAACTCAGTACCAAGAATTTCTTCCCAGTTTGGACCCCATTCGATTTTTTCCATACGCTTACCAGAAATAACAGAGCGCGGACGAGCCGTAGGCTGATGCTTAACTTCTGGAGACGTGTGTAAATGTTGGTAATCGTAATCGAACGGTTCATAGTAATCGTCTATTTCAGGCATGTTCGGGTTAGCGAAAATGCTAGCTAATACGCGATATTTACCACCAATTTTTGGTTCAATATTGCCATCAGACTTGCGAATCCAACCGCCATTCCATTTGTCTTGATCTTCCCAATCTTTCGGGTAACCAATACCAGGCTTGGTTTCAACATTGTTGAACCAAGCATATTCAACGCCTTCACGTGACGTCCATACGTTTTTACATGTAATTGAACAAGTATGACACCCGATACACTTATCAAGGTTAAGTACCATACCTATTTGAGAACGAATTTTCATAGGTTACTCCTTAAGCTTCATCTGGGTTAGTTGGTAAAGGACGCGGTAACTTTTCAGTGTTGCCAGCTTCATAGCCGTCATCATCTAACCAGTCAATCTTATCCATCTTACGAACCACAACCATTTCATCACGGTTACAACCAACTGTACCGTAGTAGTTGAAGCCCCAAGCTTGTTGTGCATAACCACCAATCATATGAGTTGGTTTCATAAGCACACGTGTTACTGAGTTATGGTGTCCACCACGAGTACCGGTCATTTCTGAACCAGGCACGTTAACAATACGCTCTTGTGCGTGATACATCATGGTCATACCAGGCATAACACGTTGAGAAACTACAACACGACAAGCAATAGCACCGTTAGCGTTGAATACTTCAACCCAATCGTTATCTTCAATACCTGCGTCCTTAGCATCATCTTCACTCATCCAAATAATTGGACCACCGCGAGATAGTGTAAGCATTAACAAGTTATCAGAGTAAGTACTGTGAATACCCCATTTTTGATGTGGCGTGATCCAGTTCAATACAATTTCTTTATTACCGTTTGGCTTAGAGTTTTTAACAAGGTCAACAGTTTTAGTATCAACTGGTGGACGGTAAGACATTAATTGCTCACCAAACGCTTGCATCCACTTATGATCTTGATAGAACTGCTGACGACCTGTCAGCGTTCTCCATGGCACAAGCTCATGCACGTTAGTGTAACCAGCAGTGTAACTTACATGCTCATCTTCTAAACCAGACCAAGTTGGAGAAGAAATAATCTTACGTGGCTGTGCTTGCACATCACGGAAGCGAATTTTCTCTTCTTGTTTTGGTAAAGCTAAATGCGTATGGTCACGACCAGTAAACTCACTTAATGCGGCCCATGCTTTAACAGCTACAGCGCCGTTAGTTTCAGGTGCAAGCGTTAAGATAGTTTCACAAGCGTCAATCGCATTTTCAATTTGTGGACGACCTTCACTAATGCCTTCATCTGTTACGCGGTGGTTTAAATCACCTAATAACATGATTTCGTCATTTGTTTTCCAGTTAATACCTTTACCGCCATTACCCGCTTCATCTAGTGCAGGACCAAATGAGGTGAATTTTTTGTAAGTGTTAGGGTAATCACGTTCAACAACAACCATGTTTGGTGCAGTTTCACCTGGAATTAAGTCACATTCGCCTTTTTTCCAATCTTTTACATCAAAAGGTTGAGCAAGCTCACCAACAGTATCATGTAGCATAGGAACAGTAACAAAATCTGTTTCTTCGCCTAAGTGACCAACACATACTTCTGAGAACTTCTTAGCAATACCTTTGTAGATTTCGAAATCTGATTTTGCTTCCCACGCAGGATCAACCGCTGTTGATAATGGGTGAATAAATGGATGCATATCTGAGGTATTCAAATCATCTTTTTCATACCAACAAGCAGTAGGTAAGATAATGTCAGAGTACATACAGGTAGAAGACATACGGAAATCTAACGTCGTTACAAGGTCAAGTTTACCTGTAGCGCCTTTTTCAACCCATTCAGCTTCTTCTGGCTTTAAGCCGCCAATAACGCCATTATCTTCGTGTAATACACTCTGTCTTTCAGCACCTAATAGGTACTTAAGCATGTATTCATGTCCCTTACCTGAAGAACCAAGTAAGTTAGAACGCCAGATAAACATGTTACGAGGGAAGTTTTCTGGAGAATCAGGTGCTTCACTTGCAAATTTTAAATCGCCAGATTTAAGTTGTTGAACAGCAAAATCTTTTGCTTCCATTCCAGCAGCTTTTGCATCTTTAGTTAACTGAAGCGGATTCATGTTTAACTGAGGAGCAGACGGTAACCAACCCATACGTTCAGCACGGATGTTGTAATCAAGTTGATGCTCTTGGAATTCAGATTTATCTGCTAAAGGAGATAAAACTTCATGCATGCTTACTTTTTCATGACGCCATTGCGAAGAATGGTTGTAGAAGAAAGAAGTACCATTCATTTGACGTGGTGGCTTAGACCAATCCAAACCAAATGCTAGTGGCTGCCAACCTGTTTGTGGACGAAGTTTTTCTTGACCAACATAATGTGACCAACCGCCACCTGATTGACCAACACAACCACACATCATAACCATGTTGATAAGGCCACGATAGTTCATATCCATGTGATACCAATGGTTCATTGCCGCACCAACGATGATCATGGCTTTACCACGAGTCTTGTTGGCAGTATCAGCAAATTCACGAGCAACTTTAATTACTTTTGAACGTGGTAAACCGGTGATTTTTTCTTGCCAAGCTGGCGTACCAGGAATATCTTGGTCGTAATCTGATGCAACGTTACCGCCACCTAAACCACGGTCAATACCATAGTTAGCCATCATTAAATCGTAAACAGTCGCAACTAAGTATTCTTTACCGTCAGCACCAGTAATAGTTTTACTTGGAACATTACGTACTTGAATCTCATCTTGGTCACAGCCGGTCCACGCACTGTTGGTGTTATTAGCAGCAAAGTGAGGGAAAGCTACTGGTGTAATATCACCACCAATTTGAGATAATTGCAGTTTAGTTTCTGCGCCAGATGTACCTTCGCGCTCTTCAATGTTCCACTTACCTTTTTCGCCCCAACGGTAACCGATAGCGCCAGTAGGAGAAACTAATTCATTTGAGTTTTCATCAAAACCAACAGTTTTCCATTCTGGGTTGTTTTCTTGACCTAAATCACCTGCTAAATCACTCGCACGTAAGAAACGTGTTGATACGAATGAGTTATCATCATGTTTATCTAATACCACCAACATTGGGAAATCGGTATATTGACGAACATAATTAGTAAAATATTCACTTGGGTTTTCTAAATGGAATTCTTTTAAAATAACATGGCCAAAAGCCATGCCTAATGCAGCATCAGTACCCTGCTTAGGGTTTAACCATTCATCAGTAAGTTTTGAAACTTCTGCGTAATCTGGTGTAATTGATACCGTTTTAGCACCTTTATAACGAACTTCTGTAAAGAAATGCGCATCCGGCGTACGTGTTTGAGGAATGTTAGAACCCCAAGCAATGATGTAGTTTGAGTTATACCAGTCAGCAGATTCAGGAACATCTGTTTGTTCGCCCCAAACCATTGGAGAAGCTGGTGGTAAATCACAATACCAATCGTAGAAACTTAGACATACACCACCGATTAGTGACAAGTAACGAGCACCTGCCGCATACGATACCATTGACATAGCTGGAATTGGAGAGAAACCAATTACACGGTCAGGGCCGTAAGTTTTAGTCGTATATACGTTTGCCGCAGCAATAATTTCGTTAACTTCTTCCCATGAAGAGCGAACAAAACCACCTAAACCACGTTTTGATTTGTAAGACTTAGTCTTAGCTTCGTCTTCAACAATGCTGCCCCATGCATCTACAGGATCTTGAGTTGCACGAGCTGCACGCCATAGTTTTAATAATGGCTTACGTACTTTAGGGTATTTTAAACGGTTAGCACTATATAAGTACCAAGAATAACTTGCACCACGAGGACAGCCGCGCGGTTCATGGTTAGGTAAGTCTGGGCGAGTACGAGGATAATCTGTTTGCTGAGTTTCCCAAGTTACTAAACCATTTTTTACATAAATTTTCCAAGAACAAGAACCTGTACAGTTTACCCCGTGGGTAGAACGTACGATTTTGTCGTGTTGCCAGCGTTGACGATAGCTGTTTTCCCATTCGCGACTTTCATTGGTGGTATCACCATGTCCATCGCTGAATTCGCCTGTTTTCTTTTTAAGAAACTGTAGACGATCAAGAAAGTTACTCATCTTTTTTCTCCGTTGAAGTGATATCAGTTATGTTGAAAATATGCTCTGTCACTGATAAAGCCGATTATAAAAATTTTAATTAACTATAGACGTTTTATATTAAAGTTGATGGTTTTCTAATCTAATTTTTAACTATCTAATTTATATTTTTAAAAAGTTACCGCATCATACATTATAAATGCAAAAAAGAGAGCTGATTTAGATCAACTCTCTTACAATAACCTTAAAATAATTAAGGATTATGATGTTCAGCACCTTTACGCAAGTAGAACCACCAGTTTACTACGATACAAACACCGTAGAATACTGCGAAACCGTATAGCGCATTTTCAGGCGTAGTTAGCTTTATTTGCTCACCTAATACTTTAGGAATAATGAAAGCACCGTAAGCTGCTACTGCTGAAGTCCAACCTAATACCGGACCTGCTTGCTCTTTATCAAATACCATTGAAATAGTACGGAACGTTGAACCGTTACCAATACCTGTGGCAGCAAATAAAATTAAGAACAATACTAAAAATGGTACGAAGTAATCTTGTGGAGTAGCTGATGCGTATGCAAGTTTCATGTAATGTGCTACACCAATAGCACTAGCAACCATAACTACTGCACAAATTTGAGTAACTTTAGCGCCACCCATTTTATCTGCAATCCAACCACCAACTGGGCGAATTAACGCGCCAATGAAAGGTCCCATCCAAGCGTACATTAATGCACTAGGGCCAGCAGCGTTGGCGATATCGTGATTCATTACACCATCAACCATGATATGTTGATAACCAAAGATAACTTTAATTGATAAACCAAAACCAGCAGCGAAACCGATAAAAGAACCAAAAGTCATGGTATAGATAACACTCATAACCCAAGTATGTGTGTTACCGAAAATTTTATATTGACGATTTAAACTTTCTTTAACTTGACCAGGAATTAATTTCAACGCATAAACTGTTAAAGCAATAACGATTGGTAATACAATCCACTTACTGATACCAAAGCCACTACCACCAACTTTCTCAGGAAGCATTAACCATAGACCAAAGATAGCCGTAACAAAACCAATTAATAACATACCAGAAATTACTGAGAATGAACCGATTGGGCTTGGTAAATCAGGCGTAACGTGAGAGGCTTTAATGTTGTTCATTCCCCACCAACCAACTAAAGCTAGCGGTACTAAGAATAATAACCAAACGTAACCAGCGTTATGAATCCAAGCATCAGAGCCCGCAGGAATCTTACCAATTAACGTACCAGAGGTATTTACTAGTTCCATTGGCTCGCCACCGAAGAAACCAAAGGTCATCATCAATGGTACTAAGATTTGCATAGTAGTAACACCAAAGTTACCTAAACCAGCATTTAAGCCTAGTGCTAAACCTTGTTGTTTTTTCGGGAAGAAGAAAGAGATATTTGACATTGAAGAAGCGAAATTACCGCCACCAAAACCAGATAAAAGCGCTAACACTTGGAAAACCCAAAGTGGTGTGTTCTTATCTTGTAAAGCAATACCTGCACCGATGGCTGGTATCATTAACAATGCGGTAGTGAAAACAATCGTGTTTCTACCACCGGCTAAGCGAATAAAGAAGCTACTGGGAATACGTAATGTTGCCCCCGTTAAACCCGCTACCGCCATTAAAGTGAATAATTCTGATTTAGCAAATGGGAAACCTAAGTTTAACATTTGAATGGTAATGATACCCCAGTATAGCCATACCGCGAAACCACATAATAAGCTTGGGATAGAGATCCAAAGGTTGCGGTTAGCAATCTTTTTACCTTCGCTGTCCCAAAATTTGGGATCTTCTACATCCCACTTTTGAATATCTGACATTGTTTGCTCCAGTTAATCAGCAATTTAAATTTTTGTTTCAATTTTTGAAACGTTTTTTATGTTGCGTTTATTTTTTTAAAGGGTGTTCTAATTTTTTTCTGAGCTTAAAGTAACAAGCAGCAAAGTAGGTATAGTTGATCTGGATCAAGCAGCAAGTTTTGCTTGATACACAAGGATTATCAATCTACCACTAAGGTGGTATGATTTGACTTTTGTATCCTATTGTATTTAAAGGTTTTAAGGTCGAATGCCAAGATTGGTAACTGAGCGGTTGGTATGTTTAACTATTTGGTGGTAGTTGGGAATTATCTTGGGATAAATAAAAAAATTCGGTATGCTGCATTTAATTTTATTACAGCTTACAGCCTATTATGCCAACAAATCTTTTTAATGAATCTAGCACTTCGTTGATTGCCCGAGCCGGGCAAATCATGGCTATTATTATCACACTAGGTTTAGTGAGTATGATTTCTTCGATGTTAGTCACTGAAAGTCTTAATGGCGATGCGGCACAAATTAACAGAGCTGGTGCACTTAGAATGCAAGCAATACGCATATCTCGCGCTTATTATGAGGATACAAGCCAACAAAAAGAACAGGTTAAGGCTGAGATTCAAGACTTTAATATACGTTTATCAGGCCTGTTGCTTGGTAAGCACCTTAAACAAACAGATCCTTCGGAAGTTGAGATACAGTATCAGAATATTTTACGTTTATGGAAGCAAGTTAACGCTCACGCATTAAACATAGATCATTTGAGTGAGCAACAGTTATTACAACAGACGAAAAAACTCGATCGTTTCGTCGTTAAACTTGATCATTTAGTTAATTTATTACAGTTAGAATCTGAAAAAAAATTAAGTCTGTTACGCCTTATTCAAGGCCTTACCTTGCTGCTTGTTATCGCTGTGGCAAGCTTTGTATTAATAAAATTAAATCGAAAATTGATCGTACCTTTAAAGCAGCTAGTTTGGGTTGCTGAACAGGTTGGTAAAGGTAACTTTGAAGAAAAAGCTACCTATAATGAAAATGATGAACTGGGCGTTTTAGCGCATACTATTAATCAAATGTCGTCAGAGTTAAAGCTGACATATCAGCAATTTGAACAAAGGGTTGCTAATAAAACATTAGAAATAAGCCGAAATAATCAATCCCTTGATTTACTCTATCGTTCAGCACGAAACCTCGCCGGTTATACATTATCAGAACAAGATACGCCAACCTTTCAAATTGATCATCTTATTATTGAGGAGTTAGAGCTATTAATAGGCGTTGGCAGAATAAGTGTTACTTTAAACGACAGTAAGCAAAATAATCTCATTATTGATGTGATAAATACAAATAACACCATTATTGACAATATTTGTTTTAATTATCATGAGTTTCCATTAGAAAAACAAAGTTTGTTATTTGGCTATTTAGTATGGGAACTACCAAAGAATCAGGTCGCCCATGAGTGGCAAAAGCAGATATTGCAAGGAATGGCAGATATCATTGCGACAGCTATTGAACTTGATCAAAAAAGGATCAGTGAAAATCGCTTGGTTATTGTTGAAGAGCGTGCCGTTATAGCCCGTGAACTACATGATTCACTAGCGCAATCTTTATCTTATTTAAAAGTACAAATGAGCTTATTGACCCGCAAAATGCAAAAGCAAGTACCGCAAGCACAATTAGAAGAAACCATTGATGATATTAAAGATGGTCTAAATAGTGCTTATTTACAGCTTAGGGAGTTATTAACAACTTTTAGGCTGAAATTAGATGATCCATCAATGAAAAGTGCCCTAGCAAGCACAGTCACTGAGTTTAGCGCAAAGTGTCAACACAGCATAGAATTTAACTATCAATTACCAGCTAACTACCTGAGTGCTAATCAAGAAATACATTTATTGCAAATAGTACGCGAAGCTTTGTCTAATATTCATCGCCATGCGAATGCTAGCATTGCCGGAGTCAACATCACGTTAAAAGATATCAAGGTAATAGTGCAAATATGGGATAATGGCATGGGCTTACCAGAATCTATTATTGAACAGGGAAGTAAACGGGGGCATTTTGGTTTAGGCATAATGCAAGAAAGAGCAGGGTCATTAAATACACAAATTCATATTGCTAATCGAGAAGAACAAGGTACCGTTATTAGTTTTGAGTTTAGTCATTAGAACCCAGTCACAAGGTTCGAATAGTTACGAAAAGCATAGAGAAAGTAATATGAAGCAAGCAAGTATTTTATTAGTTGACGATCACCCAATGTTACGTAAAGGTGTTGCTCAACTTATTTCCTTAGAAGACAATCTCAATGTTATTGGAGAGGTGAGCTCTGGCGATGAGGCCATCACTTTTGCCGTTGAGCATACCCCTGATTTAATTTTACTCGACCTTAATATGAAAGGCTTAAGTGGTATTGAAACCTTAAGTGCACTTAAGCGAGCCAATGTGAGCTCTAAGATAATTATTTTCAGTGTTTCCGATAATGAAACTGATGTGCTTCAGGCGCTGAAATTTAATGCCGATGGTTATTTGCTAAAAGATAGTGAACCAGAGGAGCTAATTGAGAAAATAAACCATGCGATTATAGGTGAGTTTGTTATTAGTGAACCACTGACACAAATTTTAGCGAAATCTTTACGACCACAAAAACAAACCAATGTTTTGCAATCATTAACGCAACGAGAATTGGAAAATTTAAAGTTAATTGCTAGTGGTAAAAGCAATAAAGAAATCGCTCGTAAACTGGGTATAACCGAAGCGACAGTTAAAGTGCACAACAAGAATTTATTTAAAAAGTTAGGTTTGAAGAGTCGTGTAGAGGCGGCCATGTGGGCTGTAGAACATAAGTTAAGCTTCTAGTTTACTTTTATTAAATTTGGTTACAAATTCTCTATTTCCAAAGACAAATAACTTTAATTTTAGTAAGGATGAAATTAAATATAATATTTGAACTATAATGAAGTAATCCAAAAACTATAAAGGACTATAAAAACTAGCGAGTTTATATGTTTAAGTTCAAAAGCTTAAAAGCCAAATTTACTTTGTTGTTTATAGTCTTGGGGTTGATACCCGCGATTATAGTAAGTGTTATTTCTACAATGAATAGCTCTACCGATGTAACCAATAAAGTTTATAGTCAATTAACTGCGATTAACCAAATAAAAAAGCAAGCCATAGAAAATTACTTTGCCGAACGTCAAGGTGATATGGGGGTGTTGATAAATATTGCAGATACTATGCAGCAGCAAGCTTTCATGAAATTATCTGCTATTAATGAGCTTAAAAAATCACAAGTCCTCGATTATTTCAACAGCGGGAAAATTCAATTAGAAATGTTGGCAAATGAGAAAGAAACTCATCAAGCCATTAATAAATTAGTCGATAATTTTTCAAATAAAAAACAATGGAATTCATTGCTTAATAGGTACGATGCTAGCTATAAGCCTTTATTATCATACTTTGGATGGTATGATTTTTTCATTATCAGTACCAGAGGAACCATTGTCTATTCAGCTACCCGAGAAAATGATTTAGGAAAAAAAATAACTACAGATTTAAGTGAAAGTTCATTTAATCAGGCTTTTACATTAGCTAAGCAATCAAATTCCTCAGATATTCAGCTAGGTGACTTTAAGCCTTATGCTCCTAGTAATGGAGATCCCGCCGCATTCTTTATAAAACCTGTAGTGACTAATGGTAAGCGCATTGGTTATATAGCTTATCAGCAACCGCTGGATAAAATTAATAGCATTTTAGGTAATCGAAATGGAATGGGAGAAACAGGGGAGTCATATCTTGTAGGGCAAGATAAATTAATGCGTTCAGATTCTTATTTAAATCCTACTGAATACGCGGTTAAAGCCTCTTTCGCACAAAATAATAAAGTACAAACTCAAGCGGTTGAAAGTGCATTGAGTGGCCAACACGATACTAGTGTTATCATGGATTATAATAACAATCCGGTTGTTAGTAGTTGGGATTATATTGATGTAGAAAGCGATGTACGTTGGGCAATTATCTCAGAAATTGATGTTGCCGAAGCATTTAACCCTAAAACATCAGATAATGAAGATTTTTATAAAAGTTATATTGAAAAGTATGGTTACTACGATTTATTTTTAATTAACCCTAACGGTCATATTTTTTATACGGTAACAAAAGAAGCTGACTTTAATACCAATATTTTAACAGGTAAATATTCAAGCTCTAATTTAGGGCAACTCGTTAAAAGTATTAGTCAAAGCAAGCAATATGGCTTTGTAGATTTTGCACCTTATGAGCCTAGCAATGGTGATCCCGCTGCATTTATAGGTCAACCATTACTGAAAAAAACAGGTGAACCAGCTTTCTACGTTGCCTTGCAACTACCTCTTGAAGGTATACAGGCAATTATGGGTATTCGAGAGGGAATGGGAGAGACCGGAGAAAGTTACTTGGTAGGTCAAGATTTAAGAATGCGCAGTAATTCATTTCTTGATCCTAAAGGTCATACCGTAAAAGCAAGTTTTGCTGGTTCGATAGCAAAGAATGGTGTTGACACAGATGCAGCAAAACGAGCGCTAGCAGGTGAAAAGGGTACTGATATCATCATTGATTATAATGGCAACCCGGTACTTTCTTCTTTTGATAAAATAGCGTTTGGTGATTTTAATTGGGCAATATTATCCGAAATTGATGAGCCCGAAGCGTTTGCTTCTATTCGTAACAATACCATTTTCATGATTGTATTGATGATAATTATTGTTGTTATCATAGCCTTAATAGGTATGTTTATTGCTAAACGTACTGCCACACCTATTGCTGAAATCGCAAATGTTGCGCAAAAAGTTGCCAGTGGTGATTTAACCATGACGGTTAAAAAGACCGTGAATGATGAAGTTGGAGATCTTCAAGAAGCTATTGGTCATATGATTACTAACCTTTCTAAGATGGCTAAAAATATTTCAGGAATCGCGCTTCAACAAGCTTCAACATCAGAAGAACTTGCTGCAATAACCACTCAAACCAGTACTACAGTAACAGAGCAACAAGCAATTTCAGAACAACTTGCTACCGCAATGCAAGAAATGGGAGCAACCGTAAATGAAGTTGCCCAAAGTACGACAACCACTTCATCAGCAGTCGACAATATTCAAAATAAGGTGAATGATAGTTCACATAAATTAGATGAAACCTATCGTTCTATTGTCGACATGACAGAGCAAGTTCAGCAATCAGAACAAAATGTACAAAAAGTAAGAAGTGACTTTGATCAAGTCGTTAATGTTCTAGATGTTATTAAAGGGATTGCTGACCAAACCAACTTACTTGCTTTAAATGCAGCAATTGAGGCTGCAAGAGCCGGAGAGCAAGGTCGTGGTTTCGCGGTAGTTGCAGATGAAGTTCGCCAATTAGCTCAAAGAACCCAAGACTCCACCAAAGAAATTGATAGCATGATCAATACCATCATGGTTGGTGCTAACTCTTCTGTTGACGTTATGGCAAGTAGCGTTGTTAAGGCCAACTCGGTACAAGAACACGCTAAGGAGGTTATCGAAGTAAATAAAATGATAGCAGGTGATATGCACGAAATAAGCGATTTAAGTGCACAAATTGCAACTGCCGCAGAAGAACAGTCGGCTGTGGTTGATGAAATATTGCAAAATGTTGAAACGTTAAATGCAGGTGTAACTGAAACTAATCAAGCGACTGATAATATTGCAGAATCAAGTGTAGAACTTGCCCGTTTAGCAACTGAATTAGAGAGAGAGTCATCAGAATTTAAAACCGAATAAGTAGGAAATTCACCAAGGTTTTTATTGTGAAAAAATGTACTCAGGATAACCCTCGGAACTACCGAGGGAGGTGCCTGAATTTTACCTATTTCGAAACTTAGTTCTGCTCAATAAACTAATCTTGTTCTAAAAAGTTATTCTCTATTGCTTCCTTGAGTGAGTTTTGTTGACGTTCAGCCTGTAGCGCCAAATACATTGCCATCATACATAGTGCTAATACCCCATATAAAAGCATAAAACAGGCACTATAAACACCTATAATATCAACAGCTAAACCAAACATTACTGGTAATGTACAGCCACCTAATGCTCCAACTGCAGCTATAACACCTCCAACACTACCCATATGGTTTGGATAGTAGTCATAAATGATTTTGTAAACACTGGCTCGGCCGACACCTTGAGCAATACCAATAACAAAAATGAGGAAAGTAAATAACCAAACATTCACTTCAAAAGAGATTGTTACATCTTTACTTACCCCGTGAATAATCATGGTGCTTGGCGGATAGCTAAGGAAGAATAAACACACCATACAAATCCAAAAGGCGCTCCAGTTGACTGCCCGCGCACCAAATTTATCGGCAAACCAACCGCCAACAGCACGAACCATACTTGAGGTTGTAACAAAGAGTAGTGTTAGCGCTAATGCTTGCGTTAATGATAATTCATATGCTTCCATATAATATTGGGGCAACCATAAAATAAGCGCTAAGAAAGAGCCAAAAACAAAGTAGTAATACAGGCCAAAGCGCCATACTTGAACGTCTTTTAGTGGAGCCAAATGAAAAGCTAGATCATGGTTTTTCTTTTCTTGATAATATTTACTAATTTCTGGGGCAAATAGTCTAAAGATGATGGCCATAGCTAACATGCCAACACCATAAATTGGGCCAATATCTTGCCAACCATAGGCATCAACAATGAAAGGCACTAAAACCAAAGTGATGGCGGCACCAGCATTACCTGCGCCAAATACGCCTAAAGCAAAGCCCTGCTGTTTTGTATCAAACCAGTCAGTAACGTAGCGAATACCTATAGTAAATGAAACACCACTTAAGCCTAAAACAAAGCCCAATAAAATATATTCAGTAAATGTTTCAACGTAAGGTAAATAAAATAGAGGGGGCACGGCTAGCAACATTTGCCAGAAGAACAGGTTTCGACAGGAAACTCTTTCCGCTAAAAAGCCAACAGGTACACGAAAAATTGCGCCAGTAAAAATAGGGGAAGCTAATAATAAACCAAATTCAGTTGCGGTTAAATTTAAACTAGACTTTAATTCTATGCCAATAATTGAATATAAAGTCCATACAGAAAAACAAGCAGCGAATGCTAAAGTGGCTAGGGATAATGCTCTGTATGAATGTCTTTGTTGAATTTCCATAAACTCTCTTTACTTGGTAATAGCTTGAGTGATCTTTAATTTTTCTTTATCTTATACAAAATAAAACAAATTAGAACAAAAAAACCTTGTTTTTTGTAAGGTCTGATTTAAATAAATTAAGTTTGTTGACATAAGTCAATAAAGCAAACATGGCAAAGGCGCAGAATAGCACCAACTATTTTAATAAAAGTTTTTAAATTTAACGCAAGCAGCGCATCATTACTTTTTATGGGTATGGCGCAGGAGTAGTACAATGTCACACGATGGAAAAATGAATCTGCTAAATTTTGCAGATCCTAAAATAAAAACCTTACACGTTACGTGGTTTGCGTTTTTCTTAACCTTTGTAGTTTGGTTTTCACATGCCCCTTTATTAGTTTTTATTAAAGAAGCATTTGACTTATCAACCGCTCAAGTAAAAGCATTATTAATTTTAAACGTTGCCTTAACGATTCCAGCGCGGATCGTGGTTGGTATTTTGGTCGATAAGTTTGGTCCTCGAAATATTTTTTCCAGTTTACTGATTATTGGATCATTTATTTGTATAGGTTTTGCAACGGCAGACAGTTTTGAACAACTTGCTTTATTTAGATTTTTACTTGGCTTTATTGGTGCTGGTTTTGTTATCGGTATTCGCTTGGTTGGTGAATGGTTCCCGGCTAAGCAAGTAGGTGTTGCGGAAGGTATTTATGGTGGTTGGGGTAACTTCGGTTCAGCAGCTGGTGCGATGACTTTACCAACACTTGCTTTGGCGTTTGGTGGCGATGATGGATGGCGATATGCTATCGGTTTAACTGGTGTTTTAGCTGGTATTTATGGTATTTTCTTCTATGTTGTAGCCCGTAATACACCTAAAGGTTCAACCTATTTCAAACCTAAAAAATCTGGTGGTTTAGAAGTTACTAGTTGGAAAGATTTTTACTTCTACTTGTTTATGAATATTCCAATGTATATTGCTCTTGCCGTATTAGCATGGAAATTATCACCAGCAGGCGTAAAATTATTAACCACAGAAACAATGTACATTATGTGGGTAGGCTTAGTTGTGTTATTTGTTGTACAAGTTCATTCTATCTGGCGAGTGAATAAAGAAAACTTAACTCACGGTGTTGCAGATATTGAAAAGTATGACTTTAAACAAGTCGCTATTTTAGATGTGTCATATTTTGTAACTTTCGGCTCAGAATTAGCTGTTGTTTCAATGTTACCGTTATTCTTCTTAGAAACGTTTGAAGGCTTAACCGCGGTTAAAGCAGGTTTGTTAGCGTCAGGTTTTGCTTTTATGAACCTAGTTGCTCGCCCAACGGGTGGTTGGTTTAGTGATAAGTTTGGTCGTCGTAAATCATTAATGATTTTAGTTGGTGGATTAGCTGTTGGTTATATGGTGCTTAGCCAAGTGGATGGTACTTGGGCAATTCCTTTAGCAGTATTAGCGACTATGTGTTGTTCTTTCTTCGTACAAGCTGGTGAAGGTGCCGTATTCGCTATTGTACCTCTAGTTAAACGTCGTATGACAGGTCAAATTGCTGGTATGGCTGGCGCTTACGGTAACGTTGGTGCGGTAACTTACTTAACGGTACTGTCGTTTGTTGATTACTCAACCTTCTTTATGGTTATTGCCGCTTCTGCAGCTGTTATTTTCTTTGCAACTATGTTCTTAAACGAACCTAAAGGGCATATGGCTGAAGTTAATGCGGATGGGACTGTCGAACTAATCGACGTAAATTAACCATTTATCTTGTTGCTGTATGAGCCAATTTAAGCGTTAAAAAGTACTCATTGACTACCGTCAACTCCGTGCTTTTTCCTATAAATTGATTCATACAGCTTAAAGCTAAATAGTTACTTGCATATAGATAACTATTTAGAGCAATATGACAGTATGTAGATATAAAATAAAAAGAAATAAATATGCCTAAAACCAGCCAGTTACAAGTTGATATCGCTAGCCATTCAATTCAAGGGTTAAAAGATAACAATGAGGATGCGGTTGGTTTTTTTGTGCCAGAAGAGCCGCCAGTACTTGAAGGTAAAGGTATTGTTCTTGCTGTAGCTGACGGTGTTAGTAGTGCAGAAGCAGGTAAAGAAGCCAGTGATACCGCAATTACTCGCTTTTTAAGTGATTATTATCAAACGCCAGATACTTGGTCGGTAAAACATTCCGGACAAAAAATTCTCTCAAGTATTAACCTAACACTGTTCAAACGCAGTCATGAGTTCGCCAGCGAAGAAAAAGGTTATTTAACTACATTTACCGCCTTAGTTTTAAAGTCTCGCATAGCGCATTTTTTCCATGCTGGGGATAGTCGTGCATATTTACTTCGTGGTGGTGAGTTTAAACAACTGACACGCGATCATATCGCAAGCATTGGTTCTGGTCGTAGTTTTCTGGCTCGTGCAATGGGTATGGATAACTCTATTCAAATTGATTATAGCCAGTTTACGTTAGAAGCAGATGATATCTTATTGGTAACTTCTGATGGTATTCATGATTTTTTAACAGAAGAAAAAATTATTGAATTAATGTCTGCTAAAAACTCATGCCAAGAGCGTATAGAGACTTTAGTTCAAACCGCTTTTGATAGCGGTAGTGATGACAATATTAGTGGTTCACTATGCCAAATAGCTTCATTACCTAATGAGAGTTTGAATGATTACAACTCAAAATTAACACGCTTACCTTTTCCTCCTCCGCTTGATGAAGGAGTAAAGCTTGATGGTTATAAAGTGCTTAAAGAGTTGTTTGCTAGTAGTCGTAGTCAACTCTATTTAGTTGAAGATACAGAAACGGGTGAACAAATGGTAATGAAAACACCCTCTGTTAATTTTGAAGAAGATACAGGTTATATTGACCGATTTATTCAAGAAGAATGGATAGGTAAGCGTATTGATAGTGATCACGTGGTCAAAATTATTAAACAACAGCGACCTAGAACTTGTTTGTATTATTTAATGGAATACGTGCATGGTCTTTCATTAGAGAAATGGATAGAGAGAAACCATTTTCCTAAACCGAAAATTGCTATTAATCTTGTTGAACAAATAGCAAAAGGTTTATCGGCTTTTCATAAAATGGAAACTATCCACCAAGACTTAAAGCCAGGTAATATTCTTGTTGATGAAAATAACCGAATTAAAGTGGTTGATTTTGGTTCGGTGTTTGTTGCAGGACTTGCTGAAGTTTTTATTCCGTTAGAGCATGAAGGGGTTTTAGGGACCGCGACTTATTCAGACCCAAAATATTTATTAGGTAAAAATACCGGGGTACAAGGTGATTTATATGCCTTAGCCACCATAACCTATGAGATATTTTCGGGTAAATTACCTTACGGTGATAAAATTGAAGAGTGTCAAACGGCCTTTGAATATGATCGTTTGCGTTATATCTCGGCAACCGAGGCCAACCCTATTATTCCTATCTGGTTTGATCGCACGCTAGAACGAGGCGTTAGTTTTGATCTTGAGCTGCGCTACAATAATATTCCTGAATTTATTCAAGACTTGAAAAAGCCCAATCCAACCTATTTATTAGATGATCCCAAAGTGACTAAAAATAAGTCACAAGTACTGTTTTGGCAGTTACTTTCAGGTTTTTGGATTTTAATGTTAGTACTCGTCGTTGCGTTGTTTACGCAAGGGTAAGTGTTATAGCCAAGCTTTGGGTATATATGTTATTGATTAGATAGACTCAATGGTTATTGTTTGATTGGTGGCATCCAATGTAGCAATGCAACCAATGGGTAGTGTTATCATTGGGTGTGTATGGCAGCAGTCATATTCAGCTAGCGTGGGAATTTTTAGCTCACCAACAACTTCCATTAAAATTTGATAGGGTTTTCTACCTGTTTTTTTATCATCAAATTTTTCATGTTTTCCAAGTATTAATCCGGCAAGTTTGTCAAATACGCCACAAATTTTTAAATGAGAGAAAGAGCGTTCAACTGTTGCAGCGTCTTTAAAGCTATCTTCAATAAGTAATATGTCGCCTTGTTTGATCTGTGGCATATACGGGCTACCCCATATTCCTTCAAAGGTATTTAAATTGCCAGCGATAAGTCGACCTGTAGCTTTTCCTGCGCGCAACGTAATTAACTTATTCGGTATTTTAGTTTTTTCTTTATTCTGAGTTTGCCAGTCAAGGTAATCTTCAGTCCAGTAATCAGGGTTTTTAATGGTATAAGGTAATTGAGGTTGTTCTAGCATTTCTTGAAAATAGCGGAAGGTTTGCTGTAAAAAATAGCCAATTTCTCCAAAAGAGGCTACTAACGCAGGACCATAATAGGTAACAAGCCCTGTTTGACTATAAATACCGAATAACAGGGCTGTGACATCAGAATAACCAATAATTATTTTTGGATCTTTTTTAAGGGCTTCATAGTCAATATAAGGTAGCATGGAGTTTGAGACCATTCCCCCCATAGTTGACATAATACAACGTACATTGGGATCACGAATAAGCTCATTCAATTCATCAACTCGCTCAGCAATATTTCCTGAACGGTAATAGTCAGATTTTCCCGTTAAACTTCCAGCTGTAAGCTTGAAACCTTGTGACTGTAAAAAAGTTTTGGCTCTTTCAAATCGTTTAAAAGCAAAGCTAGTAGCAGGGGTTGAAGGTGAAAAAAACCCAATTGTATCGCCTTTTTTTAACGAAGGTGCAATAATCTTAGTTTTAGAGTGAGATCTGGCTAAAACTGGCATTGATGTTATTGATAATAAAGAGCCTTTAAGAATATTTCTACGTTGTAAATCAAACTGTGCCATTTCGGTTTCCTTTTTTATCACTAGCTTTGATAATTATGGTGACTAGACTTATATTTATTGAGGTATTAATTGTGAAAACCAAATTGTTTTTTTATCTTTTGCTCATTGTATTCGCAGGTAAATCTATTTCAGCTACTGAAACTGTTTCGGGTATAGGGACATATGACAATGATAATGTTTTTGCCAATATTCTCCATGGAAAACTACCAGCAAAAGTTATTTTTGAGAACGACTTTGTTTTGGCGTTTGAAGATATTCATCCGATAAAGCCAGTTCATATCCTTATTATACCCAAAGGACAATACCGATCTCTGGTAGACTTTTCAAGTAAAGCAAGTGATCAAGAAATGGTTGCTCTTCTTAAAGCAACCGGAGTAATTGCTAAAGCTATGGGGCTAAATGAAAAAGGTTTTAGTTTAATAACCAACAGTGGTCACGATGGCGGTCAAACAGTGCCTCATTTGCATTTTCATTTACTAGGAGGAGAGCCTGTTCACTGGGAAAAGGCACTACGAAAAAATCAAGTACAGTATAAGTAGGTATTAGAAAGTTAACTTTTCATACCCAATTGTTTCTTAAATTTATCTAAGTTGAGCAAGAACCAACAATTAAGACCGACCATTAAACCTACAAATGAAAATAATTGAAGCGTTAAATAGAAGTCGTTTCCTTGTGTTACAGGCCAAATTAGCAACATAGGTATATCTGCTACAAAAATAGAGCCAAAGGTTATGGTGAAAAAATTAACAATTTTTCTTCTTTTTAGCATGCCCCAAAATTTACCACCGATAAAAAACATATAAATGTAGGCAACGGGAATAGCAGCTAAGGTTAGGCCAAAAAATAGTCCTAAAAAATCTAAAATGCCATTATCCATATTGAAACCAGGCACGTCAGAAATATAAGCATAAAAGGTAAATGCAAAGGGCGTTATTAGCGGAGCAAGCGCTAAGGCTTTATTTTCGGTCATTATAAATCACTCGTTTCATATCTTTGAGTACAGCAAGCAAATATATCTATACTCAACATAGTATAGATATATTTATAAATTAATGTACGGTATAACCGTCTTCTATAATTAGCTTTTGCGCTTTATCAATGTCTAACTGCTCAATAGGTGCAGCTAAATAATAAGGTAGCTCTACTGCTTTTTCACTTAATTTTAGCATTTTACTCTCCATTAATCGTTCAATGACAGACTCAAGGGTATCATCTAAACGCTCTGGTTTTTGTTGATACTGTTGAGATAAATAGTCAGTTAACTCTTGCAAAGTGTGCTTACCATCAGCAAGTGAAATAACCACGCCAAACCACTCTTCTAGGTCAGTAGTTTCAGTTGGGTTGTTAATATCTGCAAGTGCAACAATGCCTGCTTTACGAGTGAATATTACAGTACGGTAAAAATATTGTGATTTTTCCAAAACGATTCTCAAAAGGGAACTATATAATGCGTATATGGTAACATATCTTAATCATGTAAAGACTGATTTAGATTAAAACCTCGTTATAAAAACACTCTATAATCTACACACTATAATTCTTTATTTTTAATACTCATGGCAAACCTTCTGACCTTACAGCAATCTAGAATAACGGCAAAATTCGCTTTTTTTGCTTTGTTCCTTTTTGCCCCTTTATTAGATATCTTTCGTTTTGATGCTGACTTAGGTCACTTTATAATTTTTGGTCAAGCATGGACTATTAGTATTGATTCCATTTTACATGGAGGTGGTGATAGCCTTGATGCAGCAATTAAAATATTTTCACGAGTATTGCTTCCTGGTATGGCCTTTGTCGCTGTAACTGGGGTTCTTATCTGGAAGTATGGCCGCATTTACTGTGGTTGGTTATGCCCACACTTTTCTGTCGTTGAGCTTATTAATGATCTTATGTTGAAAAAGCTTAACCGGGTAACAATTTGGGAAAAAGCCAGCAAACAAAGTAAAGGTTTAGCGCCTAAGTTCATTGTCTTTATTGCGGCAATTAGTATGGCTTTTGTATGGGCTGTAGGTTTGCTAAGTTATTTACTAAACCCAACAATGTTGTTGAATGATTTGGTTAATTTTAACCTAGGTTTTGGTTCAAGTATCTTTATCACCGTTGCAACCATTGTGTTTACCGCTGATTTTCTTTTTGCTCGTCATGTTTTTTGTAAATATGGTTGTGCATTAGGTTTGTTCCAAAGTTTAATCTGGATGGCTAATAATAAGGCCATGGTCATTAAATTTGATCGCGCTCGTGCTAAAGCTTGTCGAGAATGTGAGTCATACAATAAACATAAGCCTTGTGATCAGGCTTGTCCAATGCGACTACCCACGCGCAATATGAAACGAGCTAAATTTACTTGTACTCAATGTGTACAGTGTGTTTCTGCCTGTAATGACGTTCAAAAAAACAATCCTGATGGCGGTTTGTTATCTTGGGTAAGTGGAGATGAAGCTATCGAAGTCGATAGACCCGCCAGTAAATATATTGCTGACAAAATTGAAATTAAAGAAGTTGAGTAAAAATTTAATTAGTCATTATTGTCGTTTTTAATCCGTACTTTAGTACGCCAAAGAGCTATTTTTTTTAAACTAATTCTGTAATACTTATCCTCGCAAAATATCCTCTATTTTGATTAAATCATTCTAAAAAAGAGTTCATTAAGTGCAAACACAAGAAATAGCTAAAAAAATATCTAAACACCTTAAATCTGATGACGGTCGATTGATGCGCACTAAAGATAGTCGTCATAAAATTGTCAGTGCATTTTTAAGCTTAGTTCGTCAGGGAAATGTCAGTCCGAGCGCTGAGGATGTTGCTAAAGAAGCTAAGGTTGGTTTACGCACGGTTTTTCGTCGATTTAATGAAATGGAATTACTTTACCGAGAAGTAGCGACTGAAGTTCAAGCTACTTTTGCTCCTGAGGTTGCAAAGCCTTGGGCTTCGTCAATTTGGCAAGAACAAATGGCAGAGAGGCTTGAACGAAAAGCTTATTTTTATGAAAAATTGATGCCCTACAGTATTGCTGCAAAATATCTTCGTCAACACTCTAAATATTTAACTGAGTTTAATCGTCGTTGGTTAGACATCGAACATGAGATTCTTGAAAGTGTCTTACCATTTAACCAAGAAGAAGAACCAGAGTTGTTCAATGGTTTGGAAGTTTCGTTAAGCATGGATACTTGGATACAGTATAGGAAAAATCAAAATCTATCACCCGAGAAAACCTATCAAACGATGAAAGTGATATTGGCATCGCTCATACACGCTTATGAAGCAAAAAGTAAAGATGAGGTGGATTAGCTAAAGTTTTATCTTAAAAATAGAATTCAACCAAATAAGACATTGCTGTACGCAAAACAATGTCTTATTTATGTAGTGTTTTATCTCAGCAAAAAACTACACTGTCTGTTTTGACTCTAAAATTCGTCGATTTCGAGTGTGGCGGCTCAGGATTGCTCTAACATTAATGCCTTAATTCTTTTCGTAAAATTTTACCTACATTGCTTTTTGGCAGTTCAGCTCTTAATTCAAATTCTCTAGGAATTTTGTAGTTAGTTAATAAGTTACGACAATGTTTGATGATTGCTTTCTCGTCGAGCTCACCACTTTTGGTCGCTAAAAATATTTTTATTTTTTCACCACTTTGCTCACAAGGAACACCTATTGCGGCGACCTCAATAACATCATCGATCATTGCAATGATTTCCTCTATTTCATTAGGAAAGACATTAAAACCAGAGACTATAATCATATCTTTTTTACGGTCGACAATGGTGAAAAAGCCTTGGTTATCTACTGTGGCAATATCACCTGTTGCCAGCCAACCATCCTTAAGAATTTCGTTGGTGTCATCAATGCGATTATAATAACCCACCATGACTTGTGGCCCTTTTACCCACATTTCTCCGTGCTCATTAGTGCCTACTTCATTGCCCTCATCATCGATAAGTTTTACGTCAGTCTGAGGTAACGGAAGGCCTATTTTTCCAGAAAATGTTTTTTGATTATAAGGGCTTGAGCTAACACAGGGGGAACATTCGGTTAAACCAAACCCTTCAAGTACTACAGATCCGGTTTCCTGTTGCCACTGATCAGCTACCGACTTTTGTGTTGCCATGCCGCCAGCAAATGTTAGCCTAAATTTACTAAAGTCTAACTTTTTAAATTCAGGGGCATTTAACAAGCTATTAAATAAGGTGTTTACGCCTGAAAAAGCGGTGATCTGATACTTACTCATAGTCTTAATAAAGGTAGGAATATCTCTTGGGTTGGTGATTAACAAATTTGTACCACCCGTCATCAAAAAAGATAAACAGTTACAGGTTAACGCATAAATATGATAAAGCGGTAACGCAGTAACCACAAATTCAACGTTTTCTTCAGTGACGGGATTAATCATTTCATTCATTTGCAGTACATTTGCAACCACATTACGATGACTTAACATTGCCCCTTTAGCAACGCCTGTGGTACCGCCAGTATATTGCAAAAAGGCTAAGTTATCGGATGCTATATCAACAGTCTGAAAAGGTAACGACTTGCCTTTTTTAAGCACCGCGTTAAATTGCACACTATTAGGTAGATCAAACGTTGGTACCATTTTTTTAACGTGTTTAATCACCGCGTTGATTATTACCCCCTTAACGCGTCCAATTCTGTCGCCTAACTTGGTTGTAATAACCTGCTCTACTTGAGTATTGTTAATGACACTAGCCAAGGTTGCGGCAAAGTTTTCAACCACTAAGATTGCTTTAGTTTCAGAATCAATCAATTGATGTTCTAATTCGCGGGCAGTATATAATGGGTTAACGTTAACAACCGTTAGTCCTGCCTTTAAAGCACCAAACAGGGCAATAGGATATTGCAATAAGTTCGGCGCCATAATGGCAAATTTATCACCTTTTTTAAGGCCCATCTCTTGCTGTAAATAGGCGGCAAAATTTTGTGATTGTTGTGCTAACTGCCGGTAGGTTAATGAAACACCCATATTGATAAAAGCAATATTATTGGCATATTTATCAGTGTATTGATCAAAAAATGCAACAATCGAACTGTGTTGCTCAAGATCTATATCTTCTTGTACGCCAGGAGGGTAATTGTCGAGCCAAATTTTGTCCATAATAGATTACATACCTTTCTCTTTATTATTGATTTTTACATACGATAGTTTAGTCTCACAGATGCCATTGGTTACACGGTTTGTGATAGTAACGCGCATACAAAAAGCCATTTATACATTAATTAAATGAATAGTTACTGACCACCTTTCATTCGCTTTAAGAAGAAATAACGCCTTAATTATAATTATCTTATCGAAGGCTAAAGAGGGTTAACCTCGATAAACGATTTCAATATTATATCTGCCGTAGATTCCATGACATCAAAGGCTTGTTCTTCAGTTAAGTTGTGCAGTTTTCGCAATTGAATCCAAGTGTCTGGAGAGGTGGCAGCCTGTAAGCTGTCAAATTTCACTTTATTCGTGGCATAGTCAAATGGGAGGATAGATTTATGAATATTTGCTTCGATGTTCTGCCACTTTTCCAAACGTCCACGCAGAAAAGAAGAGTGGTGGCTATGATAAGCGATTGATATTCGATAGCACATAGATTGTTCATAAATAACACACTTTCGTATTAGTGCTTCATTGAACTGAGCTTGCCAGTTATTTTCGGTTAAAGCTTCAAATATCCTTTCTTCGAAAAGTCCTTCAATTGCAGGTACTAGCTCTCGATATAATAGCTCCATTTCGTTGAATCGACGAAAAACAGTTCTTAAACCTACCCCTGATATCTTAGCCACTTCTTCAGCACTGGGGCTAATCTTTCCTTCACTAATAAGTTGTAAGAAGGCTTTCACTATTTTACTTCTGCTAGCGTTTGAGCGTGCTTTTCGTCCGTCGGACTTCACTACGTTATCAGAATTGTTTTCTACTTGATTTACCACTAAAAATACCATTATCAGTTTGTTAGTTTTTCAATTGGTATTAGCAGCCCTTAAATAACTTTTATTCAAGGGCTGTTAAATGCTGTTATACCAAATTGGTATTAATTAAAAAGACTTCTTAAATGTTACACCATAAGTTGCAGGTTCGGTGTAAAAGCTAATCAATTTACCCGGCTGTAATGTTGCAAGTGCGCCTGCAGCTATTGTTTCTTCGTTGGTAATGTTACGTCCCCAGATAAGTAAGCTAAAATCGTAGTCATCAAAAGAAACTAATACCCGTGCATTAATTAAACTGCTGGCATCAACGATAGATATAGGATCATTACTGGCTTCACCATAAAACTCATCTTTATAGTTATAGTCGATACTTGCGGTACCATAAATACTGTCAGTAAATGAAAACTCTTGTGACAGCTGTAGTAATAACGTATTTTCTGGTTGTTGGATGGGTTTGTTCCCCGCTTGGTCACAGAAAGGTTGGGGTGCCCCAGAATCTGAAAGTTGTTGACCAGGAGGCACTTCACCAGTATGCCATGGTGTAACACCCCAACAATTCCCTTTATCGAAACTTGCATATTCAGCATTAGTAAATGCATAAGCTAGTGATACCGTCATGGTGTCTGTTGGTAACCAAATACCTTCTACTTCAACACCTGAGGTATCGTAATCACCCGCATTTTGTAAATTAAAACCATTGCCTGTGTAAGATGATTGCTGAAAATCTTTAACTTTTGTTGAATGAGCGGCAATGTTCAATCGTAACGCTTGCTCAGGAAAGTCTTTCTTTACCCCAATTTCAAAGGATTGTGAGGTTTCTGCGTCAAATAGTGGATCGAATGCTTCGGCTATTCTATCCGTATTGGTGCCGCCTGATTTATAACCTGTGCCATAAGATGCATAAACTAACGTTTCATCATTAGGCTGATAAGCGAGTTTCAATGTACCGGTAACTTGTTCATCGTTTAAAGTGACTTGAGTGTCTGGTCGAGCCGCAGTTACCGCTGATATAGATTGAAAAGCCCAACCTTCCTGTTGAAATGGTTGAAAAGTTTGCACCGCTTGGCCAAATGCAGGTGTACCAGGCGTAATCATTCCAGCTTGAATCATCTGCAATGCTATGCCAGCTGCTCCGGCACTATATAACATGCTACCAGGTACAATGGTTTCAGGATAAGCGGGATTACCAATAGAAGTAATATCTGTCGGGTGAGTTGCGCCACTGGCGTAATTTTCAGTAAAGGTATTGCTTAATTCTTTTTGTTCATCGGTATATCGTAAACCTGCCGTAATCGTTAACTTATCGCTTAGCTTATAATCGACTTGACCAAATACCGCATAGCTTTCGTGTTCTTGCTCTGAATAAGCTGAAAAGTTTGTATTACCGGGAGCGGAAACTGCGGCTGGGGCAACCGCACCATTTGTTAGAGCACTTATTTGGTTAATCCCCTGAAGTACACCATTCAACTTACCTTGAAGTATGCCACTTAAGTTATAGTCGTTAAATTCATCACCTACATGAAGGATGCCATCAACATCTAAGTTTTGAGAAAAATAGTAAAAGCCACCAATAGCATGTATTTTGTCACCAGTATAATCTAGACGAAACTCCTGAGAAATGGCATCTTGCTTGGCATCATTAGTTTTTCCCAGCAAGTCGATATTAGTCAAATCAACTTCCGTGTAATCATATGAGCTAAATTGTCGATAAGCCGATAGTGAGGTGAAGGCAAGGTTTTCGTCAATATTCCAGGTGATTTCTGCCGATAGGCCACTGTCATCCATTGTCGATTCTGGCAAAAATGATATAGCAACTTCTCTGTCATGGAAGTCAGCTGCTTTAATGATTGTTCCATTGAAAGGAGGCATTGAAAGCAGCGTGTCACTACCAAATTTACCTGGAATACTACTAGCTTTAAAATTATTAACAGTAGGGTTTACACCACAACAAATTTCGTCAATTTCTGCATAATCAGCAATGAGTCGTATTTTCAGTTCATCCGAAGGAGTATATAAAGCCTGTATTCTACCGCCAAACCTATTTCGATCATTGAGTTTGTCTTTTCCAAGTTCGATATCGCTTATTGTACCATCGCGTTGACTACCAAAACCGGTAACTCGAAATGTTAGCAAATCTTCAACGGCTGTGAATGATGATGCACCAGAAAAACTGGCTAAACCATAATTACCAGCGGTAAATTCAATGAAACCATTGGCATAGTCATGACTCGGTGCGACAGAACGCACATGGATAGCGCCCATCGGAGTATTTTTACCAAATAAAGTTCCCTGAGGGCCTCGTAACACTTCTACGGCTTCAACATCGACATAATTATTAATCATCGCATTTTGGCGGGCACGGTAAACACCATCGACATATAGCCCAACAGATGACTCAAGTCCGTAGTTTTGAGGTGAGGTACCAACACCACGAATGGAAAAACTTGCATGAGTGGCACTTTGGCTTTGAGAAACGCCTAAACCTGGCACGTTAGCTTGAAGATCATAGATGTCTTTGATTGCTTCTGCTGCCAAGGTATCACCTGAAATAGCCGTTACGGCAATCGGTACTTCCTGCAAGTTCTGGACTCTTTTTTGAGAAGTAACCGTGATCACTTCTAGCGCCTTAGTTTCTTTAGCATCTATCTCATCAGCAGCTTGCGCTGACAGGCTATAACTAGACAGCAATATAGGAATTAGTACTGATAAATATTTTTTATTGGTTGATAGTTTATTTGTTGATTTCATGCTTCATCCTCTGTTTTGGTCACTTTATAATAATTTTAATACAAGTATAAAAGCATATTGACATGGTGAGTGTCAATATGCTTTTATAGAAAAAACAAACTATCGGCATTGAAAATGCCAAATTATTTATCGCTGACAAGAGAGTTTGTTTATATGCGTGGTCGTTAATGATACGGGTTCAGAGAGTGGTGATTTGATTAAATCTACAAATTCTATGTTGTTATGTTCGTTAACTTAAAAAAAACAAATATAAATCAATGGTTTATATTTGTCGTGTTAATACAGTTGCTATTGTAAAAATATAGCGTGCGACTTTAAGAGGTGAAATAAAAATGAAACCAAGTGCAAAATATATCATGGTAGCAATAGTGCTAATTTTAGGCATAGCAGGGGTTGCCAAGGTGGCAATTGATGAATTAAAACTCGCCGCATCAGCTTATTTGTATGGTTATCCCTTAGTTATTATGGAAGAAACCCGCAAAAGCATGGTTACCAACGGTGGCACTAATCAATTAAGACATACTCAGATCTTTCCAGACAGTGACTTTCGTTTGGTTGTTAGACCTAATGTTGATACCGTGTATACCATAGCATGGATTGACCTTACTCAAGGGCCTCAGATTTTATCGATGCCATCAACGGGTGATCGTTATTACGTTTTACCTTTTATGGATGCATGGACCAATGTATTTGAACGCCGTGGCACCAGCACCACGGGCAATGGATCGCAAAAAATTGCCGTGGTTGGTCCTGATTATGACGGTGAACTACCTGCTGGCATTGATTCTGTCGTGAAATCTCCAACCAACATGGTATGGTTGGCCGTTCGAATTCAAAGCGACAGTGAGGCCGATGTCGCTAACGTCGTTAAAATTCAGGATAAAATGGCGTTAACGTCTTTAAATAACTGGATAGCTGGCGAACGTGATAAAGGGGTGACAACTGGCTGGGTCGAAAATAAAGCGACTAAACCAATGCAAATTGTCGATGACATGAATGCTCAAACCTTCTTTAGTAAGATGAATACGCTGATGGATAAACAATCCCCTTCGGATGCCGATGCTGACGAGCTAGCTAAGTTTTCTCATTTAAATATAGCGCCGGGCGAAAGGTTTCACAAAGACAGTTTAAACTTAATCCAACAATGGGCCGTAGAAAAAGCTCTGCCGTTAACGATTGAAAAAATAAAGCAATCTATAGATGCCAGAAGTGCTAATAAGCAAGGCTGGAATCTTATACTTGATATAGGTGATTATGGAATAAATTATCGTATTCGCGCTGCAGTAGCTCGTTTTGGTTTAGGTGCACTACCTCCAGAAGAAGCGAGTTATGCAGGCACTAGCGTTGATTTAGACGGACAACGATATAATGGAAAAAACAACTACGTATTGCATTTTGATGCCGATAAAATACCACCGGTCTATGCATTCTGGTCGTTATCTATGTACAACTTGGAAGGTTTTTTTATCGACAATGACATTGGGCGGTATGCGATAGGCGATCGTTCGGGCTTACAGTTAAATCAGGATGGCTCGTTAGATTTGTATATTCAGCACCTGCCGCCCAGTCAAGGTACAAGCAACTGGCTTCCTGCGCCGGCAGGAAAATTCAACTTATTACTAAGACTCTACATGGTTGACAACGCCTATATTAATGGCGAATGGACTATTCCAGCAGTGCATAAGGTCGCAATAAAATAACTAAATCAAGTGATGAAAGTGGTTGAGAATCAATTTTAGACTCTCAACCTGTCGTAAGTAAGCTTAAAATAAAGTCATGAAAAATAGCATGCAGATCAAAATGCTACGGTTCAATAGGCAAAAAACTATAATCAATAGCAATTAATTCTATATGAGGCCGCTTTGATAGCGGCTTCTTTGTTTCCACATCACCTTACCCCTTTCTATATTCTAATTCATTTGCACTATTTGTAATACGCTAACGCGCAAAAATGAATTACGCGGTACGTCTTTTAAGAAATTATAGCTCCGCCTTTGCCACTTTGAGCAGTACAAGGTGCTGAAATAATCACGCTATATCCAGCGCCTTTCAACTTGGTGAACAGTGTTTGAATATTGGTGGTATGCCAGCTGTCATCATTGGTGAATATAATGTTTAGTGCATTAGCAGAATATGACAAGCTTAAAAAAGGTAAGAGTTAACGCGGTAAGTAGTTTTCTTTCTACTTAGTCGCGACCCAAATCGATCGCGACTAAAGCTTTGTTAAAATGCTGTTACGGCTGGTGGCATCCAAGTTTGTTCTATGGCTTCTACTGACGGACCATATAGCCTGAGTAACAAGACAAAAACTTGGTCTGGTGCAGGTAACCAGTTACTTTCTACGCCTACGGGAGTTTGATTTCCTACATAAATGGTTAATCCGCCATCGTCATTATAAACAAGCTGCTGTGAACGATTGCCAATAGCGTATCGATTGATGGGATTGATCACTAAGTTTGAAGTCTCATCATACATGGTTAACGACCAAAACTCGGTTGCCGGAGGAAGATTATCCGCTGTGAAATGTATCTTATAATTTTGATTGCCGTTTAATAGCTTGTGATTATTATCATAATAAACGGGGATATAAATTGCTTCTTCTGCGTCATTAGCAACGATGCCTTTCATGGATTGGAGTGCCGAGCGAGTTAAAAAATCATTTTGAACACCTGCACGGCCTATTACCGTTGCTGGATAGGCCCAGCCATTTGCCATTTTGGCCCCGTAATCATTGGTGCCAAAATCTTTAAGGATTGCGATGCCATCAAGCACGGCATCTGATAACCCTTGCTTTTCGCTATTTCGACTCTCGCTGATGTTTTGATCTGGGCCTATTTTCAGACCTTGCCAGTCAACAAGTCGACTATGATCTTTTTCTGGTAATCCATTAATGGTCATCGCGTTGTTTACTATGTCCCAATAGGCCATTGGATCACGGGTCACTACTTTCTTAATAAAATCGCCAATGTTGCCTTCCAGCAATGCTTGGCTGTATAGACCAACATCTGCAATTTCAGGAACATAAGGGCGTGGCGGATTTGGATTGTTCCAATCACTTAGTGCAACGATTTTGTATTGTTTTTGTAACTTATGTACAGTCTCAACATCACCTTCTATATTTGGATCAACTAAGGTTCTGCCCGCTATCAAAGACCAAGGCGTTGGTGCTTCGGCTAAAAAGGTAACATCCTCAGGGAGTGTGCCTTGCCAGTTGGCAGGGGTGATGGCGTAGTTGCCACCAGTATTACCTTGTTTTAATTTACCGATGTAAGCGTAGTTGTCTGAGTCAAAACCAGCAAATTCGAAGGTATAATAACGTTCATCGGGAATGGCCGGAATCGAGATAATAATGGGTTGGTCTTTTACGTATAACCACGTTATGGAATATAGCGTGTCGTTGTTTGGCATGCCGCCATCTTGATAGTTTCTTGGGTCAACTAATTCAACTGAGTGCCAAAATTGGTTGGCTGCATCCCTAGGTTGCCCGATGGTAATTGGCGCGTCAGGACTGTTCCATCGATATAGTAAGGCGCTATTTAAGAAATAAGGAAAAGAATAAACGACCGCATCAATTCCTTTGGCATAAGCATATTGTTCACGCCAGTCTTTATTAAATTTAACTTGCCAATAACTGACGGCGATAGCCGTAGTTATTAAAATTACGCTGATGAGCGCAATCATTACTGTTTTTCTTTTACTAGCCATTAATTTATTCCCCTGTTAAGTCAAGTACGTTTTTTTAGCATGCTAATTCAGCATGAGCTAAGATCATTTCTGCCGCTTTTTCTGCGATGGCAATTGTTGGTGCGTTAGTATTTCCGCTGATTAATGTTGGCATAATAGAGGCATCAACTATTCGTAGATTGCTGATACCATGAACTTTTAATTCTTGATCAACGACGGCATTGTCATCATGTCCCATCTTACAGGTACCAACAGGATGGAAAATCGTCCCCAACAGCTCTTTGGACTTAATGAAAATGCTTTCATCACTTTGGGCGTCAACGCCAGGGTGAATTTCTTCGCCGCGATAGGTATCAAATGCAGGCGCTGCAAAAATTTTACGAGCGACCTTCATTCCATCAACCAGTATTTTCTGATCCTCTGGGTGTGAAAAGAAATTAAAATCAATTTCTGGTGGGCTAGATGGATCGGCAGTCTTTAAACTTACCGTTCCTCGACTTTTAGGGCGTAATACGCACACATGACATGTATACCCTTCGGAGCGCATGAGCTTTAGTGCGCGGCCGTTGTCATCAGATAATAACGGAACCATGTGCATTTGAATGTCTGGCAGCTGGACATTTTCACTCGATTTTAAAAACGCACCGACTTCGGTAATGGTGCTAGCGAACTTACCTTGCTTGCTGGAAAAATACTTTATGGTATCTGGTAGCATTCGCAGTAAACCTCTAATCGAGGTGCTGATTCCATCACGTTTTTTGCTTTTGACTAGTACACAGGCATCAACGTGTTCTTGCAGGTTTTTTCCTACCCCCGGTAAATCATGGATGCAGTCAATACCTTGCTGTTGAAGTTGTTGTTGCTCACCAATGCCAGATAACATCAATATCTGCGGAGAATTTATCGCGCCACCAGATATAATGACTTCCCTATTCGCCTTGATCACATGAGTTTTATTATTTTTAATAAACTCAATGCCCGTGGCTTTTTTGTTGCCAGCTATATTCTCTACTAAGATTTTTGTGGTTAATGCTTCAACAATAATAGTGGCATTGCTGCGCTCAAATACGGGTGTTAAAAACGCGCGTGACGAACTACAACGTTCACCTTCTTTTATCGTACGCTGATAATAACCAGCCCCTTCCTGACTCTCGCCATTAAAATCATCGGTGATGTTATAGCCTGCTTGTTTGGATGCCGCTACAAAGGCTTTATTAACGGGGAAACTGACGGTTCCGTCACTAACATGTAAAGGGCCACCCGCGCCATGATACTGGCTTATTCCTCGGGTATTACACTCTGATTTTTTAAAGTAAGGTAGCATGTCGCTGTATGACCAACCTTTGTTGCCTAGACTTGCCCAATGATCGTAATCTTCTTTTTGACCGCGAATATAAAGCATGGCATTGATGGACGAACTACCACCTAATGTTTTGCCTCTGGGCACAAATATAGGGGTGCCATTACGAATACTCGGCTCCATTTTTGCTTCATATGCCCAGTTATATTTTTTAGAAAACATAAAAAAGCCAAATGCTGCTGGAATTTTTACAAAAGGAGTTTTATCCGCTGGACCTGCTTCTAAAATGCATACGCTGTATTTGCCATTTTCAGACAATCGGTTTGCTAATACACAACCCGCTGAACCAGCGCCAACGATAATATAGTCATAGTGTTTATTCGGCATTACATTAACCTTCGATGTTTGGTCTAATTGAGCACAGTATTTATTATGGCGCGAAGGGTGTCAATACTTTATTTTTATATTGACATGCCGCATGACATTACTGTATTTTAATTTACTCTCGTGCTTATGCACTTGCCTTTGAACCTCTTTGCAAATGAATATGGTGAGTTGAATATGAAAAACTTTTTAGTGGTTACTTTTCGTTTATGTAAAGTTTTGAGTGTGGCAATGTTATTGAATGCCTGCTCCGAACCAGTTAAGTATGAAGAAGGAGCTGATAAGCAGGGGCATACGGCGCCAACACCTGCAACGGCGAAGGTTAATCAGAGCTTGCTTACCAAACTGCCATTTGCAAATAAAACTGATTTCGCTGATGCAACGCGTGGTTTGATCGCCAGTGATCCCAACCTAGTGATTAAGGGGGGCAACGGTTCGACGCTATGGGATATGCCTGTTTATGACTTTATAAAGTATCAGGGAGAAACAGGTAATGCCCCAAGCAGCGTGAATCCCAGCTTATGGCGACAAGCGTCGCTAAATAATCATCATGGCCTGTTCAAATTACAAGACGGCTTATATCAATTGAGAAACTTCGATTTAGCTAATATGACGATTATCGAAAGTGACAATGGTTGGATCATTGTCGATCCACTCACCGTGAAAGAAACAGCGCTTAGAGCGCTATCGTTTGCTCAGCAACATTTAGGGAAGAAGCCGATCAAAGCGATTATATTTACCCACAGTCACCTTGACCATTTCGGAGGTGTCGACGGCATCTTAAGCACGATGAGCGAGCAAGAAAAAGCGCAGCTTCGAGTTATCGCCCCTAAAGGATTTATGGAAGAATCGATGAGTGAAAACCTGATAGCAGGTGCCGCCATGAGTCGTCGAGCTTCTTATATGTTTGGTAAATTCTTATCCCGTACAGAACGGGGCCATGTTGATACCGGACTCGGTAAAGGACCTGCTTATGGTACTTATGGCATTATCGAACCAACGGATATTGTAGATTATGCGACAAATCAATTGGATATTGATGGGGTTCCGATCGTTTTTCAATTTACGCCAGGGGCGGAAGCGCCAGCGGAGTTAACCTTTTATTTACCCGAGCATAAAGCATTTTGCGGCGCCGAAAATGTCTCTAAAACGATGCACAATCTATATACCCTACGAGGCGCTAAAGTTAGAGATGCTTCGCAATGGAGTGCGTTCATCGAACAGGCTAGAGTGCAGTTTAATGAGGCGGAATTATATTTTGGTAGCCACCATTGGCCAGTATGGGGCAAAGACAATATTCAGTCATTTATGGCAAACCAGCGTGATACTTACAAATATATTCATGATCAAACGGTTCGTTTAATGAATGCGGGACACACTCCTAACGAAATTGCTGAAATGTTGCAGTTACCAAAATCGTTGCAAAGCACGTTTTCAAATCGTGGCTATTACGGCACGGTCAAACATAATGCAAAAGCAGTTTACCAAGCTTACATGGGCTGGTTTACAGCAAACCCTGCGATGTTAGATCCTTTGCCAGAAGAAGAGACGGCAACACGTTATATTAAAGCGATGGGCGGAGCCGATGCAGTTGTTAAAAATGCAAGTCAGCTGTTTGAGCAAGCTAATGATGTAGCTGTCGATGAAGTCACTAAAGAGTACCGCTGGATTGCCCAATTGCTCAACCAAGTCATCTTTAGTCAACCTAGCCATGAAAAGGCAAAAACACTATTAGCCAAAACTTATGACCAACTTGGGTATTTAGCCGAGTCAGGCCCTTGGCGCGATTTTTATTTAACCGGTGCCTATGAGCTTCGCCATGGTGGACCAGAAATTGGACTAGTTCCAGCGAGTATGAAAAATGTCCTTTTGCAAACCCCTGTTCATAAATTTTTAGAAAATATGGAGGTAAGCTTAAATGGTCCTGAGGCAGACGGAAAATCGTTACGTATTAAAGTAAACTTTACCGATTTACAGCAGCAGTATGTATTGATATTAGAAAACTCAGTACTAAGACATAAAGAGGCCAATGCAGAAACTCAAGCCAATACCACAATAAATATAACTCGCTCATTGTTTATTGATTTGATCATCGGTGAAGCAGGGCTTAAAGACACATTATTTGGTGATGAGCTAAATATTGAAGGTAGTAAACTGGATTTACTAAGCTTTTTTAGTCTAATTGAAAAACCCAAAGGGACTTTTAATATTGTTACGCCGTGATTTCACAAATCAGTTAAAAAAATCTGTATTAAGAGAGGCGCATTATTTATATCCTGAACCTAAATATTTAACTCTAATACAATGTGAAAATTTAATTAAAATGTTGCAAAATGATGTTGATCAATAGTGGGAAGCAATAAAGTTATTTAGTCGAGGCAGTATATGACAGTTAAAGTAAGTGTTGAGCTAGATCGAGAATTTGCTGTTTCAGCAGATAAAGAAACGGTTTTTAAATTATTAGCTGATGTTTCCAAGTCTGGTAGCCATTTTCCAAAAGTGAAGGTTTTAACTGACCAAGGTGAGAATACTTTTTTGTGGGAAATGGAAAAAGTGGGCTTAGGTGAACATGCCATACAGACAGTTTATGCTTGTAAATATATTAGTAATAAGTCGGAAGGAACAGTTATTTGGCAGCCGATTAAAGGTATTGGCAACAGCCTTGTGTCGGGTACTTGGGAAGTTACAGAATCAAGTGATTGTACAAATGTAAAATTCATTACAAATGCAAAAATGACTTTGTCATTGCCATGGTTACTAAAAGTGGTTGTCAGCCCTGTAGTAAAACATGAATTCACTTCAATGGTTGACGAGTATATTGATAATTTGAAAAGTGTGCTTGCTTAATTAGTTTCCATTATTTTTATAAAAAAAAGGGGGCATTTTAGCCCCCGAGTAAACATGTATCTTTTCTATTCCTTATATAAACAACTAAACAGTTCTCGTTGCAGTAGCTGGTGATATTAAGGATGCTTTTCTAGCAGGGTAAAGCACCGCGAGTTGCCCAACAATAAATAGTGTCACTACGCCAAAAAGAATAAGCTCTATGTTAATAGGCGATAACTCAAATGTTTTAACTAGCCACATATTTAATGCAACAGCGCCTATACAACCAATAAGAATGCCAACGGCTGAAATCAATAAATTTTCTACCATAAAGTAACGCATTATTTGCCCACGGGTTGCGCCTAAGGCGCGACGAGTGCCAATTTGTTTTGTGCGTCTGTTGATGCTAAAAATAGCTAAGCCTACAATGCCAAAGCCTGTGATAATTGTAAGGGTAATAACAACCGTGGTGAGTATTTTATTAGTGGCGTTATGTTGTTGATAACTGCGTTCTCTTGTTTCTTCCATAGTGCGCATGCGGCGTATAATTCTGCCCTTATCATTTTCAGCCAAGGTTTTCTCAATGAGCGGCATTAACTTATCGCGCTTACCCGGCTGCGTGCGAATAAATAACCGACTGCCTTTACTTTCCATTTGAAACGGCACTAACATACTACGTTCTACCCCATCCCAACCATTCCATGGTGCTTGTAGTTGCTTTAAAATACCAATAATTTGAATGGTTTGATTCTGGGAAATAAACACTGTTTTACCCAGTGCTGATTGCCAATCGTCAGGAAACAAACTTAATGCTAACGCTTTGGTTATAATGACTTTATTAGGCCACGTTGATTGACCTGATTTACGCCATTGAATATCAGTAGCACTAAAGTTTTTACCCGCAATAAGCTCTAAGCCAAGAGTGTTAATAGCATGGTCATCAACCATGTAAACTGCGGTGCCAATGCTATCTTTATCTTCACCTGCTTCAGTTTGTACACCTGAAGACCAGCCACCACCGCTTAATGGAATGGCATTAATTTGAATAGCATCAACTACGCCAGGCATTTTTCTTAACGTATTTAAGTCTGTTTGTAATGCGGCTTGAATATTATAATCCTGCCCAAAGATAGTGTTGGTTAAGTAGAAGGTGTTTACTTCATCAACACCGCTGCTTCTTAGCATTTGTGTTTGCCTGTCTTGAATCATGAAAATAGCATTAACAATAATGGTCATGGTTAGCGCTATTTGTAAGGCTATGAGCAATGCGCCAATTTTGTTACGCATTAATGCGCGAATAATTAGTCCTGTTTCTAACATGAATGTTCTCCTTATTGGCTTTTTAATTGTTGAGCAGGGGATATATTGCAAGCTCGCCATGTAGGATAGAGTCCAGCAACTACAGTGCAAACAAGTGCTAATACTATGGCGAAAGTCATCATTGTTATATCTAGCGTTGCTAAACCTTGCATGTATTCGCCGTAAAGGTTTTCTATACCTATTAGTCCTAAAAATGATAAACCTAAACCGAGTATTCCACCGGCAAAACCTATGCAAGCTGATTCAATAATGTACTGACTAAAGAGGGTTGCTTTGCTGGCTCCAAGTGCTTGACGTAGGCCAATTTCAGGTGCTTTTCCTAGGAATTTTGCAAGAAGCAAACCTATGGTGTTTAGTAAGCATACGGTTAAAAACATCAATGCCATTGCCATCATCATTCTGGCATCGTCAGCAACCACTTCTTGATTTTCTAACCACTGCATTACATTGCTTAAACGGTTATCAATAGGTCTTTCGAAGCGTCCATATTGCTTTTGCTCTTCAACGTAGGCGTTAAGGAAAGTCATGTAATCTTGTTTTTCTTGTTCAGTTCTCAACTCAACCCAAAATTGTGTCCATATACATTCGCCTGCAAGGAATGCCGCCATACCATCACCACTCGGCTTCCAGCAATTTGTGTTGCCTGAACGTCTGATTTTCTCTTCGGCAATTAAGCTAAAAGGAACAAAAACATCTTCAGACTCATTAAAAGCGCCGGTGGTAATGTCGTAAAATCGTGGTTTGGGTTGCCAGTGATCTATAACGCCGATGATTTTAAAGATATTGTTATCAAATTTAATGGTTTTTCCAACGGAATTTTCACCACCAAAAACTTGGTCATTAATTTTTTTACTGAGTACAATAACTTGTTCTTTACTTGTATCAGCTTGTTGTGACCAACCGGAGCCATAAATAAATGGCACATCAAACATTGCAAAAAAATCAGCCGAGTTAGCTCTAGCGGTGACACTAATAGGTAATAGGTCTGCATCTTCTGGCTCTATTACGCCGTAAGCTTGTGCTTGCACATTTTGACGAAAAGCTTTGTTAGCTTTCATTAAATTAGTTGAATCGGTATAGGTTAGTTGATCTGGAGGATTTACTCCTTCATCAAAGGGGTCATTAACATCCCAGCTATCAAGTTGTATAAAAAAAAGTTGCTCACTTTTGTGCGGAATTGGGTTAGCCGACATTAAGTAATTAACGGTAATTGTGGTCATTGCTGCGCCAATGCCTAATCCAATAGCACATATCATCACTAAACTTAAACCCCAATGACGAATAATACTGATCCAAGCTAGGCGTAAATAATAGGTAAACATAAATTTTCCTTAGTTTAATTTAAGTTAACTCAATCTAGTTAAGCGATGGCTTGTTGATTAGTCGAAGCTAGGTGTAAATCTAGTTCACTGACACGTCCATCCATTACTTGAATGGTGCGTGGTGAGCGTTGCGCTAATTGCGCGTCATGAGTGACCATAACGATAGTGGTGCCTTGCTTGTTGATGTCTTCTAATAACGACATAACTCCTTGCGCCATTTCTGAATCTAAATTCCCCGTTGGCTCATCGGCTAAAAGAAAGCGAGGATCGGTCGCTAATGCTCTGGCGATAGCAACACGTTGTTGTTGTCCACCAGAAAGTTGGCTTGGCAAGTGTTTCATTCTTGATGCCAGACCTACACGCTCTAGATTTTCTTCTATTCTGCTTTTTCGCTCTTTAGCATCGAAACCGCGATAGCGTAATGGCACGTCAACATTATCAAATAAATTTAAATCAGGAATTAAATTAAAACTTTGAAAAATAAATCCTATTTTATGGTTTCTCATACGAGAGCGACCATTATCGTTTAGCTTGCCAATATCCTCTCCATCAAGGGTAAAGTCGCCGCTAGTGTAGGTCTCTAATAAACCTGCTATGTTTAAAAAAGTAGTTTTCCCTGAGCCAGAAGGGCCGGTAACACTAACAAAGTCCCCCTCGTTTACGGTTAAATTAAAATCTCTTAGGGCATGTGTTTGTATGTCTGCTGTTTGGAAAACTTTACTGATATTTTTCATTATTAACATAGTGGTATCCTTGCTTATCGTTTTAGTTATTAGTGCTTGATCTTTCGTATTTGATTCTTGGTATTTGGTATCAATTAAGAAGCACTTGTTGTGCAGAATTAAAAAGATCGGTATTAGAGATGATTATTTGATCATGCTCTTTCAGGCCGTTGAGTAATTCAATATGACTTAAGCTACGAGCGCCAATTGATATCGGTGTTTTTTGGGCAATGCCGTTTTCAACTTTGTAGGCAAACTTACCGCCACTGCTATCAAGAAATTGTCCGCGTTTCACTTGCAGTACATCGCTTTTGTGTTCAAGAATGATTTGTGTACTCAAACGTTGATTTTGACGAAGTTTTTCTGGTGTTTCTTTAGTGAAGCGTACTCGCCCAGTAACCTGATTGTTCAGTATTTCGGGGGAAACTGTCACCAGACGAGCACTAAAACTTTGTTGTTCAAAACTGACATCTACAGCCATACCAATAGCTAAATCGTCGGCGTAGCTTTCAGGAATATCAATTTCAACTTCAAAATTACTTAAATCCACCACCATAAGAATTGGTTGATTTTTGGTTAGGAAAGTTTTGTTATCAGCACTTAAGTTGCCGACAATACCGTTAACAGGTGAAATAATTGTTAAGGCGTTAACTTGTCGCTGTAGTTCAGCAACATAAAGTTTTTGCTGTTGTAAATCGAGTGATATAGCTTTGCTTTCAAAGTTGAGACTTTCACTATTAAGTTCAGCATCTTGCACCGCATGCTTGAATAGTAATGATGCATTTTCTAGTTCATCCTGAGCTTTTTCATAGTCTATTTGATTAATAACACTTTTTTCATAACCTAAATCAGAACGCCTTTTTTCTCTTTTAGCCGTCGTTAATTTAACGTTGGCAAGATCAACCGCTTTTTGGTCAATGAGTTGTTGCCTTTTGGCTTGAATTTCTTGCCTAGCCAAGCTTGATTTCAGTTTTTCTAAAATAGCTTGTTGTTGAAAAAGTTGATTGGTTAGCTCTGGGCTATCAAGCTTTGCCAATATCTGATCTTTTTTGACTTCATGACCAGCTTCAACCTCGAGGCTAATGGTACCGTCTGCAGGGCTATAAACTGTAGGGCGTACAGCTGCTATAACTCTACCTAGCACTGAAATGTCGCGAATAAAGTCACCTCGTGTAATGGTGGCTATTCGAATTCGCTCGAGTGAAACTGATTTTTGTGCTTTGCTCCAACGACTTGCCGCAGGTGCAACTTGCCAAATAACAGCGATAAGCAGTAGTAGGCTTATCGCGATAGTTAAATGTTTTTTTGATTTGTTTGTTTTTGGTGCGATCGAGACATCTTGATCGCTAGTGTCTTTAATTTTCATTGTCATGTGAATTATTCCCCCGAATAGTAATCTTTAAGTAGTTTGATTGAGGAAAAAGGTTTAAATTGAAATGAAATAAAAAAGTTTTTGATGATTTTCTTAAACTAAATTTGAAAAGGAATGGGTATGCGTATTGTTATTTTTTTTTGGTTAGTTATTGTATCTACAAGTGTTTTATCTAAAGAACATATTGTTGAAATTTATAAAATGAAATTTATACCTGAAGAGGTAACAATTGAGCAAGGTGATACAGTTATATGGCGAAATATTGAAAAGCGTCAGTATCATAGTGTTTGGTTCAAGCAACTAAACAAAGAAGAGCCTGATTATTTTTTTCCCGATGAAACCTACCAAAAACAATTTATAAGTAGTGGTGATTTTCCTTATGAATGTGGTCCACATCCTCGCATGAAAGGTAAGGTTACTGTTATTAATAAGACGAATTAAATTATAAACCTCCTCTAAAATAGCCTTGAAAAATGTAAGGTTATAAGTGCTTTGCGTCGTTTTCTTTCAATTAATGTCGTTTTTTTTTGATATGGCGCAACAATCATTAACTTTTCGACACATTTTTTTACAAGTCTTGAAAAACTTGATTTCTATCAAGCCATTTTTTTTATTTTTTAAGCTATAATCTTTAGGCTTTTACTAACACAACTAACTATTACAAGTTAATTCACGTAACTAACGCATGAATTTATAATTCATTAAGGGAAACACCATGTCAGAGAGCTTTACTAAAGGCATGGCAAGGAATATTTATTACGGGGGAAGTGTATTCTTCTTCTTAATATTCTTAGCTTTGACTTTTCACACTGTAAAAGAGATGCCCAAACGGGATAATCGAGAAAACATTACCGAAGCTGTTGAGCGCGGTAAGCATTTGTGGGAAAAAAACAACTGTATTGGTTGTCATACACTTATTGGTGAAGGTGCATATTTCGCTCCAGAACTAGCTAACGTTTATGACCGTCGCGGTGGTGGTAGTGAAGAAGGCTTTAAAGCTTTCTTAAATGGTTGGATGAAAGCTCAGCCATTAAACATTCCAGGTCGTCGTCAAATGCCTAACTTCCACTTAACTGACCAAGAGATTGATGATTTAGCTGAGTTCCTTAAATGGACATCAGAGCTAGATGACAATAACTGGCCACCAAACATAGAGGGTTAAGGCGTGAATACTTTAAAATATCAATCACAAGCTGTAGCAAAACCTTATTTTATTTTCGCTATGATCTTGTTCGTAGGACAAATTTTATTTGGTCTTATTATGGGCTTGCAATATGTTATGGGTGACTTTTTAGGTGGTTTAATTCCATTTAACGTTGCACGTATGGTACATACCAACTTACTTATTGTTTGGCTGCTGTTTGGCTTTATGGGGGCTGCATATTATCTGATCCCCGAAGAGGCAGAAACTGAATTGTATAGCCCTAAACTTGCAATAGCATTATTTTGGATATTTGCTGCTGCGGGTGTACTAACTATTTTAGGTTACTTACTTGTACCTTATTCAACGTTAGCTGACATTACCTTTAATGAATTATGGCCAACTATGGGTCGAGAATTCCTAGAACAACCAACCATCACTAAAATTGGTATTGTTGTTGTTGCATTAGGTTTCTTATTCAACCTCGGTATGACAATATTAAAAGGTCGTAAAACTGCCATTAACATGGTAATGATGACTGGTTTAATCGGTTTAGCAGTATTCTTCTTATTTGCTTTCTATAACCCAACTAACTTAGCCTTAGATAAATACTTCTGGTGGTTTGTAGTTCATTTATGGGTTGAAGGTGTTTGGGAATTAATCATGGGCGCAATCTTAGCTTATGTATTAATTAAAGTGACTGGTGTTGACCGTGAAGTAATTGAAAAATGGTTATATGTGATTATCGCTATGGCGCTTATCTCAGGTATCTTAGGTACTGGCCATCACTTCTACTGGTTAATGACACCTGAATATTGGCAGTGGGTTGGTTCTATCTTCTCAGCTCTTGAGCCATTACCATTCTTCGCTATGGTTTTATATGCCTTTAATATGGTTAACCGTCGTCGTCGTGAACACCCTAACAAAGCCGCTACTTTATGGGCGTTAGGTACAGCAGTTATGTCTTTCTTAGGCGCTGGTGTTTGGGGCTTCTTGCATACGCTTTCTTTTGTAAACTATTATACTCATGGTTCACAAATAACGGCTGCTCACGGTCACATGGCTTTCTATGGTGCTTACGCCATGATCGTTATGACCATTATGTCTTATGCTATGCCTAAGTTACGTGGTATCGGTGAAGCAAACTGTAATAAAGCACAAGTTATTGAAATGTGGGGCTTCTGGTTAATGACTGTTGCTATGGTATTTATCACCTTGTTCTTAACTGGTGCTGGTATCTTGCAAGTTTGGTTACAACGTATACCTGAGTCAGGTGAAGCATTAAGCTTTATGGCAACACAAGACAAGTTAGAAATTTTCTACTGGTTACGTGAAATTGCTGGCGTAATCTTCTTACTTGGTTTAATTTCTTACTTAGCTAGTTTCTTTATAACAGAAAAGAAAACAGCTTAAGTTAAGTTACCAATAACGAACTAATCGTTAAAAAATAATAACCGCGAACTTTGTTTCGCGGTTTTTTTATGTCTACTTTCTAGCTTGGCATCATAAAACCTAAATCGCTATTGTCAAAACGCGATAAATTAGGGAATACAGCAGTAATTTCATTAACAGATAACCCAAACCATTTCGCTAACGTAGCTGCGTATTGATCAACCGATGTTGTTGGGATAATACGTCCGTCGCCAAAATCATCGGCAGAATCAAGGGTAAAATCTTCAGGCATAGTGCCATAAATATCACCTCCATTTACTGCTCCCCCCATAATTATTTGATGACCACCCCAGCCATGATCTGTGCCGTCACCATTACTGTCATTAAAGTCATAAAAATGAACTGATAACGTGTAAACATTTGTGGAGCTGTCATAAATAATGAGAAACGCGTCACCGATTGAGAAAATTTAACATATTAGTTACGTTTTATGACTGCCCCTAATCTTTGAGATTAACCGCCAGTTTGATCACTAATACCACTTAGGTGACATTAAGCAGTAGAGTAAAAATTCTGATTAGGGTTAGTTTTTGTATCGATAACCAATCTAATTAATTGGCAAAAATAAGTGTATTACTACACATCTACATCCATGTTTGAAGAATTACAAAGTTAGATCAATTATACTGGCTATTGCTATATCAACCGGTAGGCTTTTTGAAATAATTTCAGTGTACCTGCCCGTTTCTTTCAATTTTTTTAACCCTCTATTATATGCTTTCGCTATTTTTTTTGATTTGAATACTGGATTATATTTATATGGGGGAGTAAAAATATGCATTCGCATATCTTTAAGTACTCCATGTGATGATAATCTATATACTCCGGAGTTATAGCTAAAAATATTTTTGTCAGACAAAACAATATCAACTAAACCAAGTTGCAATAATTTTACTTGACTTATTTGTGCTGAAGTTTGAGAGTGCTTGTAACTTTTCGGTAGCCATCTAGGGTAATGTTTTTTTGCGTCTTGAAAAGATAATAAGGTATAACTTTTCAAATCGGATGGGCTTTCTATTGTAATGTTTCGTTCGCGTAATGTGAAAAAAACATCATGATATTCTAAAGTAACGTTACCATAAAAAATGTTGTTATCATTTTTATCTTCCTTAATGTATCGATGAGCTGCATCAACTATATTCTGATCAAACATAAATGATACCCGACCAAGTTGAGTATACACGGGCGCTAACTCATAACCTTCAAAAGCAAGTGCTTCTTTAATGATTGATAGTTCAACACCACTATTATTTTCTTCGATAACATAAGGGGCTAGTGATTGCCCAAATACCATGACAACCGTTTCACAATAAGCATTGTGGGATGTTAGTATCAAGAAAAAAAAAGCAACTCTTTTAAATATATACATTAAATATGAACTTATGAAGTAAATATAATTTAACTATAGTTCATATAGGGGAATGCTACATGACAGTTTTATACATTAGAAATAATACTGGTGATGCTTAATGCGAATTGTCTCCTTTGCGCACTTAGTTGCCATTATTTTCTAGCGATTTGTGTAGTTTTTTATGATTTTCTCACGAGTTTTGACGCAATACCTTCAATTGATTTCTGTCAATTTAGCTACAGTCCATACAACCCCCGATCAAAAATTCTCAATATTTATTACGTTCCACACATTGTTAACCCCTTACAGCATGGATTATTTTATTGGTTGAGCTAAAAGAGTATTGTTTAAAATATAGACATTTTCAATTGTAAAGTTTAAAAAACTCCCTAATTTACAAAGTCCTTACCGTTATTAGTTTTACATTGTTAATCACATTATTTAATGGCTTTACCTTAATGGCCTGATAATTATTAAACTAAATTTACATAAAGATTTTATTTTTATAACGCCTTATTCTATAAAAAAACAGTTGCATTCTTCTAAAGATTTGTTTTATTTAACAGAAATGTTCAGCTTAAAAAGTGAGCGATATGTATTCGCATTTATATTATTTTCATGAGCATATATATAATATTTTGCGCTTGCATCACTCACTTAAATACTTTTAAATGAACCGTCGATTTGTTGTTCATTAGCGTTATTTAATGCACAGTTAAACACCAAATTCGGCCACAACGTAGTTTTATTGTCACATGAGTTAACGTGGTGATTTAAAAGATATTTTTAAGGTATAGTTACGAGGTGTTAATCAATGAGAAGACAGAAAAGAGATAAATTAGGAAGAGCGCATTCTAACGGTTACCAAGCAGGGCTTAGCGGTAAGTCTAAAGAACATTGTCCATATGAAAACATAGATGCTAAATCACAGTGGTTAGGGGGATGGCGCGAAGCGTTGACTGACAGGAATATGGGCTTGTTTAAGTAAATTGGTTCAAATAAGTTTAATTAGGCTCAAAAAAGAAAAACAATTACTCATAATTAAGTAGTCGCTGCCAGTACTTATATTGGCAGCTTATACGCAAGCAACTTCAATCAATGTCTTACCTAAATATGTTTCTAATTACAGGTGAATCCTGCATCTTGAGGTGGCCTGGGTATACATACCCGCTAGCTTTTATCCCTTTCCACAAACAGTACAGTTTGTTTGTTTTTTCATATTAAATTGTTGCCATTGATTAGCTAAGCCATCTAATAGGTTAAGTTGATTAATTTGTACTTTATTACCAGTGAGTAGTTTAATTGCTTGTAAACTTTGCATACCTGCAATCATGGCGAGAACGGGTCCAATAATGCCAATTGTTTGGCAATTATTTGCAGGCGCTTTTTCCGTTTCAGGAAATAAACAATGGTAACAAGCGCTGCTTTCATCGCGCGGGTCTATCGTGAGTTGTTGGCCATCAAACCCTGTTGCGGCGCCTACCACTAATGGAACTTTGTGCCTAACACAGGCATTGTTGATTAAATAACGTGTTTTGATGTTATCTGAACAATCCAATACTAAATCTACTTGCGGTAGGTAATAGTCGCATAGCTCTTGATCTAACATGTCGTCAATAGCTTCAGTATGACTATCTGGAAATTGTGCATTAAGCTTTTCTGCGGCGACATCAGCTTTATTTTGATCAATATCTTGTTCACTAAATTGTATTTGCCTAGGTAAATTACTGAGTTCGATGGTATCACCGTCAGCCAAGTATAAAGTGCCAACACCAGCTGCTGCTAAATATAAACTTACTGGATTACCTAATCCACCAACTCCAACAATGAGTACTTTGGCATTGCGTAAGGCTATTTGACCTTGTTCGCCAATTTTCCCCATCATTATTTGTCGAGAATATTTTAGTTGTTCTTGCGTTGTTAACACGTTAATACCTTTTAGTCTTTTTTAAATATAAAAGTCGAAATTTGAAGCTCGAAATACAAAACTCAATAAAGATAAGTGCGAACTGCACTGGCTTTAAATTGCAAATATACATTTTGCATTTCTTTTAGTGCTAATTTCTGTTGAGAAAAAGCACTTATACTGACAAAGAATTCCTGCTCCCCATCCTCTTTTGCACAGTGTGCAGTGATCATTACTTTATTATCAACGGTGCTGATAGTACTTATTTTAGCAAATAAGTGATTAACTATAGAGGAGTTCATTGGCTCAGTTAATGAAATACTAATATCACTTGCTAAAATGAAACAGCGCAAAGATTTCTCTGTTAAATTATTTTCTAAGGCGGGTAAGTAAATTTCGTCATCTTCATTTAACGTTAATGTTGCTAAACCGTGGCCATTATTTAATGTTTTTATAGGCAGAGATAAACTGGTTTGTTGATGAATAAAGTCACTTGTTTGTGCATGATTATTTTGGGTATAGTTTAGTTGATGGATCACCTGATGAATACCATCATATCCAATCACGTTACCCTGCGATAATACCAGTAATTTATCGCACACTTGTTGCAGCTCATCGAGTGAATGACTTACATAAAGCATGGGCAATTGTAGTTCATTTTGAATTTTAAGCATTAGCTTAAGTAAACTTGCTTTAGACTGTCTATCAAGCGCACTTAATGGCTCATCAAGTAAGAGTAATTTTGGCTCAGCTAAAATAGCCCTTGCCAGAGCTACTCGCTGTTTTTGCCCGCCAGATAGTTCATCTACATGTTTTTCTAGTAGTGACTCTAACTCTGTTAGTTTGATGATCTCATTAAAATTTAAACGTCGATTTCGGCAGCGCTTAGCCGCAAATTGTAAATTACCTAAAACATTTAAATGAGGAAACAAACGAGAGTCTTGAAATACTAAACCAATATTTCTATTTTCAGCCTTGATAAATTGATTTGTTTTGCTGTCAATCAGGCTAGTGTTATTGAACACAATAGTGCCATTAATTTCTTTTTCTAAGCCAGCAATTATGCGCAATAATGTTGATTTACCTGAGCCAGAATGACCGAAAACCCCCGTAATTCCCTGTAAAGAAAGCTCTTGTTTAATAGTTAAACTAAACTTGTCAAAATTAAGCTGAATATCAATTAATAAGGGTAGGTCACTATTAAACTTTAAAGAAGGCGAACTCATTTACAAGTCCCTCTTAATTGCTTTTCTGTTGGGATTATTGAGCAGGTAAATTGATGCTAATAGCACCATAGAGCCCGCCAGTAAGCTGATTGCTAAAATGTGAGCTTTGGCATAATCAAAGGCTTCAACATGATCAAAAAGGGCGATAGACAACACTCTCGTTTCACCGGGAATATTACCGCCAATCATTAATATTACGCCAAATTCACCCACGGTATGAGCAAAACCTAAACTGGCGGCAGTTATAAAGCTGGCTTTTGTTATTGGTAACACTATGTTGAAAAATCTATCCATTGCGCTAGCACCTAACATAGCACTTGCTTCAATAAGTGGCTCACCCAGTTGTTCAAAGGCCTTTTGTAAAGGTTGTACTACAAAAGGCATAGAGTATAAAACCGAGCCAATAACTATTGCTGAAAAACTAAAAGCGAGTTGTTGACCTGTTGCTTGTTGCCAAAGCTGCCCTGGTAAGTATTGTGGTGAAAAAGCGATAAGTAAATAGAAGCCGAGTACGGTTGGCGGTAAAACTAAAGGTAAGGCAACAACAGCTTCAATTATTACTTTAAAACGACTTTGCATTTTAGCTAAATACCACGCCAGTGGTGTGCCGATGATCAGTAGAATAATAGTGGTCAGTGCGGCCATTTTTAAGGTGGTGAAAAGCGCGAGTAAATCTGGATTTATCATAACTTTACTCCTGCTCTATATTATCAAAGCGGGCGTAACCATACCCAATTATTTTTTGCTGTATTTGTGGTGTTAGTAAGTAGTCACTTAAACGTTTTGCTTTATTTATATTGCCACTGTTTTTAATGATAACGAGTTGTTGATCTATCGGTTGATGATAATCTGACGGAATAATAACACCGGTTAAGTTATTTAGCACAAGCTGACTGTTTGACACTAACCCACTAATAACCGCTTGGCTGCGTATTTGTGCAAAAGTTTGGTTGATATTGATACCCATAATGAGCTTGGGTTTATATTGCTGCCATAAACCTAGGTGCTCTAACACTTCTTTAGCAGCCTTACCATAGGGAGCCGTGTTAGGATTAGCAATAGCAAAACGTTGAGTTGGTTGTTGCGAGTAACTTTTTAAATCATTCAGATGCGCTTTTGAGTTCATTGATAACAGTGCTAATTGGCCTTGAGCATAAGTTTGTCGACTATTGGCTAATACCAAACCTTGTTGTTCAAGCTGAGCTGGCCTTATATTATCGGCAGCAATAAAAATATCAAAGGGAGCGCCATGTTGTATTTGTATAAACATGGCACCTGTTGCGCCACTAATAATTTGTGTGTTTATATTGGTTTGTAGATGAAATTCAACTAGCAGTTTTTTTAGTACAGGGGTGAAATTAGAAGAAACGGCAATACGTAGTGGCTGAGCAGAGTATTCAGGTTTATTTTGTACTTGATTGCTGTTTGCAGCACTAATACTGGGCAGCATTAGAGTAAGCAAAAAAGAGGATAATTTAGCCGCTGAATACACTTTTTTTAGCGATGGTAAGTGTTTTCGAGTAGATAAGCGCATTAGTTACCACTTGGCCGCTTTGCTTTCATCACTTGATTTGGCATCTAACCAGTTGTTGCCGTCTTTACAGGCTTCTTTTTTCCAAAAAGGAGCCTGTACTTTTAAGTAATCCATAATAAACTCATTAGCAGCAAAAGCATCTTGACGATGTTTACTGGTCACGCCGACAAAAACTATTTGATCGCCAATAAACAGCTCTCCAACACGATGAATCACTTTTACTCGACCAATACGCCAGCGCTCTTTAGCTGTCTCGATTATTTTTGCTAATGACTTTTCAGTCATACCCGGATAATGCTCTAGCGTTAAGCTAGTGACCTCTTTACCTTCATTTTTATTGCGCACTCGTCCTGTAAAAGTAACAACCGCGCCGTCAACGGCATTATCATGCTCAAGCAAGGAAACTTCATCAGCCAAGCTAAAGTCGGCTGTTTGTATCGATATTTCTTGATTCATATGTGTTTAGTCCGTACTCGCCCGTTTGCTGTTATCCGCCAGTAACGGGTGGGAAAAAGGCAATTTCATCACCCGATTTAATTGCGTGTTCGCTATTAACCATGTCGTGATTTACGGCTGATAATAACGAGTTACTAGCAAAGACTTGCTGCCAAGTTTGATCTGTACTGGCTAGATGATTTTTTAAATCAGCTACTGTGGCTAAATTCTCGCTACTTAATGATAACTCGCTACAATTTAACTGCTCGCGTAAAGCGGCAAAAAAAACGACTTTGATCATGTTTTTCTCTCTTTCTTAACTTGGTTTATTTTGCTTGCCAATGGCCTGACTTGCCACCTTCTTTGGTTAGTACTTTAATGTCATGAATTTCCATTGCAGGATCTGCTGCTTTACACATGTCAAATAAGGTTAAACAAGCAACGGATGCCGCAGTTAACGCTTCCATTTCAACACCTGTTTGTCCGGTTAAGCGACAAAGGCTTGTTACCAGTACTTGTGAATTCTCTTCATCAAGCGTGAAATCTACTTGTACTTTGCTAAGCATTAACGGGTGACACAAAGGAATTAAGTCACTACACTTTTTAGCGGCTTGAATGCCGGCAATACGAGCAACAGCAAAAACATCCCCTTTTTTGTGTTTACCTGTGGTGATTAGCTCAAAAGTAGCGCGGTTCATTTTGATAACTCCCTGCGCAGTCGCTGTGCGTGAAGTCATCGCCTTTTCAGTCACATCAACCATATTCGCTTCACCTTGCTGATTTAGGTGACTAAGCTCTGGTTCTGTTTTTGAGTTAGGTATAGTTGAATTGCTCATTAGCCTCGAGTCTCACACTGCTCGGCACTAATGTTTAAGTGAGGTACAAAATTACAAGGTCTATGACTCGCATCTAACTGTTCTTTAATCACTTTATCCCAAGCCGTTTTACAAGCATTAGTTGAACCGGGAACACATAAAATTACCGTTTTGTTTGCAATGCCACCAAAAGCACGTGATTGAATAGTTGAAGTACCAATCTCGCCTAATGACACATGACGGAATACTTCGCCAAAGCCTTCAACGTTTTTATCAAACAAAGCCATTAATGCTTCAGGTGTATTATCACGTTCGGTGAAACCGGTTCCGCCTGTTGAGATAACTGCGTTAATACTGTCATCAGCAATCCATTTTGAAACTTGAGCACGAAGTTGATAAACGTCATCAATAACAATTGCTTTATCAGTTAGGTTATGACCTGCAGTTTTTAGGCGTTCTACTAATGCTTGGCCAGAAGTATCATTTTCTTCTGTACGGGTATCTGAAACAGTTAATACTGCAATATTTAAGGGAATAAAAGTTGTGCCGCCATGTCCGGACATAGGTTTTTCCTTTTTACGCTTATTTGTTTAAAATAAATAGGTGAAAATTAAGTGTTTAAAAATTAAATTGCTGTCTTGCTTGTTGCCATTGTTCAGGCGTATTGGTATTAAACAAAATATTAGCATCTTTACTTTGAATTTCTTGATGCGGTATTTGCTTTAATAAGGCTCTAATTGAAGGACCTTTGTTTTCTGTTAAAGGGGTAGCCTGAAAAGCTTGTGCTAAAAATAGCTCAAGGTAAGAACTGTTAGGTAAATATAATGGAATGTTGTGACCAGCAAAGTACGTTGCTTTTTGACTTAACTCACCTTTAAGGCGTAAATCAGCTAATGCTTTCGCACTCATCAAAGGCAAGTCAACAGGTAATATCAGTAATGATTTGGCTTGAGGAAACTTTGACAACACACTTAAAATACCGCCAACAGGGCCGCTTTTTTTGACTATATCGGGTACATCATAATTATCACCGCTAACAACAATATTTTTAATGCCGGAATCGATGAGCTTCTGTTTGGAAAACTCAAGCATTGATGTACTTTTTCTTTGCAGCTGTGCTTTATTTTGTCCCATACGAGAAGACAAGCCGCCAGCGAGTACTACGCCTAAACATTCATTATTTATACTAGAAGGTTCAACCTCAGCAATCATACTAACCGCCTAACATGGCTAGATGTTTGGTGCCGCCGGTAAGTTTATCGTGAAGAAAATGTGCTGCTTTTTTGTCACCTAATAATGATAAAATTTGTGCTTGTAAGGGGGCGATATCATCACATTGCAATTGTTCGCGCAAAGACAAGCCATTTTCACCAAATAGGCATAAATGTAATTTTCCTGATGAACTAACTCTTAAGCGATTACAACTATCACAAAAATCTTTCGAGTAGGGCATGATCAGGCCAATGCGTCCTTGATAATCAGGATGGTAGAACTCTTGTGCAGGTCCTGCAGCTTTGTCTTGAATAACAGGTAACCAACCATCTAAAATCAGGTTTTGCTTAATGCGGGAGCCTTGTACATGCTGTGCATCAAAAAAAGCTTGGTTATCGCCGGTTTGCATTAGCTCAATAAAACGTAATGTAACGGGAGTGTCTTTCAGCCAATCTAAGTAACTTTGAATATCTCGGCCGCTGTATTCACGCATTAAGACGGTATTCACTTTAACCGTAGGACGACCATCAGCAAGTGCCATATCAATACCTTTTAAAATGGTATCAAGTTTGTTATGGCCGGTAATGGCAAGAAATTGTCTTGGATCTAAGCTATCGATACTGATATTGATGGCATCAATACCTGCATCTAACCATTGGGGTAAATGCTGAGGTAACTTAAAGCCGTTACTAGTAATAGCGACCTTTTTAATGCCTTGAGTCTGTTTGCAAGTAGCGATGATTTCAGGCAGATCTTTTCGAAGTCCAGGCTCTCCACCTGTTATGCGAATTTTTTCAGTGCCAAGGCTCGCAAATGCAGAGGTTAAGCGTTTAATTTCACTATGTGACATGAAATCACGTGGTTGATCACATTGATAACCGTCAGGCAGGCAGTAATTGCACTTAAAATTGCATACGTCTGTAATTGATAGGCGCAGATAATAAAATCTGCGACCGAAGTTGTCTTCTAACATATCACCTTTCCAAATGTCGGGAGGCTAACGCGTTTCCTTGTTAACCCTGGTAGCACTTATTTTTAAAATATTCAATAAAAACAATTGCTACGGCTTGAAATAACATAACCTGTTTTATCTAAAACTTGGTGGTAGCTATCTAAGCTCGGTGTAAAATACTTGTGTTGAGTCACATGACTAAACGACAAGTATATCATTTAATGGCGTGCATAATAATACTTTTTGATTTAATGCTTTTTGATACGTATCAAACTATATCGAATAAAAGCACTATTATTTTGGTGGTTAATTAAGTGATAATAGCGGCATTGAAATATTTTACATCCCTTTAAAGAGCCTTTAAATATACTTTTAATTCTCTTTAAAGGCATTAAGCGAGATTACCATGTCTGACTGTTGTTCTGCACCAGGGTTGTTGCCATTTGAATGTGCGTTAGAAAATATGTTGTCACAAATAACGCCTGTGACAGAAACCTTAACCTTGCCAATTACACAAGTGCTTAATTATGTATTAGCGCAAGAGGTTGCCAGCCCACTTAATGTGCCAAACCATGATAATTCAGCGATGGATGGTTATGCTTTTTCTATTGAAAGCTTAGCTCAAGATAAAACGTTGACCATGGTTGGTCGTTCAATGGCTGGCGCTCCTTTTCAAGGGGAATGTAAGTTAGGTGAATGTATACGTATTATGACGGGTGCTAAAATGCCAGCATGTTGTGATAGTGTCGAAATGCAGGAAAACGTGCAAGCAGAGGCTGAAAAAATAACTTTCCTTAAAGAAAAGGAATTAGGCTCTCATGTGCGTAACGCAGGTGAAGATATTCAGTTAGGACAGCAAGTCTTTAACCAAGGGCATAAATTATCGGCCGTTGATATTGGTATTTTAGCTTCTCTAGGTATTAGTGAAGTGAAAGTTTATCGCAAACTAAAAGTAGCGTTAATTGCTACAGGTGATGAATTAAAATTACCGGGACAAGCTTTAAACTCGGGCGATATTTATGAAAGTAACAGTTTTGTTTTACGTGGTATGTTAGACAAATTGCATATTGATGTCATTGACTTTGGCATTATTGAAGATGATTTTGATTCAATAAAAGCGGCTTTTGTTAGTGCTGATAAGCAAGCCGATGCTGTTATTTCATCGGGAGGTGTTTCGGTTGGCGATGCAGATTATACCAAAACAGTATTAGATGATTTAGGTGAAATTGGCTTTTGGAAAATAGCGATGAAACCGGGTAAGCCATTTGCGTTTGGCAAGTTACCTAATAGTGTCTTTTTTGGTTTACCTGGAAACCCCGTTTCAGCCTTAGTGACTTTTCATCAATTAGCTATTGTTGCCTTAACTAAAATGCAAAATTCTCAAGAATTAAAACGCACTAATTTACAAGTGAAATGTGTAAGCGATTTAAAAAAATCACCCGGGCGTATGGATTTTCAACGAGGTTTATTGAGTGTAAATGATCAAGGTGAAAATGTGGTTGAATCTACAGGCTCACAAGGCTCTGGGATATTATCGAGTTTAGCACGTGCAAATTGCTTTATTGTTTTACCTTCTGAGCAAGGCAAAGTTAACGCAGGTGAAATGGTGACTGTGCAACTGTTTGATCAGTTTATTGCTTAACACTAACTATAATAGGCGCTAGGGATTAAAGCCTAGCGCCTATGACCTAATATCTATAACTTAAAGTTGAGAAAAACACTTAGCCGCAGCTTCTAATGTCTTCTCAATTATTTCATCACTGTGAGCCGTTGATAAAAAGCCAGTTTCAAATGCTGATGGTGCTAAATAAACACCATGCTCAAGCATTAAATGGAAGAAGCGTTTGAACTTCTCACTGTCACACGCCATTACTTGTTCAAAAGTAGTGATTGGTGTTTCATCACTAGTGAAGAAAAAGCCAAACATTGCACCAACATAGTTAATACTTAAATTAACACCGTGGCGTTCAGCCGCAGCTTTTAAACCCATCGCTAACTTTTCAGTGGCAGCATTTAATTGCTGATGTTTATCGCCTTGTGCTAATTCAGTTAATGAAGCTAGACCTGCTGCCATAGCAATAGGGTTGCCAGAAAGTGTACCGGCTTGATATACAGGACCTACAGGGGCTATGTAGTCCATGATTTCTTGTTTACCACCAAAAGCGCCAACAGGCATACCACCGCCAATCACTTTACCTAACGTCGTTAAGTCTGGCTTGATGTTGAAATGCGCTTGTGCGCCGCCTAAAGCAACACGAAAGCCAGTCATCACTTCATCAAAAATAAGCACAGAGCTGTATTCATCACAAACTTCACGTAAACCTTCAAGGAAACCTTCAACAGGAGGAATACAGTTCATGTTACCAGCGACAGGCTCAACAATAATACAAGCAATTTGATCTGGATATTTAGTAAAAATTTCTCTTACTTCTTCAAGGTTGTTATAGCTAACTGTTAACGTGTGCTTAGCAAAGTCGGCAGGAATACCTGGAGAATTTGGCACACCTAAAGTTAATGCACCTGAGCCAGCTTTTACTAATAAGGAATCAGCATGGCCATGGTAGCAACCTTCAAATTTCAAAATTTTGTCGCGACCAGTAAAACCACGGGCTAAGCGAATTGCACTCATGGTTGCTTCAGTGCCAGAGCTCACCATGCGTAAAGATTCCATTGAAGGAACTAATTCACGTACTTTCTCTGCCATGGTAATTTCTAGTTCAGTAGGCGCGCCAAAGCTTAAACCATTTTGTGCTGTATTAATGACTGCATCTAAAATGGCAGGGTGGTTGTGCCCCAAAATCATGGGCCCCCATGAACCAACATAATCAATATAGGCATTATCGTCGGCATCATAAATATAAGCACCTTCTGCACGCTTAATAAATGATGGTGTTCCACCAACACTGCTGAATGCACGTACCGGCGAATTTACACCACCAGGAATCACACTTTTTGCTTGAGCAAATAGTTGCTCTGAATTGCTTGTTGAAAGGTTAGTTGATCCATTCATAATAAAACTCTTTTTTGGTTCGTTGGTATCTTAGTGACTGTGTAAATACTTGACCTTTAAAGGGCAAGTTTTCACTCAATAACTTATAAATTAATTGTTTGTTAACAGAAACATTAGCGCTTATTTGTGTGCCAGTTTACGTCTTTTTCGTATTGCGTTAATTGATCTTCAACACCTAAAGTTAATGCAAATAGTGCCATTCTTACTAAAACACCATTCTGTGCTTGCCTAAAAATAGCTAAGCTGTCTAAGTCATTTAAATCTATATCAAGCTCATTAGCTTCTGGGCGAGAATCTCGTGGTAGAGGGTGCATTATAACGGTGTTTTCACGACAATATTGCTGGTAAACGCTTTTATTCAAACTGAAATGACCACGATATAAATCAGCTTCATCTTTACTTGCAAAGCGCTCTTGTTGAATGCGAGTTTGGTAAATAACATCGCAAGATAAGTTACCCGCCATAGTGTCAGTAACAATCACTTGGTGACCTGCATTTTCTAATGCTGAGATAACACTGTCGGGCATCTGCAGTGCCGTAGGAGAAACCATGGTTACTTTAACATTGTTATACAGGCTAAGTAGTTTTGATAACGAGTGTACCGTGCGGCCATGTTTTAAATCGCCCATCAACACAATATCAAGGTTATCTAAGCCTTTTTGATAATGCATCATTTCAGATTGTATGGTGAATAAATCTAATAACGCTTGTGTCGGATGCTCATTAGCACCATCACCACCATTAATAACAGGAACTGTGCTGCCTTTAGCAAATTGTTCAACTGAATGCATTTGTGGGTGGCGCATAGCAATAACATCGCTATAACCGCTGATTACTTGCGCGGTATCAAATAGAGATTCGCCTTTACTTAATGATGAGTTTTCTTGGCCTACCGTTTCCCGGACAAAACCACCAAGTAAATTAAAAGCAGTACCAAAACTAACTCGAGTTCGAGTGCTTGGTTCAAAAAATAGATTACTTAGAATGGCGCCATCAAGCACAGTGCAGCGTTTTTGACGTGCTGCGTATGGTGCCATTTGCGCTGAAACATCGAGTATTTTTGCAATAGCATCGCGATCAAATTGGGATACTGACAGGATATGACTACCTTGAAAATTCATCATTTTGAGAAGTCCCGTAGTTAATAAAGGGCGAAAAAAATTTGCAGAAATATAGCATAAACTGAGTGTTTTTAGAATGGTAAAAGTAAGTTTTAACTCGATAGTTATTTCAGTTTAAAGGAGAATTAATAACTAAGGACGTATCTGTGTTTATAAACGTGCTGTTTTTTCTATAGTTAGTTTTGCTATTAGCAAGGTAACCTTTTTAAAAATCACTTGATTATACAACCGAAAAAGGCCAATAAAATTGGCCTTTTAACGTTTATTTATCGCGTTAACTATCGTTTAAAACAACGTTTAGTTTTTAATTGCCATTCTTGTACTGTATTCATGCGTCGAAGTAGGCAAGTATCACCTTGTTTTACTAACTCAAAAACTAATGCTGCTTCCGTGTCAGAGCGGACAACTTTAACCCCTTCTGGAGAGGTAACTGCTGTTTTTCCTAATAGTAATCGATTAGAATGTTGAAAAACATCTTCAGCAATAGGGATAATTTTACCCCCTAATGACTGACTAATAAGCTCGATTATTTCGGCTCGTGCTTCGGTACTATTAGCAGGTAATAAAGCCGCTTCCTTTTCATGTGCTTGCGAAGCGCAAGCAGACAAAGCAAAAGCTAATATAGAGGAGACTATAGCTTTTTTCTCTTTAAGAAAAACCTTAATCATTATTGCTCTCTTCCGCTTTTATATGGCGATATTTGTCAAAATAAACATCTCGAATAATGGCATCTTGTAAAGGAGATCTACCCTGTAGCTTAGCTTCTCCTTCTGAAAGTATTGATTTTGAGGTGATTGTTCTTTTTCTCTTCACTGAATTTACAGCAACTTCTGGGCAATCATTATTTGTTTGGTAATAAAGTGCACTAGCAAGTAATATTTCTTGCTCATCACCTAAGTCATGTAGGTAATCTTCACTCATTGGACAACCTTGTACCTGTGCTAACTTACCGGCTTCAGGTAATTTAACTGGCATCAGACCATCAGCATAATCACCAAAGCCTGCGTCATTTTCACCTTTGAATTGTACGGTGTAATACGTAGATCCACAGTTATCTTCACTGACAAAACCATAAGGTTTACCACAAGTCGTTTCGCCAATTTGAATGACTTCAACATCAATACCAATTAATGAATTCATGAAAGACTCACTTGCAGAGCAGGAAGAGCCTGTAGTAAGTACATAAACTCGATTTAAATTTAATTCGGGCAATGCTTGTCCTGCCTGTATAATCGAATCACCACCAATCAACCTCCTTAAATCAAGTGTTTCGTTAAAAAATGGCATTTGCTCATTCGATATTTTGTCGTTATATACCGTTGTTTCGTACACTTTACCTGCTGTGGCATTTTTACCAGCCACCATATAAGCTAACTGTGAAGAGAAAGCTAAATAACCACCACCGTTATAGCGTAAATCCACGATAAGATCGTTAACACCTTGTTCAGCAAAGGCAGTAAAACTATCAAATAAGTCTTTTTCAACCGTGCTGTTATGAAACGAGTTAAGTAATAAATAACCAGTTTTACCTTGTGCGGTCTCAATTGTTTTTGCTATTTGCAGAGGTACACCGATAATAGCTGCTGTTTGTAGTACAATTTGATACTCAATGTCATTGATATCGATAAATTTAAAGGTATGTGTTTCACCTTCAATAGTGCTGAAAATAGCATTGTTTATGGTATCTATATCTGTTTGATTATCGCTATTAACAAAATCAACACCGTCTACTTCTAATAACCTTGAACCGCGTGAAATTCCTGAAGTAAATGCTTGTGTATTAGGGGTGAGGTTATTGACTATCCACTGCCTTGGCGGTGAACTTTGTTGCTGGTCAAAAGAAATACCATAACCATAACTCACTCCTAGCTGAGTTAATTCTTCAACTTCGCTAGTAGGTTGTAGCCAATGAAATTGATCTTTATCTCTTCCTGAGTCGGTAACAGCTGTGGTTTTAAGTTGTGCAAAATAATCGATCAAATTAAAGTCTTTTGGGTTTTTATCTATGACTTCTTTATACCAAAGGTAGGTTTCATTGGTAAAAGCACGTTGCCAGTGTTTTTCTAATAACTCACTGCCTGGTTTGTCTGGGTAAGCTTCGCCTGTAATAGGGCTACTGCCCACACGAGGATCTTCACATTGTGCAACAAAGTTGGCGGCGGGTTTAAATTGATCTTTTACCCAACTAGGCTCTGTTCCGACAGAAGGATTAGTTGATACTGCCCTCGGTTTACTTGAACCACCGCAAGCAGTTAATAGGGTTAATGCGAGTAGTATGATTAAGATAAGAGGAAATTTACTTGGCATTTGTTTCATTTTCATTGATATAAGTTCCATTTTATTAGACTGTCCTTTAATCATCATATCAAATAATTACTTTGTTGAGGATTTAAATAAAAATTTATTAAAGGCTTAAATCTACTGAGGTACGCATACATCAAGGCCAACTTATTATAGTGTTAACTTTGATGTTTGAACTGATGAAATGACTGTAAATCAGCTAAATGTTGGCTTTACATAAGCTAATATAATCACTGCAAATAATGCCAGCACAGGTATTTCATTAAATATTCGATAAAATTTCCCTGAGCGAGTATTTTTATCTTGCTGAAATATGTTAACCAATTTAAAGCAGTAACCATGATATGTCAGTAGTAAAATAACCAAGGTTAGTTTTATATGAAGCCATTTAGCCGCGGCAAACCAACCATATCCGTAGATATAAATCAGTATTAAACCAAGTAATACGGTTAATACGCCAAAGGGCGTTATGAAATAGAGTAAACGTTTCTCCATTCCTTTTAACTGTTGAGCAACTTCTTTTGAATTGGTTTCTGCGTGGTTCACAAACAAGCGAGGCAAGTAAAAAATCCCAGCAAACCAAGCGACCATAAAAATCACATGAAAGGCTTTAAACCATAAAATATTGTTCGCTAAAAATTCATTCATTTACTTGATTTTCCTTCAACTACGCATTCTCTTGTTTCTATGTCTGTTGGCAATAGTCCAGGGATTAGCTTGCCATTAACAAGGTACTGTCTGATTTGTTCAAATGTGACTATGCCAATAATATCATCAATATTATCTTGATAGATATATACGCCGCCACAACGGTCATGAACAAGTGCCATGTATGCTTCGGCTAAGGTAGCTTGATGAGATAATGGAATAAGTTCATGTTGGTGCATCTTCTCTGAAATTTGATACTCTGTAATCTTGTCACCAGATGATAAGCCATCGGTGTTTTTTTTATGTGCTAGTGGTGTTTTTTCATTAAATTCAGCCCAGTAATAATTAACTTTTTCAATAACCTTTTTATTTTTCATTACTTTTTTTATAGTTTTGTTAACGACAGGCGTTTGAATATCACTCGTAACAATAAGACCGGCAATAGTACGTGAAGAAGCTTGCTCTACAAGTTCAAACTTTTTAATCATCACACCCAAAACACCAATTTTTTGTAATGTTTTTTCAATAGGTGGCTTGCGATAAGCCAAACCTTGCACATCGAGTTGCATAGTAAATACTGAGCGGTTATTAAATAATTGCCCAGAAATAATGCTAGAAATAGTGATCACTATCATTGCAGGTAATATTACTTCTAATTGTCCTGATAGCTCTACCACAGCTAACAATGCGGCAAGAGGGGCATTCAAACTTGCTGCCATAAAACCTGCCATCCCCATTAAAATGAAATCATTGCCAAGATGCTCGCCAGGAATTATTTGCATAAGTACAGCGCCACCAAATGCACCCGCAATTGCGCCAATACCAATGATAGGGCCAACAATTCCTCCTGGAATACCTAAGCCTAGAGCAAAAGTTGTCATTATAAATTTAGCTAATAACAAGCTAAGTAACAAACCAATATGCCAATTGTTAGTAAGTGAAACATCAATAGCACCGCTACCAACGCCCATAGCACCAGGAACAAAATAACCTAAAGTTCCAGTTATCATAGCGGCTAACATAAGCCTTGGTACAATATGGAGTTTGTTGCTGTGCTTGATAACAGTGACTAAGGTTTTATTAAAAGCAGCAGCGAGAGTCCCTAGTAAAATACCCAAAACAATCAAAGGTATGTAGTGCTGTGGAATCAGTTCTATTTTATGAAAATACTCAAAGTTGTGAGAGACATCAAAAACATTACGTGTGACTAAAGAGCCAACTAAAGATGCCAACATCACAGGAATAAAAATATGAATTTTATATTCCCGCATTATGACTTCCATAACGAAAAGTACTGCAGCTATAGGTGTATTAAACGTTGCAGCAATACCAGCGGCAATACCACAAGCACATAAGGTTCGAATACTGTTATAGGGTAGCTTTAATAAACTGCCAACATAGCTACTAGCAGCAGCACCTAAATGTACTGCGGGGCCTTCTCGTCCGACAGAAAAACCTGATGCAAGTGCTACAGCACTACCAAAAAATTGATTTAATGTATTTTTAAAAGGAATAACACCATGGGCAATTTTTAATCGGTGAAGTACAAAGGGGATGCCAGTTCTTAAGTATTTATAACCTGTAAGCCAAGCAAACAGTAAAATGATTAGAGAGCCAATGATAGGTAAATCAAAACGACTTACGCCATCTAAGGTGATATAGTTGTCGCGCTCAATTAGGTAGAGCTGTTGAATTTTTTCAATAGTTAAGGTAAATAAAACTACTAATAATGCCGATGCAAAGCCACCAACAATAGCAAGAATACAAATTTGCCATGAAGTTTTGGGTAACGCTAAATGCTTTCTTATTGTGCTAATGTAGCTCATCGTTGATAATTATTGAACAACTTATATTTGTTATTATAGGATCATTATACTTTACATATGAATTGGTTAGCAAAAATAAATCTTACTGTAGTAACTGAGCGATTAGGTCCCTTTAAGTCGGCCCTTTTCTTACTCACGTTAATTGTTCTTTGTTTATTTATAGGTTATAGATTGGGTAATTTCTACCATAATTTTCAATCTACCACATTAGATCAACAAAAAACTCGTCTTGAACAATTATATCAGCAGCAAGCGAGTCAAGTAGAACGTATTCATACGTTAGAAGTTGACCTTGCAGTAGAGCAATTAGCTAGTCAGAATGCTCAAGCAACGTTGAAGGAAATCTCTCTTGAGCATTATCAGGTTAAGAAAGAGTTGGCATTTTATGAAAAAGTGATGGCGCCAGAGAAAGAAGCTGATGGTTTAGTTATTGATAATCTTAAAATAACAGCAAGCCAAAGCCCTAATCATTACAATTTTCAAGTTGTTTTAGTACAACAACAATTGAAAAAACGCTATGCCAAAGGTTATGTAGATTTAGTTGTGATAGGGAGTTTGGCAAATAAACCAAGCCAGCTAAAACTTTCTGATGTTTCATCTATTTCTAGAAAAGAGCTGTCATTTAGTTTTAAATATTTTCAGGTTATAGAAGGTAGTTTCACTTTACCGGAAAATTTTATTCCAGAAAAAATACAATTGTCTGCAATATTAACGAAAAGCAAATGGCAAAAATATCAAAAGCTTAATAAAACACAGTCTTGGAGTTTGGAATAACATATCCAAACCGTCTCAAGGTGAAACTAGCATCTTGAGGTGGCTTGGGTATAAAATAATACTTGATTAAATTAGTCAGGTTTAAGATAATTGCCGCGATTTTATAGTTTACTCCTTATTTGTACCTTATTCGTAAAAGTAGAGCTCCATGTCTGACCCTATCTCAAATCCAGAATTACCCATTAAATTTACTGATGCAGCAGCAAAAAAAGTGTTGTCTCTAATAACAGAGGAAGAAAACCCTGAACTAAAACTTAGAGTTTATGTTACTGGTGGTGGTTGCTCTGGTTTCCAGTATGGTTTTACTTTTGATGAAAAAATAAATGATGGTGATATGACAATAGAAAAGCAAGGTGTCACTATGGTAATTGATCCTATGAGTTTACAATACTTGGTTGACGGTGAAGTTGACTATCTTGAAAGCTTAGAGGGTAGTCGTTTTGTTGTTAATAACCCGAACGCAACAACTACATGCGGCTGTGGTTCTTCTTTTTCAATTTAGTAACAAAGTCGCTGCTTTAAAAACCTGCACTGAGGCAGGTTTTTTAATCCCCTAATTTTAATCAAATAGTTATCCCTGCTTTTTTATGCATGTACAATTGTTCATCCGCTTGTTTTAATAGGTCTTCCATGGTTTTTTTACCATCACTAGCGGCAGCTCCGCAACTTATGGTTATCGGTAAAGTTGAATTTTGATAAGGCATAGGGTTGTTTTGAAAAAACTCTGTTAAGCGTTTGCAAGCTAACAATGCTTCTTGATAATTTTGACTTGCCAAAGTAATTACAAATTCATCACCTGCATAGCGAAAGCATTTATCGTTCTCACGAATTAGCTCCTGTAATTGGGTTGCCACATAAGTTAGTACTTTATCTCCACAATCATGCCCATAAGTATCATTTACTTGTTTGAATTTATTACAATCAATAAAAAGTACTGAAAAAGGGACGTTATAACGGCGTTGTCGAATTAACTCTTCATTAATTGACGCTTCCATTAATCGACGATTAGCCACTCCAGTCAATCTATCGTAATGAGCCATGTATTCAAGTTGCTCTCTAATTAAAGCATTAGACAAACACAGACTCACTTTTACCGCGAGTTGCTCTAAATGCACTGTACCTAAACTAGGTTGAAAGCGTTTTTTATCATTATCAGTAAAAAGTAAACTTCCAAACAGTTTATCTTCAATTATCAGAGGCACTAAAGCCGCAGATAGTGTTTGTTTGATTAAACTTTTTGGTACTATAGTTTTAATACTTTCAATATTGTCAGTAAGAAATGGTTTTCTTTGGGGGTGTAATTTTTGCAGTGTTTCAACAGCAATATTTCGGCTATTTTCTTGATGCCAGTTTGATTGCATATTACCGCTTAATAAATAGCTTATCGGGGTAGGATCTGCCATTAACAAACAAATACCTGTTAAGTTAAATTTGTCTTTGATTGATGTTAGCAGATGATGCAATAATTCTTGGCTTGTTTTGCAGCTTAATATTTGAGTTTCTATGTCGAATAGTTTTTGTGCTATATCGGCATTCGCGCGTGAAATTTCAATCACACTGGCTAATTTACGTTCTAATTCTACTGTGGATTCAGACATATAATACATACCTGCTTAACAAGTTAAGGAATTAGGGGGCCTTATACCAATTGAAATAACTTATTGACCTACACTTCTATTGGTCTCTGCATTGTGTATTCTTTTTTGTTAGGTGGCAAGAAAAACTAACCTTCCATCAGTAGCATCTCAACAATCGTATTCATATCTAGATCAAACTCTTCTGCTCTTACCGCTTTAACAATAAAGTCGTCAGTATCAGTTAAATCAATATCTTGAGTGTTAAGGTATTGATTTAGTTTAACGCTATAAAAAGAACGTACCTTGGGGTTAGTTGGGTTCCCATCGTTTCTTTGCTCAACCACAGCAAGTTTCTTCGATTCTAGTTGTACAAGTGTGCCGATAGGAAATACGCCAATGCATTGAATAAATTGGTCAACTAACTTGATATCGAGGTGATTACTTTTTGCTAGCTCTCGTAAGATTGAAAAAGCTTTACTGTGAGGGAAGCCATCTTTATAACAACGGTTTGCAGTTAAAGCGTCAAAAATATCGCAAATAGCAATCATACGACCGTATTTATGGATATCTTTGCCTTCAACTTGAAATGGATAACCCTCACCATTTAATTTCTCATGATGTAATGCCGCTATTTCTAAACTCAGTTTGCTAATGCCAGGCGTTTTTTTGATGATATCAATTGAATGGTTTGCATGAGTTTTCATAATCGTAAACTCTTCATGGGTGAGCTTACCGGGTTTATTCAAAATTTCATCAGGTATTTTAATTTTACCAATATCATGTAAAAAAGCACCAATGCTCAAGTGGTGCACAGCTTTTTTACTCATTTTTAAATGATAAGCAAAAATAGTGATGTAAACAGATACGGCGACAGAATGCTCTAATAAATACTCGTCTTTTTCACGAATATTTACCATGCAGGCTAAGGAATCAGGACTATTGAAAACAGCGTCAACAGATTTACTTGTTACTTCTAAAACAGGTTTTAAATCAACGGTTGTGCCGCTTAACGCTTGGGAAAAAAGATTTTTTTGAATGTTCTTTGATTCATTGAAAATTTCTTTTGCTTGTTTTACTTCTGCGGTAATTTCAGCTTTGCTTTTATTTTTACACACCTGAGTGAGTGTTTTACTGTCGTCAATGAATACAGAAATAACATTTTTACTTTCAAGATGTTTAATTACTTTGGTATTTTTAATATGCCCTGGTGCGCTTAATGAAAACGTACCATTTTGTTTGGCGATTTCAGTGACAAAGTGACCCACACTCAATTCAGTAAGCTGTTTTTCTACAATCATTTAATTTAAGACCAATTAACAACAAATAATTACGGTAATTTTGCTTAATTTGATATTAGCTAGTTATGTATGATTACACAATTTATATGTTTGTACAAAATCGCATAGAGAGGGAGGGTTGGTCTTTTAATTGCATCTATTTTAATAACATAAGCTTTACTGATTTAGTTTTGTACTTTATTGCCGATAACTATAATAGTGTTTTGTCTACTTTTCTTAGGATTAATATATGCGTGTTCTTTTTTTCTTTATTTATATGTGCTTTTTGCCTTTAGCTTATGGGGAGAACTTAACAGCCGTACAGATTTATTCTGATGATCAATTGCTTGATTTAATTAAAGAAAACAAACATTTAAGCCAGGTTGTATTAGATAAGTGTCAATTGGTTCAAGACATTGAAGCCAGAGCTACTAAATCTAAAATGCCATCTTATCAATTTTTGTGGGGCGATATGTTGGCCTATGGTGTCTGTGTTAAAAAAGATATTGAGCTAGGTTTGTATTATATGCGTTTAGCTGCAGATCAAGGTTTAGCTGAAGGTCTTGAACAATTGGGGCGTTATTACCATGTTGGTAAGTTTATGCAGGTAGATATAGAGCAAGCGATCATTTTTCTAAAAGCTGCCGCTTCTATGAATAATCTTGCCGCCCAAATGCGCTTAGCGGCTATTTATAACCGAGGTGATGGTAGCCCGTTAGATTACCCTGAACTATATTCTCAACTTCACCACGCAATTACAGATGATAGAGCCATACATAAGAAAATCACTCAATTGAAAAGTCAATTAGCGATGAAAATGCCTGTTCATGTGGTGAATGCGGCTAAAAAAGCTGATTACACCAACTAATCATCATATCAAGTTAACTAAAGTTGCAAGTTTTTAGTTTAGAGTAGTTAGTGTTAAGTTTGTGATATACTTGTTTTAATCAATTCCTATTTCAATTCATTACAAGTAATCCATTATTGTGACCCTATCATGAGTATTAACGATCCCCACGCTAAACGTGAAGCTAAAAAATATGAAAAACCAGTAGCTTCGCGCGAACTATTACTTTCTCTTATAGAAACATACTCTCCGCCACCTACCTTTAATACCTTAGCTAAAAAGCTTAAATATCAAGAAGATCATTTGCTTGTTGGTTTAAAACGTCGTTTACGTGCGATGGAAAATAGTGGCCAACTAGTTTTTAATAAATTTAAGCAATATGCCTTACCTGAAAAGAATAGTTTGTTAACCGGCAAAGTGCTTGGTCACCGAGACGGCTTTGGTTTTTTCTCGCCTGACGACTCCGTTGTAAAAAATGCTTCTTCCGCAAAGCAGGGTAAAGATTTTTATATTTCTTCTCATGAAATGCAGCGTGTATTTCATGGCGATATTGTTCAAGCGATATTAGTTGATCGAACGGATAGAAAAGGCCGTAAAGAGGTAAAAATTCTCGAAGTGGTTGAGCCAAGAAAAGCACCGATAGTAGGTCGTTTTTATGTTGACCACCATGTTTGCTCTGTCGTACCAGAAGACACTAAGATCAAACAGGAAATATTAATTGATCCAAAAGCAAAACTGGGTGCTCGTCATGGTCAAATGGTGGTGATCGAGTTAGTGCAAAGACCAACTAAACGCTCTCATGCTATTGGTAAAGTGATTGAAGTCTTAGGCGATCATATGGCGCCAGGTATGGAAATAGAGATTGCTTTGCGTGCTCATGACTTACCTCATCAATTCCCTCATACAGTACAAGCAGAAGTTGCCGGTATTGCAGATGAAGTTGAAGAATCAGCAAAATTACCTCGTCAAGATTTACGTGATTTACCACTTGTTACTATTGATGGTGAAGATGCCCGAGACTTTGATGATGCTGTTTACTGTCAGCCTAAAAAGTCGGGCGGCTGGCGCTTGTGGGTTGCTATCGCTGATGTTAGCTATTATGTTCGTCATGGTAGTGCATTAGACGATGAAGCTATTTCTCGTGGTAATTCAGTTTATTTTCCTAGCCAAGTAATTCCTATGCTGCCGGAGAAGTTATCGAACGGCTTATGTTCCCTAAATCCTGATGTTGACAGACTTTGCATGGTCTGTGAAATGACAATAAGTGACGCAGGTAATTTATCAGGCAGTAAATTCTACCCAGCAGTGATGCGTTCTCATGCTCGCTTTACCTACAGTAAAGTTGCGGCAATACTTGATGTTAATGACGATAAAGCAGGCCAAGATCTTAGAGAGGAATATTCGAAACTTGTTCCTGATTTAGAAAACTTAAAAAATATGTATTTAGCGTTAAGTGACTCCCGCAATAAACGTGGTGCTATTGCTTTTGAAACACAAGAGTCATTATTTCTTTTTAATGACGATAAAAAAATTGAAAGTGTTGTGCCACTAATCCGCAATGATGCTCATAAAATCATTGAAGAATGTATGATCATGGCAAATGTTGCCACGGCAAAATTTATAGAAAAACACAAAAAGCCGGGATTATTTCGTGTGCATGATAAACCCAGCGAAGAAAAATATAATAAGTTTGTTAGTTATTTATCTGAATTGGGTATTACTCTGCCAAACAGAGAAGAGCCTGAGCCAAAAGACTATTGTGATATTTTAGCGAAAGTTGCCAATCGACCAGATCAAGAATTAATTCAAACTATGTTGCTTCGCTCAATGCGACAAGCCGTTTACCAAAGCGATAATTTAGGTCATTTTGGCCTAGCTCTACAATCATATAGCCATTTTACTTCTCCTATAAGGCGCTACCCTGATTTAGTTGTGCATCGAGTTATTAAAGCTATTTTAGTCGAACAAGCGAAAAGCAAAACAGAAAGCCAAGCCAACGTTGGTGCTTATAATTATAAACTTGAAGAAGTTATTGAACTAGGTGAACACTGTTCTATGACGGAGCGAAGAGCTGATGAAGCTACTCGGGATGTTAGTGATTGGCTAAAATGTGAGTTTATGCAAGATCATGTAGGTGATAGTTTCGATGGTGTGATCAGCACTGTAACTAACTTTGGATTATTTGTTCGTTTGCACGACTTGCATATTGAAGGATTAGTACATATAACTTCATTGGGTCGAGATTACTACCATTTTGATGATGTTCGCATGTGCTTAACAGGTGAAAATACGGGTGTTAAATACCGTGTTGGTGACGTGGTTAGCGTACAAGTCGCTTCAGTAAATTTAGATGAAAAGAAAATAGATCTTGCCATGTCTGGGCAATTGCAAGCGCAAGGCAACGATAAAAATGTTAAAAGCCAAAGTAAAAAGGGCAAAGCTCAACCTAAGGCTAATAAAAGCAATGTGCGATCTAAAGATAAGCCTAAACAGCCTTCTAAAGTGCCCTCTAAAGTTAAGTCTAAAGTAAAAAAACGCAGTGAACGTAAAAAGCGTCCCGGAAAAAATGCTCGAAAAAAAGCGAAGTAATAATTTGTAGGCGGCTTCCTTTTTAACAAAAGTAGTCGCGTGAAAGGTAAATAAAAAATGGCAAAAAATGAAGAATTAGTATTTGGTATTCACTCAGTCAACGCTCTATTGAAAATAGCGCCAGAACGTTTTATTGAAATGTGGTTGTTAAAAGGGCGTGACGATGAACGCCTGTTGCCTATTATTAATTTAGCGCGTAAATACGGAATTTCTGCACAAATGGTGCAAAGACGAGTGCTTGACGATAAAAGTGAAGGTGAGCAACATCAAGGTGTTGTTGCACGGGTGAAACCGGGTAAAGTGCTCACAGAAAATGATCTTGATGACATTATTAACGCCACTGAAAAGAAAAATATTCCACCATTCTTACTTATTCTTGATGGTGTTACTGACCCTCATAATTTAGGGGCCTGTTTACGAAATGCTGATGCTGCTGGTGTTCAAGCTATTATAGTTCCTAAAGATAATGCCGCCAAAATAACCGCTACTGTACGTAAGGTTGCCGTGGGCGCAGCAGAGTCAGTACCTTTAGTGCAGGTAACTAATTTATCGCGCACGATGAAGCATTTGCAGCAATTGGGCGTATGGATAGTTGGCACTGCCGGTGAAACTGATACTTGCCTTTATGATGTTAAATTGTCTGGCTCTATGGCTCTTGTTATGGGAGCTGAAGGTAAAGGTATGCGACGATTAACTCGTGAAAACTGTGATCAGTTAGTCAAATTGCCAATGGCAGGGAGTGTTTCAAGTTTGAACGTTTCAGTCGCTACAGGTATTTGCCTATTCGAAATGGTTAGACAACGTTTGACCTAAAAGTCACTTTGCAGTATAAAAATCATTTTGTAACATAACAAAATTTCTAATTTAATCTAATCTAATGGAATTAATCCAAGGACGAAGCACATGAAAAAACTTATAATCACTCTATTAGTACTTATTACTGTTGGTTTAATTGCGCCAAAATTTATTGGTAGTGTTGTAGAAACTGAGCATCAAGCAGGTGTCGATAAGCTAAATGAAAATCCTGCCATTACTATTAATTCAACGACCTTTACTAGTGATTGGTTTGGTGGAAAAGCGACAACTGAAATGACTATTCTTTTGCAAGATGATGAGATAGAAGATATCACTATTATTGTTGAAGAAAACTTGTTATTTGGTCCGGTAATATTTACTGATGAAGGCTTGGAATTTGCTTTAAGTTTTTCACAAGCAGATATTAATTTTAAAGAGTTAATTCTCGATGAAGAAGTTGAAACCTTTATTAATAATACAATTCATTTAAGTGGCTTATTAACATTTTCAAAAAACATAGTCTCTAAAATTGTGATTGATGAATTATCAAAAGAAGTAGATGGTAATAAAGTTGCTTCTGCAAAAGCGGTTGGGCATTTTACTTTAGAAAATAACAATAGGGTCTATGGTGACTTTAATTGGGCAGGTTTAACGGCAACAACAAGCGATGAGAGCTTTATCATTGGACCGGTTCAGTTTTCAGTAGATCAAACGCTTATAGCGGGTGACTATTACCAAGGAAATGCTATTTCAACAGGCAATTTTGATTTCTTAATGTCTTCAATGGAAACAAAAGATGCTACCGGTAATACAGTGTTTACACTTGATAATATGTTAATTAGTGCAAAGTCAGAAGTTAATAATGATTTAATGAAAATCACCATGAAATACAGTACTGATAAATTAGTATCTGCAGGTCAACAATTAGAAAATGTGAACTTAGATGTAGTGCTTAATGATTTTAACTTTAAAGTAATGCAAGAAGTTAATACGTTAATGACAGAACTATCAGTTAATAACGAAGAAATGTTCAGTCCAAATAACATGGAAAAATTATCAGCATTAATCGTTAAGTTATTAGCCGATGAACCTGTCGTTGAAGTTAAAGATTTGAGTGTTCAAACTGCAGAAGGGAAAATTGAATCATCTATGCAAATCAGTGTTGATAAAAAACTGTTTGATACAACTAATATTATGTCGATTATAGCTGCGATTAAAGCTGAGGCTAATGGTAAAGCACCAATGCCATTTTTTTCTAAACTTGGTTTAGCAGAAATGGTTGATGTCTATATACAGCAAGGTTTAATTATTCAAAAAGAGCAGGAACTTAGTTTTAAAGCTAATTTTTCTCAGGGTCAGTTAAACGTTAATGGCAATATTATTGCTTTGTAAGGAAATTAAGTTCTGCTGAACTTTCATTTTAAAGCCGTTGTTTTCAGTTTTACTTTGATAAATAATGAACGGCTTTTTTATGCCAGTTGTCTTGTCCTAAAATCTATTTTACTTCCTATGTAAAGGTTATGTAAAACTAGTAGAAAAAAATTATAAAATAGAACTAAAATAGAAAGATATAAAATAACCCAAAGGTTTTGAGTTTATGGTGAAAAACCTTAAACCGCTTTACATTGCATTACTAAGTGCATTGCTATTTTCATGCAGTAGCACTTTTGAGCTAGATAAAAGTTTACAAAAATCACATGCCCCTAAACAGTGGTCTGCTGATTTATTGACAAGCCAAGTTAAAGAAAACTGGTTTGAACAATTACAAAATAAGCAGATTCACCAGCTCGTTAATATTGCGCTTAATAATAACTTTCAATTAAAACAACAAGCACTTGCTATTGATATTCAACAGCAAAAATTAATAATTGCTGGCAGTGCCTTATGGCCATCCCTTGATATGTCATTAAATGGCAATCGTCGAAAAACCGTTTCAGATGATAACCCCGCTAGTTATGGCACCAGTGTTTCTCTAGGTTTAAATTTACAATATGAACTTGATCTTTGGGGAAAGCTCTCAGATGCTGAGCGCCAAGCTAATCTAGAGTTGATGGCACAGCAAGCTACTTTTGAGCAAGCAAAACAGCAATTAGTTGCTGATGTTATTAAAGCTTGGTTTAGTGTCATAGAGGCGAATCAGCTTGTAGCTCTTTATCAACAGCGTACTTATAATACTCAACAGAATTTATTAATAATTGAGTCTGGTTATCAGCAAGGCTTGAATAGCGCTCTAGATGTTTATTTAACACGAAATGAAGTCAATACTGAGTTATCAAGGACGACCGATCAACAGGCAAAAAAAATATTAGCGATCCGTCAACTGGAGCAGTTGCTAGGCCGATACCCAGAAGGAAAGCTCTTTGTTGAGGCTGAATTACCACTACTCGGCTCAGAAATCCCCTTAGGTTTGCCAACAGATCTAGTCTCTAGAAAACCTGAATTGCTGGCGAGTTGGTATCAACTACTTGCTAAAGATTCTGCCTTGGCTTATGCCCACAAACAACGCTTTCCTAGTGTTAGCATCACCGCTTCAGTGAATGATAATCAACAAGATATTTCAGACTTATTATCAGCTTCATCAATAGGGTGGTCATTGATTGGCAATTTAGCAATGCCACTATTTAACGCTGGTAAACTTGAAGCTAATGAAGAAAAATCTCGCTTAGTATTAAAACAAACCGAACAAAGTTATTTATCCACTCTTTATGATGCTTTTGCCGATGTTGAAAACTCAGTGACTTTTGAAGAAAGTTTGAAGGAGCGGTACCAAATGATGATGAAAGCACAAGAAAATGCCATTGCAGCGGAAACATTGTCATTTGAGCAATATCAAAGTGGGTTAGTAGAATATACCACGGTATTAGACGCTCAAAGTCGTTCTTACGATGCACAAAGCACTGTAATAGAAATTAAAAGTCAACTCATTGCCAACCGTATAAATCTTCATATTGCCCTTGGTGGTAATTTTTCTTCGTCAAACTCAGTATCTAATAAGACAACTGATGATCAAGGTGTGGAATAAATAAATTATGACTAACAAAAGTAATCATTCTATGAAGCAATCAAAAGTGAAAAAAGTGTTAATCCCAGTGGTAATTTTAATTGCGACAATTTTTATAACACAAGTCATTATCAAAAATCCACCTAAAAGCAATCGGGGCAAGGGAGCCAAGTCTGCCCAAATTACCGTAGAAACATTGAATTTATCAGCGCAAAGTTATCAGGTAATAATTAATAGTTTTGGTACAGTTAAGCCTCGAACTAAAAGTATTTTAGTTGCTCAGGTTTCTGGTGAGATAAACGAGGTAAGTAGAGAGTTTAGAGACGGTGGTTTCTTTGAAAAAAACGACATCCTTGTACAACTTGACGATAGAGATCACCAGGCAGAAGTTAAGATTAATCAATCAAGTTTACTTTCTGCAAAACAAGTTTTATTAGAAGAGCAAGCGAGAGTAAAACAGGCATTAGTTGATTGGCAACGGTTAGGTAATGGCGCTGAGCCAAGCGTCTTGGTTTTACGTAAACCACAATTAGCTGCTGCGCAAGCACAGGTGTTGTCAGCTCAAGCTAAATTAGATAAAGCACAACTGTTGCTAGAACGTACTAAAGTTGTGGCACCATATGCAGGACGAATTCTGAAAAAGCATGTAGATTTGGGGCGTGTAGTTGTTAATAACACCCAACTGGCTGATATCTATTCCATTGATTATGTTGAAATCAGGTTGCCAATTAATAATAAAGATCTCAGCTTTATGATCTTGCCTGAGGAATATCGTCATTCTGAGAAGGAAGCAATTGGCTCTTCGGTAACACTAACATCGAACTTAATTGGTCAGCAACAGTGGCAGGGACGAATTGTTCGCACGGAAGGTGCTATTGATGAAAACTCTCAACAACTTTATATCGTGGCGCAAATCGATGATCCTTATGACGCGAGTAATAACAAAGTGGCACCCATTAAAATAGGTCAATACGTTAATGCCAGCATTACCGGAAAAACTATTGAGCAAGCTTTGGTGATCCCTAACAGTGCTATTTATCAAGGTAGCTATGTTTATGTTGTAGAACAGTTGGGTGATAAAACCCTATTGAAAAGGAAAGATATTAGTATTTTATGGCAAAACAGTCATGATGCTGTGATTGAGGAAGGTTTAGCTTTTGATGAAAAATTAGTCTTAACTCCGCTTGGTCAAGTTAGCTCTGGCACACCGGTGAAAGTAGCGGGTGATGCGCCCGTACGAAAAAGAAGAGCAGATAAGGAGAAAGAACAAAAAAATAGTGAGATAGCCAGTAGAAAGGTTAAAACGGAGACCCATCAATGATTGCTTGGTTTGTTCGCAACCATGTTGCTGCTAATTTATTGATGATGACCATTTTATTTATTGGTCTGTTTAGCTTGTCGTCAAGAATTCCTTTAGAAGTCTTTCCATCTTTTGCTATGGACAGAATTACCGTTAAGGTTTCATTACGTGGCTCAACGCCTGAAGATGTTGAGCAAGGTGTTGCCATTCGCATTGAAGAAGCAGTGCAAGATTTAGAGGGAATTGAACAAATATCTTCTCGTTCATCAGAAGGCTCTGCTTCGGTAAATATTGAAATAGACTCAGCTTATGATGCCAGAGAAATGCTAGCAGATATTAAAGCACGAATAGACTCAATTAATACTTTTCCAGTAGATGCTGAAAAACCTATTGTCTCGTTAGCTGAACGAAAACGTGATGTCATAGCTGTTACTGTGGCGAGTATTTATGGTGAAAAAGAAATTAGAGAGTTTGCCGAGCAAACCCGCGATGACTTATTACAAATTCCAGGCGTAACGCAGCTAGAGCTTAGTGGTGTGCGTAATTATGAAATAGCGATTGAAATATCTCAAGATAAACTGCGTCAATATGGCTTGAGTATTAATCAAGTAAGTAGCGCTATTGCTAACTCGAGCAGTGATGTTTCAGCCGGTAATATTAAAACCCAAGGCGGAGATATTTTAATTCGCTCAAAAGGTCAGGCTTATCGAAAGGATGAATTCGCTCGAATTGCTATTAAATCCAATACCGACGGTTCAATATTAACCTTAGGTGATATTGCAATTATCAGGGATGATTTTGAAGAAACCCCTGTTAGAACGCGCTTTAATGGCAAAAGTGCTGCTTTTATTGATGTTTATCGTATTGGTCAACAAAGTGCCATTGATGTGGCGGATAAAGTTAAAAATTATATTGAAAACCGTCAAAGTAGCTTACCTCATGGCTATGAATTGAGTTATTGGGATGACGATTCTCAAATTGTTAAAGCGCGTATCTCAACACTTACAACCAATGCGATGCAAGGGGGGATTTTAGTCTTTGCACTCTTGTCCTTGTTTTTACGTCCGTCAATTGCTCTGTGGGTTTGTATTGGTATTCCAGTATCTTTTATGGGCGCGTTTATCGTAATGCCTTTTATGGGAGTAACCTTAAATGTAATGAGTTTATTTGCTTTCATCTTAGTACTTGGTATTGTTGTTGATGATGCCATTGTCACAGGGGAGAACATTTATACTCACTTGCAAAAATCAGAGTCTGGTGAACATGCGGCAATCACTGGCACTCAAGAAGTTGCGACGCCAGTAACTTTTGGTATTTTAACTACTGTCGCAGCATTTCTTCCGCTAGCTTATATTGAAGGGGCTCGCGGCGCATTATTTGCTCAAATTCCTGTTGTTGTGATCCCGGTACTAATTTTTTCCTTAATTGAATCTAAGTTTGTTTTACCTTCGCATTTAAAAAATATTAAATTGCGTCATGAAAGATCAGGGCCGAGCAAATTTGAGCAGCTTCAACATAAGTTCGCTGATGGTTTTGAACGAGTGATATTAACGTATTACCAACCCTTACTTGCCATAGCGCTTAAACATAAACTAACGACATTAAGTTTATTTGTTGGCGTATTTATTATTATTGTTTCTTTGATTGTTAGTGGCTGGACCAAATTTATCTTTTTTCCTCGTATCCCTAGCGAAACTGTTCGTGCAAATATCACTATGCCAGTGGGTACACCATTTGATGTGACGAATAACTTTGTCATTGATATGGCGGATAAAGCACAAAAACTACAGGATAAATACCGAAATAGTGAAACAGGTGAAAGTGTTGTTTTAAATGTTTTAGCCACGACAGGTGGGCGTGGTGGTGTTTCTCACTCGGGTAAGGTACGTTTCGAAATTACTCCTCCTGAGCAAAGACAAATCAATATTACTTCCAATGAATTAGTACGAGAATGGCGACAAATGATAGGTGTTATTCCTGGTGCTGAAAGTGTGACTTTTAGAGCTGAACTGGGGCGCTCTTCAGATCCTATCAATGTTCAATTAACGGCTAGCTCATTAGTTACTTTAAAAGAAGTGGCGAATAAAGTGAAAGAGCAGCTAGGGACTTACCCAACAGTATTTGAAATTGCTGATAGTTTATCTGATGGTAAAGAAGAGTTACGCATTGAATTAACTAAACAAGGTAAAGCGTTAGGCTTAACCCGTGTTGAAGTATCCCGACAAGTGCGTAGCGCTTTTTTTGGAGCGGAAGTTCAACGTATTCAAAGAGGTAGAGATGATGTACGAGTAATGGTGCGGCTACCGAAAAAAGAACGTAGCGCTATTGCTGATCTAGAAAATATGCTTATTTCCACTCCTCTCAGTGGTAATGTGCCATTATCTCATGTAGCAATATTAATTCCAGATCAAAGCCCTGCGACCATTAACCGAGTTGATTTATACCGTACGGTAAATGTTACTGCGGATGTTGAAAAAGCTAATACAAATATGACGATATTACAGTCTGAATTAAAAACCTACTTAGATGAATTAATAACACACTACCCGGGAGTTAACCATTCACTTGAAGGGGAAGCGAAAGAGCAGCGAGAATCTTTTGGATCGCTAGCTTGGGCGCTCGTTTTTGTGTTTTTTATTATATATGCTCTATTGGCTATTCCTTTTAAATCATACTTACAACCATTAATTGTTATGAGTGTTATTCCCTTTGGCATGATAGGTGCGGTAATGGGGCATTGGATCATGGGTATGGAACTTACCATTATGAGCTTATTGGGTATGTTGGCTTTAGTAGGCGTTGTGGTAAATGATTCATTAGTATTGGTAGACTTTATCAACAAAAAGCGCGAACAAACTAACGACCTTATGAATGCAGTATTGATTGCTGGCGCTGCACGTTTTAGACCTGTGATGTTAACTAGTTTAACCACCTTTATTGGCTTGATGCCGTTATTATTTGAAAAATCTACCCAAGCACAGTTTTTAATTCCAATGGCAGTTTCGTTAGGTTTTGGTATTTTGTTTGCTACCTTTATCACCTTATTATTGATTCCGGTGAACTATATGTTGGTTGAACGAGTTAAAGGTATATTTGCCTAAATCTTTATCTTGCATTAACTGGCTAATTTCCCTACAATACGCCTCCTTAAATCAGCCTGAACTTTTTGTTCCTTGCCTCAACTGGTGTTGGCTGAGCCAGATTATGAGGCTACAACCCATAAGGAGCTCGTAATGCGTCATTACGAAATCGTATTTATGGTTCACCCTGATCAGAGTGAACAAGTGTCTGGTATGATCCAGCGCTACACAGACTTGATCAATGCTGCTGAAGGCAAAATCCACCGTCTAGAAGACTGGGGCCGTCGTCAATTAGCATACCCAATCAATAAATTGCACAAAGCACACTATGTTCTTATGAACATTGAAGCGCCACAGTCAGTTATTGATGAACTTGAAACAGCTTTCCGTTATAACGATGTT